>DHCMC07803__coassemble_767_pt1 | contig 29603 bp, 23 predicted proteins | sample DHCMC07803__metabat2_low_PE_050 | metagenome-assembled genome bin DHCMC07803
GACACGATCTCGTATGCTCCTGAGTTCAGGAACGCGTGCATGGAGCGCTACTATGCAGGCGAATCGCCTGCAGCGATCTTCCGCGAGGCGGGGCTCGACCCGGCATTCATCGGCTATAAGCGCATCGAGCGCTGCATAGCGCGTTGGCGAGGACCCAAAGACCCGGCTTCCTCGACATCCGACATCAAGGTTGCCGCCGAGCAGCGCGATATACGACAGCAGAATCGCGACCTCAAGACGCGCGTCGCGGCGCTCCAAGGGCTGGTCGAGCTTGCTGATGCCCGGAACATCCATGTGGTGCGCAAGTCGCTCCGCTTCGAGCTCATCGACCGGCTGCACGAGGAAGATCCCGACTTCGCCATCTCCACGGCGTGCGAGGAGCTCGGCGTCTCGGTAGGCGGCTACTACCGGTGGAGAAATGCGCGAGGGGAATAGCAGCCAAGGCTTCGGAAATCCGACAATATCGAGCTGATGGGTGGTGCCGCGGTCTGCGAAGCGGTGCTGCGGTTCGTGAAGCGTTGGCGCGATGCGCGAGGTGGCGTTGCGAACGGTTAAGGAAGCCGGTGGAAGGCTTCTAGAGCATGCGCGAAATCAGCACGTATTAGGATAGCCGCATGATGATGGGGTACAACGAGATAATGCGTCCATCCATGACCGCGACATGCTGCTAGGAAGGCTTCTCGTGCTCGAACTCAAAGGCATCACCAAAGACTATCCATCGGGGGATTCGGTCGTCCACGCGCTCAAGGGCATCTCGGTCACGTTTAGGGACAAGGAGTTCGTGAGCATCCTCGGCCAGTCTGGCTGCGGCAAGACGACGTTGCTCAACATCGTCGGCGGGCTCGATCAGTACACCAAGGGCGACCTCGTCATCAACGGCCGTTCCACCAAGAGCTACCTCGATCGCGACTGGGATACGTACCGCAACCATTCCGTGGGCTTCGTGTTTCAGAGCTACAACCTCATTCCGCACCAGACAGTGCTCGCCAACGTGGAGATGGCGCTGCTCCTCTCGGGTACGCCCAAGGCCGAGCGCCGCCGCCGTGCTGAAGAGGCCCTGCGCCGCGTAGGCCTGGGCGAGCAGCTCAAGAAGCGGCCCAACCAGCTCTCCGGCGGGCAGATGCAGCGCGTGGCCATCGCCCGCGCCCTCGTGAACGACCCCGAGATCATTCTCGCCGACGAGCCGACCGGAGCACTCGATACCGATACCTCCGTCGAGGTCATGGAGATCTTGAAGGAGCTCTCCCGCGATCGACTCGTCATCATGGTGACGCACAACCCGCAGCTCGCGGAGGAGTATTCCGATCGCATCGTGCGCATCAAGGATGGCCTCATCACCAGCGACTCCGACCCGGTGGACCCGATGCGCGAGCGTCTCACCCAAGAGCAGATCCAGGCGCACGCCGTGGCGGATGCCCGCAAGGGGAAGCGGTCGATGAGCTTCCGCTCGGCGCTCTCGCTGTCGTTCACCAACCTCATGACCAAGAAGGGGCGCACGTTCCTCACGGCGTTCGCGGGGTCGATCGGCATCATCGGCATCGCGCTGATTCTCTCGCTCTCGGACGGCGCGCAGAACTACATCACCGAGACCGAGGAATCCACCATGGGGAGCTACCCGCTCACCATCAACGCCACCAGCATGGATATGGCGAGCATGATGACCTCCATGATGGGATCGAGCGACGAGATAAGTTCCGCGAACACCTCGGGTGCGATCGAGTCCAAGGATCTGGTGACCGACATGGTCTCGGGTGTGGCAAACGGCGCCACCGAGAACGATATGGAGGCCATCAAGGCGTGGCTCGAGACGAATCCCGGCGACATCCAGAGCCTCGTAACCGATATCGAGTACGGCTACGACACCCCGCTCAACGTCTATGCGTCGGACACGAGCGACGGCGCGGTGCAGGTGAACCCTGCCACCGTGCTCGACTCGCTCGGCATCGCGATGGGCGACACCCAGACCGAGATGCTCACGAGCATGTCGGGCGGCGGCGGGACTGCCTACGACGTGTGGACCGCGCTGTTGCCCAACCGCGATACCTGGGAGCGCGACTACGACGTGGTGGCAGGCCGCATGCCCGAGGCATGGAACGAGGTCGTGATCTACGTCGACCGCAATGACCGCATCTCCGACTACACGCTCTACGCGCTGGGCCTTATGGACCAAAGCGAGCTGCGCGGCATGATGGCGGACGTCATCGCGGGCGAGCGGGTCGAGGCGAGCGAGACGACCACCTACACCTACGACGATCTCATGTCACTCACCTTCAAGCTGCTGCCCGAGAGCGCGAAGTACGCCGAGCAGGCGGACGGTACCTGGGCGGACATGAGCGAAGACGACGCCTACATGCGCGAAGCCGTGGACGCTGCCGCTGAGGTGCGCGTGGTGGGCATCGTGCGGCCGAGCGAGGACAACGCCAGCGGCAGCAACTGGGGTGCGGTGCTCTACACGCCCGAGCTCATGGAGCACCTCATCGACGAGGTCGATGCGAGCCCGGCGGTCCAGGCGCAGGAGGCAGATCCCACGACGGACATCTTCACCGGCCTGACCTTCCCCGACGACGTGAGCTTGAACCTCTCCATGGAGGAAATCGAGGCCATGATCGCCCAGATGTCTGGTGACCAGGGAGCCCAGCTGCAAAGTTACGTGGACGGCTTGCGCGAGGACGGCATGAGCGACGAGGACATCGCCGCGGCGTTCTCCGAGCAGATGGCCGTGCAGACCGATAACGCAACCTACGAGGGCAACCTCGAGATCCTGGGCAAGGCGGACCTCGACGACCCGGCGAGCATCAACATCTATCCGATCAACTTCGAGGCAAAGGAGCAGATCGACGCGCTCATCGACGAGTACAACGAGCAGATCCGTTCCGCTGGCGAGGGGACCGAGATCCAGTACACGGACATCGTGGGGATGCTCATGTCGAGCGTGACCGACATCGTGAACGCCCTCACCTACATCCTCATCGCGTTCGTGGCGATCTCGCTCGTGGTGAGCTCCATCATGATCGGCATCATCACCTATATCAGCGTGCTCGAGCGCACGAAGGAAATCGGCATCCTGCGCGCCATCGGCGCGAGCAAACGCGACGTGAGCCGCATCTTCACGGCTGAGACCTTCATCATCGGCTTGGTGAGCGGTGCGCTGGGCGTGGGGATCACGGTGGCGCTCGACATCCCGGTGAACATGATCATCTACCAGGTGGCGGGGGTCGAGAACCTTGCGGCGGTGCCGTTGGGGCCGGGCATCGCGCTCGTGGTGATCTCCGTCGTGCTGTCGTTGGCGGCGGGCCTGGCGCCATCGCGCATGGCGGCCAAGAAGGATCCCGTTACGGCGCTGCGCACGGAGTAGATGCGCCGGGCGTGTGGGCGGCGCGCCCGCGCATCGAGCTCGCCCTTCTGCCGCGCGCGGCGTCACGGTGCGCGCTGGGCGAAATGTGCGAAAGATGCTCCCGCGCCGAGGGTAGGCTAGTCCGTAACGTATGAGTTCGGTGCGCGTGCGGCGTGCCAGCTGCGCGGGCGCCTCCACCTCACAACCGGTTGCGGCGCCCCCGGGCATGCCACGCGCCCCCTTGGACGAAGGAGGCTGCCATGGGTGCGCCCAAAACCGGTGATGTAAGGAACGTGGTTCTCGTAGGCCAAGGCGGGGTGGGCAAGACCTCGCTCGCAGAGGCCATGCTCCACCTTTCCGGCAAGACCGCCCGTCTGGGCGGCCACGCGGGCACCAAGCCCACGCTCGACTATGATGCCGAGGAGGTCAAGCGCGAGTTCTCCATCTCGACCTCCATCGCGCCGATCGACTGGAAGGGCGTCCGCATCAACGTCCTCGATGCCCCGTGCTACCCCGATTTCATCGGCGATGCCTATGCCGCGATGGGCGTGTGCGAGACGGCGCTCTTCGTGGTCGATGCAGCCGAGGGACCGCAGCCCACCACGGTGAAGCTGTGGTACGCCGCCGAGGACCTGCGCCTGGCGCGCGCGGTGTTCATCAACCGCATCGACAAGGAGAACGCCAACTACGACTCCTGCATGAAGGAGCTTCGCGAGCGCTTCGGCATGCGCCTGGGTGCCGTGACGCTGCCTTGGGGCACCGGCGAGGACTTCGAGGGCGTCATCGACGTCGTGCGCATGAAGGCCCGCCATTGCGAGGGCGTCACGCAGACCGAGTACGACATCCCCGAGGAGTATCGCGCCGCCGCCGAGGAAGCGCGCGAGCAGCTGTGCGAGGCCGTCGCCGAGGCCGACGACGAGCTCATGATGAAGTATCTCGACGGTGAGCCGCTCACCCAGGAAGAGATCGAGGGCCTGCTGTCCGAGGCAATCGCCAAGCGCCTGTTCGTCCCCGTGTTCGTGGGCTCGTGCACCAAGGAGCTCGGCATCCACTCGGTCATGGACGACATCTCCACGTACTTCCCCAGCCCCACCGACTACGGCGAGATGCCGCTCGTCGATGGTGACACGCTCAAGATCTCCGCTGAGGACGACCGGCCCGTTGCCTTCGTCTTCAAGACCTTGAACGACCCGCAGCAGGGACGCATCAGCTTCCTCAAGGTGCTCACCGGCACGCTCACCCCGGGCATCGAGCTCACGAACGCGCGCACCCGCAAGGGCGAGCGCCTGGCGCACCTGTACGTGATGTGCGGGCGCGAGCAGACCGAGGTCGGCAAGGCCGAGGCGGGCGACATCATCGTTACGACCAAGATCTCCGCTGATACGGGCGACACGCTCTCTGTCTCCGGAAAGATCGAGGCCGCGGCGTTCAGGTTCCCCAACAGCCAGTACCGCATCGCCATCGAGGCCGAGAACCGCTCCGACGAAGACAAGCTCTTCACGTTCATCGACCGCGCCTGCGAGGCCGACCCCACGATGAAGATCGAGCGCGACGAGGAGACCGGCCAGACCATCATCTCCGCTGTGGGCGAGGCGCAGGTGTCCGTGCTGCTCAACCGCTTGGAGGAGCGTACCAAGGTCGCCGCGCACATCGTGCCCATCCGCATCCCGTACCGCGAGACCATTCGCCGCGTGGCGAGCGCCCAGGGCCGCCACAAGAAGCAGACCGGCGGCGCCGGGCAGTTCGGCGACTGCTACCTGCGCGTCGAGCCGCTGCTCGACGGCACCGACTACGAGTTCGTGGACGAGGTCGTGGGCGGTCGCATTCCGCGCGCGCTGATCCCGGCCGTGGACAAGGGCGTTCAGGAGACCATGAAGGAAGGCGTCATCGCCGGCTACCCGCTCACGGGCATTCGCGTGGCGTGCTACGACGGCTCGTATCACCCGGTCGACTCCAACGAGATGGCATTCCGCGCCGCCGCGCGCATCGCGCTCAAGAAGGCATGCGCCGACGCCGACCCCGTGGTGCTCGAGCCCATGGAGAACATCACGGTCACGATTCCCGAGAGCTACGCTGGCGCCGTGATGGGCGATGTGTCCGGCTCGCGCGGCCGCGTGACCGGCATGGATACCGACGAGCGCGGCAACACCGTGGTCACCGCCACCGTACCGTACGCCGAGCTCGTGGACTACGCCACCCGCCTGCGCTCCATCACGCGCGGCACGGGTGATTTCACCATGGAGCCCGCTGGCTACGAGCAGGTTCCCTACGACGTGCAGAAGCACCTCGTGGAGTTCTACGAGGAATCTCGCTCGCAGGGACGCTAAGCGCGTCCACGCGCAAGCTGGGCACGCGCCCGGTTTGAATTGCTGTGCCCTTGGCGCCGCAGGCAGCGACTCGCCTGCGGCGTCTTTTTGTGTGGACAGGGCTGCCAGCGTGCACCTTCGCATAGCGGTTGACGGATAATCTCGACAGGTTCCGTGTACCTGGTCTTGTTGCGGTATGCTTGAACGCCGTGAAACGCCAGGGGCGGTGCGCAACGCCGGGCAAAGAGGTCTCCGGGCTCGCAAGTGGTGCCGGCTACCTCCCATGCTCGATACGAAAGGCATGTGCTGCCGGCGTTCTTCCGCGCAGAAAGGTCCTGCATGAGCTCATATGTGAACAACATCCGCGTCGCGGTTCTCCTCTTCCCGCTGCTCTCCGCGTTGTTCTCGCTGCCGTATGCGATCTACCAGTACCGCAAATACGGGAGCATATCGTTATGGAAGACGTTTCTGGTCTTCTCCTTCATCTTCTACCTCATGTGCGCCTACTTCATGGTGATCCTGCCGCTCCCGGCCGACCGCACCATCCTGATTCCCTCCGCGCAGCACCCCCAGCTTCATCCGCTGAGCTTCCTCGACAGCTTCACGATGGCGGACTTGCGCAGCCTCGCCTCGTTTAGCGGGGTCATCGCCTTTCTACGCCGGCCGGATGTCTACACGGTCTACTTCAACGTGCTGCTCACCGTGCCGTTCGGCCTATACATGCGCTATCTGTTCCATCGCAAGTGGTGGCAGACGCTCATCGTGGGCTTTTGCCTCTCGCTGTTCTTCGAGATCTCGCAGCTGAGTGGCCTGTTCGGTATCTATGAGTATCCGTACCGGCTCTTTGATGTGGACGACCTCATCACCAACACGACCGGTGCCATGCTGGGCTTCTGGGTATCGATTCCGCTGTGCCACTTCCTGCCCGACCTGCGCGAGGTCGACGAGCGCTCCATCGTTCGCGGGTCCGTGCACACGTCCTTCACGCGCCGCCTCATCGCGTTCGCGATCGATCTTGTGGTGACGGCCGCCGTTCTCTGGGCGTGGCGCACCTTCATCGCTGGTGGGTCGACCTGGCGTTATGATACGCTCGCGGGCCTGCTCGTCTCCACAGGAGCCGCATTCATGCTCATCCCCTGCATCACCCGCGGACAGACGATCGGACACATGGTGCTCAGGCTGCGCGTGGTGCGCCCCGATGGCGACAGCGCGACATGCCTTTCCTACATAGCTCGCTACGGCCTGCTGTTTTGGGTGTTCCTGCTGCTCCCCGTTTGGGTGAGCGCACTGTATCCCACGCAGGGCATCACCGTTCGCATGTGGGTCGACGAGTACGCGGTGGGCGCGGATACCGTCGAGGCGATCCTCTCGTCCGTCTACATCACGTGGTTCGTCACCATCGCGCTGCGCGCGGTGATCTCGGCGTTCAAGCACCCGTTCGTGATGCTCAACGGCGTGATGACCGACACGCGCGTGATGTCCGAGGCCCAGGTCGAACGCTTGCGTGCTGCCCGCAACGCCCAGAGCCTCGCCGACGAGCTGGCAGAGAACGACCTAGGCGCTTCAAGCGTGGACGACGCGTTCGACACATCGTTCGACAGCGTGTATTCCGACGAGCTTGATGCCGAGATCGATGAGGTGCGCGCCGAGGACGAGTAGCTCAGGTCGCGCGAGCCTTTCCCGTGAGTGCTGGCCGTAGAGGGCCGCTCGGAGGATGGTTCTACGCTGCCGGCTCTATTTCCGCTGAAATGGCCCTATTCCCGCATCTCGACGATCATTCCAAGAGAAATGGCTACATTCCTGCACCTCGACGATCATCCCAAAAGAAATAGCCCTATCCCTGTTGAAATGACTATATCCCCGTATCTCGATGAATTTATATATAGATGAATTTCACCGAGATGCTGCCAGATAGCCAGAATCGGTCTCCAGAAGACCGAAATTGGCTATCTGGCGGGATCTCGATTTTCGACTCTGGCTCGAGGTCCGGCATTTTAGACGTTTGTAACGCACGGCACGATTTGTCGGTGCTGTGGTGGCCGGTCGTGCCATAATGGCAAAATCGCGAGTTCAGGAGAGGGGCGCAGTAATGGCGAGCGATTTCAGCGATGGTGTGACTCGGTGCGCGAAACGAGAAGACGGCGGGCGCGCGGATGTCGGGCGCGCGGGCGGCAGGCACGCACGCGGCAGGTGTGCATGCGACGGGCGCACGGGCGATGGGCGCGTGGACAGCGCCGCAGATGATGCCCTGCATGAGGAGTGCGGCGTCTTTGGCGTATGGGCACCGGATCGCGACGTGGCGCGGCTCGCGTACTTCGGCCTCAAGGCATTGCAGCATCGCGGCCAGGAGTCGGCGGGTATCGCGGTGGGCGACGGCGGTACCGTCATGGTGCGAAAGGACCTGGGCCTTATCGACCAGGTGTTCAGCGACGCCGACCTCTCCACGCTCACCGGCCAGCTCGCCGTTGGGCATGTGCGCTACGGCACGGCTGGAGCCAAGAGCTGGGAGGCAGCGCAGCCGCACCTCTCGACCATCAACGACGTCATCATCGCGCTCGCCCACAACGGCACCCTGGTGAACACCGACGAGCTGCGGAGACAGCTCATCGACCTGGGCGTTCCCTTCCTATCCAACTCCGACTCAGAGGTCGCGACGAAGCTCATCGGCTACTTCACCCAGCGCACGAAGCATCTGCGCGAGGGCATCCGCAAGACGATGGAGCTCATCCGGGGCGGCTACGCCATGACCCTCATCAACGAGCAGGCGCTCTATGCCTTCCGCGATCCCTATGGCATCAGGCCGCTCGTGCTCGGCAAGCTGCCGGCAGCCGAGGACGGCGATTCCCAGGAGCCGGCTACCGAGGGCTGGATCGTGGCATCGGAGACCTGCGCCCTCGACATCGTGGGTGCCGAATATGTGCGCGATATTCGCCCTGGTGAGATTCTGCGCATCTCCGCAGAGGGGCTCGTCTCCGAACAGGGGGTGCCTGCGGCCGCCGAGTCTGCCGAGTGCATCTTCGAACAGGTCTATTTCGCTCGCCCGGATTCGATCATGGGCGGCAAGTCCGTCTACGCTTGTCGTTACGATATGGGCCGCCGTCTTGCGCTCGAAGCGCCGGTGGAGGCAGATATGGTGATCGGCGTGCCGGACTCGGGCCTGCCGCCGGCGGAGGGTTACGCGCACGAGAGCGGCATCCCCTTCGGGGAGGGCCTCATCAAGAACCGCTACGTTGCGCGCACCTTTATCCAGCCCACCCAGGAGCTTCGCGCCATGGGCGTGCGCATGAAGCTCAACCCGCTGCGCGACAACATCGCCGGCAAGCGCCTCGTGGTGATCGACGACTCCATCGTGCGCGGCACCACCATGGTGCAGCTCGTGAAGATGCTCCGTCAGGCCGGTGCGGCCGAGGTGCACGTTCGCATCAACAGCCCCGAGGTCGTGTGGCCGTGCTTCTATGGCATCGATACCGACGTGCAGGCGCAGCTCATCAGCGCGAACAAGTCGGTGGAGGAGATTCGCGCCTACATCGGCGCCGATTCGCTGGCGTTCCTCTCGGTCGAGGGGCTGCTCGCCTGCGTGCCCCAGATCGGCGAGCCGGTGTGCGGCGGCTGCGCGGAGCGCGGGTACTGCACAGCATGCTTTACGGGCGTCTACCCCGTGGCGATCCCCGACAGCTTTGGGCGCGACAAGTTCATGCCCGGCTACGACCCGCTTAACTTCACGACGCCCGAGCCGGTGAGCGGGCACTGCGTTACCGAGAAGGAGCGCGATCGCAGCTGGGAGACCGCTCACGGCGAAGCATAAGCCGAACAAGCCGGCTCATCGCGTCCTCAAGACATATCGCTTACGTCACTAACGTCACTTACGTCATACGGGGTGACGTTAGTGACGTTAGTTGTGATATAAGTGAGGTGGTGCTGCTGATGACGCTTCCGAGCTTTGTGAGGTGCATGAGACATGGGACTTCCTACGAGCATAAAAACCTTGCTACGCGGGGGTGTCGTTGAATGGGCGCGCATCGAGTTCAAAACCACGTGGGATCCGCAAGCTTCTCTCAAGACCATTTGTGCCTTTGCTAACGATGTGGACAATTGGGGCGGCGGTTACCTTGTGATCGGGGTCGTACAGCAGGATGACGGTACCCCAGCTCAACTGGTTGGCGTCCCGCCTGAGAAGATCGATACCTATCTCAAAAACATGCTCAATGCATGCAAGCTTATCCAGCCCAGCTACATGCCTATTACCGAGGTTGCTGAATACGAGGGAAAACTCTTCATCGTTGCCTGGGCACCTGGGGGAAGTACGCGGCCGTATTCATCGCCCAAGCATATCGGTTCAAAGCAAAGTCCGCGTATACACTGGATCCGCCGTATGGCGAGCACGATCGAGCCGACGGTGGAAGATGAGAGAGACCTCTATAACCTGGCAAACAACGTGCCATTCGACGACAGGGTCAATCATGCTGCCGAGTTATCCGATCTCAGCCTGCCCCTCATCGAGAGCTATTTAAATGAAGTGGGGAGCTCGCTGTACCGCGAAGCGGCCTCGATGGATTTTAGTGAGCTATGCCGCAGCATGAATATCGCTGATGGCCCAGACGAATACATCAAGCCAAAAAACGTCGGGCTGCTGTTCTTTTCGATGACGCCCGAGGTCTGGATGCCATATACGCAAATCGATATCGTCGAGCTTCCAGAAGGCGAGGCGGGCGACATCATCCGAGAGCACACATTCAAAGGCCCGCTGCACCATCAGCTTCGTGACGCCTTGCGTTATTTGAACAACTACATAATCGTTGAAGAGGTAGTTAAGCACTCAGATGTGGCGGAAGCGGAGAGGCATTTCAACTATCCCTATGCGGCGATAGAAGAAGCGCTCTCCAATGCGGTGTACCACAAAGGATATGATTCGCGTGAACCCATTGAGGTTCGCGTGCTTCCCGATCGCATTGAGATCCTGAGTCATCCCGGCGCTGACCGCTCGATTAGCATCGAGAATCTTAAGCAGTTCAGGGCGGTAAGCAGACGGTATAGGAATCGTCGTGTGGGTGAGTTTCTAAAGGAGCTACATCTCACCGAGGGGAGAAATACCGGATTCAGGACAATACTCAAAGCCCTTCGTTCAAATGGATCTCCAGATCCCCTGTTCGAGACAGATGAGAGCCGAATCTATTTCCTGACGACGATTTATGCGCGTAAGAGCTCGGAGGGTGTTCCCAACACGACCGCCGCGACTGATGAGGTCAACGAGCGTCGTCGTGCAATGCTCCGGTATTTGGCAAAACACCCGTCTGCTAGCCTGTCGGTGGTTGCTCGCGAGCTAGATGTATCGCGTAGCACGGTTGATCGAGATGTGCGCACATTGAAGCTCGAAGGGCGCCTGCGGCGCACGGGCTCTACCTCCAATGGGGCATGGGAGGTGCTTGCCTAGCGATTGCACGCGGCGAAGCGTGCTCGGACATCGGGCGGATTATGGCTGTCGTTGGGTCGGACCGCCGAATGCCTCTTACGTCACTTACGTCACTAACGTCATGCGGCGTGACGTTAGTGACGTTAGTTGTGAAGGAGCGCAGAAAGGCTGTCCGCGATTCTGGAGACAGTCCTTTGGACGTGTCGTGTTCTGAGTGTTGCGGCATGCGGCCATCGTCGTGTTGGCCCTCATACCCTGCTATCATCATGAGCAGGTAAAACCCGTTCACGAAAGGACCGCCGATGAGCGAGACCCCGAAGCACGTAACGTACGAAGACGCGGGTGTGGACACCGCCGAAGGCGGCCGCGCGGTCGATGCGATCAAGCAGATGGTCGCCTCAACCAATCGCCCTGAGGTCATCGGCGGCATCGGTGGCTTTGGCGGCCTGTTCTCCGCTGCTGCGCTCAAGGACATGGACGATCCCGTGCTCATCTCGGGCACCGATGGCGTGGGCACCAAGCTCGTGCTCGCCCAGATTCTCGACCGGCATGAGACCGTGGGCCAGGACCTGGTTGCCATGTGCGTGAACGACATCCTCGCTTCGGGTGCTGAGCCGCTGTTCTTCCTCGACTACATTGCCATCGGTCACATCGAGGCCGACCACATGGCAAAGATCGTGAAGGGCGTGGCCGACGGCTGCAAGCTGGCGGGCTGCGCGCTCGTGGGCGGCGAGATGGCCGAGCATCCTGGCGTCATGCGCCCCGATGACTACGACCTCGCCGGCTTCACCGTGGGCGTGGTCGATCGGCCGAAGATGCTCGACCCGGCGAACGTTTGCGCCGGCGACGCGATCATCGGCCTGCCCTCGACCGGAGTGCATTCCAACGGCTACTCACTGGTGCGCAAGGTCATCGGTGTGGACGGCATCGTCCCCGGCACGCCTGAGGCTGCCGCGAAGAAGGCCGAGCTGGAGCAGCCGCTTGCTGAGCTCGGCGGTGCGACGCTTGCCGACGCTCTGCTCGAACCCACGCGCATCTACGTGAAGCCCGTGCTGGAGCTTCTGCGCGGCGGCGCGAAGGTGCACGCGATTGCGCACATCACGGGCGGCGGCATCACCGAGAATCTCAACCGCGCGCTCGCGCCCGACGTCGACGCCGTGGTCACGCGCGATGGAGCCGCCATGGGCTGGGATGTGCCGCCGGTCATCACCTATATTGCCGAGCACGCCGGGCTTACGCCCGCGGAGGCGTGCAAGACCTTCAACATGGGCGTCGGCATGTGCATCATCTGCGCTCCCGAGGATGAGGCCTCCATCACCTCGGCGCTCGAGGCTCTGGGTGAGCATCCGTTCCGCGTGGGCACCTGCGTGCCCGGCTCCGGTGAGGTGAGGTATTCCGATGACCGATAAACCGCTGAACAGCAGCGACGAGTATCGTAGGCTGGTCGAGGAGGCCGGCCTTCCGCCCGAGGCGCTGCCGCGCGATTTCTTCTTTTCGAGCGATGTCGACGGCGAGCTCTCGCGCGCGCTTGCTGACGCGCAGGGCAAGATCGACCGTCGTCCGCTTGCGCCGGGAAACAACGAGGTCCAAGCTGCCCGCGCTGCCGCTCGCGAGACGGGCGCGCTCGATCCGCTCAAGATTGGCGTGCTCATCTCCGGGTCGGGTACTAATCTGCAGGCCATCATCGACCGCATCGCGGACGGTTCGCTCAACGCCGAGATCGTGCTCGTGGTCTCGAGCCGCCCGAGTGCAGCCGGTCTCAAACGCGCGGCGGATGCCGGCATCCAGACGCTCGCCCTCTCCAAGGACATCTATGCCGATCCATGGGATGCCGACGAGGTCATCGCCACGGAGCTCAAGCGCGCCGGTGCCGAGTACATCGTTATGGCGGGCTACATGCGCAAGGTCCATGAACCGTTGCTTGCGCTCTGGCCCGACCGCGTGGTGAACATCCATCCCGCGCTGCTGCCGAGTTTCCAGGGTGCGCATGGCATCCAGGATGCCTATGAGCGCGGGGTCAAGGTGACCGGCGTGACCGTGCACTTTGCTAACGCCGTGTACGACCAGGGGCCCATCATCGCGCAGGAGCCGGTGCGCGTGGAGGAGGGTATGACCTTGGACGAGCTGGAGACCGCCATTCACGCGGTCGAGCATCAGCTCTATCCCCATGTGGTAAAGCTGCTCGCTGAGGGCCGTGTCCACGTGAACGATGACCGCACGGTCTCGATCTCGTAGGCACTATCTAGCCGGAGCAAGAGTTCGCCTTGAGATCAGACGATGCGCATGCATTAAGGTGACGCGCTTGCTTCCAGGTGGCGCGGCTGACCAAAGGGGTTTTTCTCCAAAACGGCCATTCGCCCGCATCTCGGTGCGTCTAGATCTGGCTTCATTTCTTCGAGATCCCGCTGGATGGACAGAATCGACCTCCAGGAGGCCGAAACCGTTCAATAATCGGGATCTCGATTTTTTGCTGCATCTCGAGATGCGGGAACATGGACGTTTTAGGGCTCGCCGCATTGCCGATTCCCGCGAGCGGGAATCTCGGCCATAGTTTTCAACATAATCCACGGTTTTGCGAATGTACGGGGAGTAACGCTCGTTCGCCCGCCGTTTCCTGCCGCTTGCCGACAGAGGTTTTCCACAGGCAGCAGCTCTCGAGGACTTGAGCTGCTGTGTAAGATTCCTGTTTGACCGCTGAAAGCTGTTGATAACATCATCGCAGGTCAGATGGCCTATCCTTGTTCCCACGAATAGATTTCAAGGGCGGGATTCTAAGGGTGGGGCAGATGGCGCATGCGGTGGACATACGGCTCTCGGACATGTTCGATGCGGCAGAGCACGTCGCCCGCTGCCTCGTGTTGACCTCGCAAGCAGACCAGCGAGCGGCGCGTCGCAGGGACAGGGAGATCCTATTTCTGGCTCCGCGAATCTGCGTGCGAGCGGTGTACTGGCGCAAGCTCGGTCCCAAGCAAAAGGTCATCCATCTTGCGCGAGCACTTGCTGAGATTCATCCAGACTGGATGTTCACGCACACAACGGCTGCCGTGCTCCATGGGCTCTATGTTTCATACGCAGACATTCAAAAAGATGGGAAGCCCCTGCTTCATGTGCGGGGAAAGAGTGAAACACTCGTCTATCCAGAGTTCACGGTCAAGACCGGGCTCTTTCTGCCGGAGATCCGGGTGAAAAAGCAGGTTCTGGGTGTCCCGGCGGCAGATGCGATGACCACGGCGCTCGAATGCGCGTGCTCGCTGACGTTTCCGAAAGCACTTGCCATTGCGGATTCGGCAGACCGCTTCTACGGGCTTGGGCGCGGAGCGATGCTCAGCGTGATCGAGCAGTGCGGAAGAGGCCTCCGAGGCATCAAGACGGCATGCAGGGCCTTCTCGCACGCGAACCCGGCGAGCGAGAACGGCGGGGAGTCCATGGCGCGTGGCGTGATGATCGAGGAAGGATTCCAGGAGCCGTTGGTTCAGGTGCCCGTCATAGACTGCATCGACGGTGAGGAATATCGCACAAATTTCGCTTGGATGGATGAAGTGCGTGCGATTGCGTTCGGCGAGCCTGATGGCCAGGAGAAGCTGCTCAACGAGGAGATGCGGGCGGGTAGGAGCGTTGCCCATGCTGTCCGCGATGAGCGCCTGCGTGAGTCACGTCTCACCATCAACGGGGTCAAAGTGGTTCGCTTCACCATGGAGATCGTCGAGAACAGGCAGGCCTTCACGAACCTGCTCGATGCATACGGCATTCCTCGCGTTAGGTGATGGAGGGCAGGCAACGCCGGGGCTGATGGATCTTGAGGCAATGAGCGTTCGGTAGCCGGATGAAGAACGAAGGCACCCCGCGCGTGAAAGGATAAGGGGGTTTGCGTACGCGCGAGTCGCATGCAGCCGGCGTGCAAGAGGCCGTAGTATCATATGGCCTAGTGTGATTCGAGTACGTACCATGGGAGGTAACCCTATGGCATCCAATAATCAGCAGGGCAAGGGCAGGTCCGCTGGCAAGCACCCCTCGCGCAATGCCCATAGCGGCGCGTCGGCGCCTTTGACCAAGGGCGACTTCAAACGCGAGCAGAAGCGCAAGATGGGCACCGGCGTCAAGTACGTGCTGGTCGTCATCGGCATCCTGGCGATGCTGCTCTCCGTCACCGGCGTTGCATGCTCGGGCATCCTGAACCAGGTGCAGTCCGGAGAGTCCTACAACCTCACGGGCGGCGTCGCCGCGACGGTCAACGGGGTGAACATCACCGAGGACACGGTTACCAACCAGATCATGAGCACGCGTTCGTCGCTCGGCTGTGACGCCGACGAGGACTGGGCAGCCTACCTTGCGCAGAACGACCAGACCCCGGAGAGCTACCGCGAGAGCGTGATCCAGAGCATCGCTGAGGATTACCTCTTAACCGAGGCGATTCGCGACAACAACATCACGGTAAGCGATGAGGAGGTCGAGGCCAGGTGGCAGGAGGCTGTCGCCGGCTATGAGTCCGAGGACGCCTTCGTCTCCATGCTGTCCCAGTTGGGCTATACCGAGGATTCTTACAAGCAGATGATCGAAAGCCAGCTCCAGCAGCAGGCGCTTCGCGACGCCGTGGCGCCGGTCGAGGATCCCACGGACGACGAGATCATCGCCTACGCGAACGAGAACCTGAGCACCTACAATGACGCCCGCCGCTCCTCGCACATCCTGATCAAGGTCGCCGAGGATGCCGACGACGCCACGCGCGAGGAAGCGCGTCAGCAGGCGCAAGACATCCTCGACCAGATCAACGCCGGAGAGATCTCCTTTGAGGACGCGGCCAAGGAATACTCCGACGACTCCTCGGCGGAGAATGGCGGAGATGTGGGCTGGGACAAGGAGACCACCTTCGTGGATGCCTACCAGGAAGCGCTTTCCGCGCTTGATACCGGCCAGGTGAGCGGCGTGGTGGAGACTGAGTACGGCTTCCACATCATCACGTGTACGGACCACTTCTACGTGGACGGCGAGGTGACCTCGATCGATCAGATTCCAGAGGACCTGCGTACCACGTTCGGCGATGCCATCAAGTCCGAGAAGCAGGGCACCGCTTATACCGAGTGGTTTCAGAACTACGTCGACTCGGCGGATCTGCAGATCAACGAGATGCCTGCCGACGTGCCGTACAACGTGGACATGAGCCTTGCAACGAGCGCCTCGACCGACGAGGACGATGCAAGCGGAGACGCCTCATCTACCGGGGATGCCGCCGCGGAGTAACTGCCGGAACGAATTGCACCACAAGGTCGTGAGCCGGCGGATGAATGTCGCCGCTGGCAGCGTGCCAGCTTTAGGAGGAGAACGCGTATGACAAACGAAGAGCTGCACAACGAGATGGTCGCCGCCATGAAGGCGAAGGACAAGGTCCGTCTTTCCATCGTCCGCCAGGTTATGGGCGAGGTGAAGAACATCGAGGTCAACGAGCGCCGCGATGCCACCGAGGGGGACGTCAACAACATGATCAAGCGCCTCATCAAGCAGACGAACGAGACGCTTGAGATGTCCCGTAAGGCTGCGAACGATCAGGAGCGCACCGACACGCTCGCGCAGCAGGTCGAGATCCTGGAGAGCCTGCTGCCCGCGCAGCTCTCCGGCGACGCCTTGGTGGAGCTCATCGAAAAGACCATAGCCGAGGTGGGCGCCACCACGCGAAAGGATATGGGTCGTGTGATGGGCGCGCTCAACAAGGCCACCGGCGGCAACTTCGATAAGGCTGCCGCAGCCAAGGAGGTTGGCGCGCGCTTGGCGTAGAGATTCGCGCTTTGAATACGTTTATGGGGCGTTCCTCCTATTCGCGAGGGACGCCCTATTTGTGTCTCGGATGGTAGTTTCTCTTTCTGAATCGATAAGCTGCGCCACACCCCCGGCAGTGCTACCCGCAAACCCTCCTACAACCCGCACGCTACGCTGTGCCTCATCTAGTCAGCTCGATGCAAAGAGGCAGTATGCAGCGGAAGAAGCCAAATGCGAAGAAGATGGGTCGGGAGGCGTGCGACCGGTCGCTCACGCGCCTTCGCCGCGAGGGCTTGGTGACCTCCACGCCCGTCTTCAACGAGAACGGGGCGCAGCTGGGCAATACCTACAGCGCCACCGAGGCCGGGAAGGTCCATGCTCGGTGCTTCACGGCCGAGAAGGCACCGCGGCGCGCAAAGAGCGCCAACGTCTGAGTTGCCAATCTGGCACAGCGAAAACGCAGCAATCGGGCGGCGGGCATCCATCGCGGGTGCTCGCCGCCCGTTCTTGTGCTGCGAAGTCCCATAGATTAGTCAGTCATATCATGCGCGTGAGCGAGCTCGTCCCCGTCTTGATTGATAGGGGGGGCGAGCCCGAAGGCTGTAGCTCTGATTGGCTCTTGTTAACAATTATGGCTTAAAACTATCTAACCGGTGCCTTATGGGGTATACTGCCATCCAACCAACTGGGGTTTCTTTGGCTAGCAGTGAGAACTCCTGGGTAAACGGTTTGTATCGCTTGGGTTTCGGGTTCGTTGCATCTTCAGAGCCAAAGCGTTCACGGCAGGGTGAAACCGTACAATTGTGCAAATCGTATAGCGCGTTCACACACGGGCTCAGGTCCATGCCGCTTACGTGCATGTAAAGAAGGAAGGGGACCTCGCGCATGGCGAATATGATCGAGATCCGCAATCTCAATAAGTATTTCGGTGACCTTCACGTGCTGAAAGACATCAATCTTACCGTTGAAGCGGGCGAGAAGCTCGTGATCATCGGCCCGTCCGGCTCGGGCAAGTCCACGCTTATCCGCTGCGTCGACTGGCTGGAAGAGCCCACCACGGGCGAAGTCCTCATCGACGGTCAGCTCGTCACCAAGAAGAACCACCTCGAGATGGCGCGCAAGTACTCCTCGATGGTGTTCCAGCAGTTCAACCTGTATCCCAACATGACGGTGCTCGGCAACCTCACGCTGGCCCCCATCAAGCTGCAGAAGAAGTCCAAGGAAGAGGCTACCAAGGCAGCCATGGCGGCGCTCAAGCGCGTTGGACTGGAGCAAAAGGCCGGCGAATACCCGCAGAACCTCTCCGGCGGTCAGCAGCAGCGCGTGGCCATCGCCCGCGCTATGTGTACCAAGCAGCCCATCATCCTCTTCGACGAGCCCACCTCGGCGCTCGACCCCGAGATGATCCAGGAAGTGCTCGACGTCATGATCGAGCTCGCGCATGAGAACATCACCATGATCTGCGTGACGCACGAGATGAACTTCGCCAAGCAAGTGGCAGACCGCGTGATCTTCATGGATGACGGCCAGATTCTGGAAGAGGGCACGCCGGAGCACTTCTTCACCAATCCGCAGAACCCGCGCTGCAAGGACTTCCTCAACAAGATCCTGCACTAGGGGCTGCCCAGACGACCATCCGGCTCGCGCGGTCTGCACCCGAGCCCGCCGGTCGCGATAGAAAAGAGGGCCCGTCGGGCCTTCGCGTCACCCACTATTCGAAAGGGGTACCTATCATGTCCATCTCCCGTCGCAACTTCATCAAGCTCTCTGGCGCTTCCGCCGCCGTTCTCGGCTTGGGCATCGTGGGCTGCAGCGGCGGCTCCGATGCCGGCTCTGCCGAGGCTTCCGCCTCCAAGCTCCAGACCATCCGTGACCGTGGCGTACTGAACTGCGGCGTCAAGGCCGACGTCCTAGGCTACGGCTATATGGACACCGCTACTCAGGAGTACGAGGGTCTCGAGATCGACCTGTGCTACCAGATTGCCGCCGCCGTCTTCGACGTCGAGTACGAGGAGGCCAAGGAGCAGGGGCTGTGCGAGTTCAGGATGGTGACCCCGAGCACCCGCGGCACCCTTATCGACTCCGGCGCCCTCGATATCGTGGCGGCCACCTACACCATCACGCCCGAGCGCGAGGAGAGCTGGGACTTCTCCACGCCCTACCGCACGGACTCCGTGGGCATCATGGTCAAGAAGGACAACGGCTGGACGAGCATGGAGGATCTCGATGGCCAGACCATCGGCGTGTCCACCGGCTCCACCACGCAGTCGCTCGTCGAGCAGATGATCGCCGACGAGGGCTTCGCCTGCACGCCGAACTTCGTGGAGTACCAGTCCTACCCCGAGATCAAGGACGCGCTCGACGCCGGTATGGTCCAGGCCTTCGCCATGGACCGCTCGACCCTCAACACCTACATGGACGACACCGTCGAGCTGCTGCAGCCTGAGATCGAGTTCGGCACGCAGGAGTACGGCGTCGCCACCGAGAAGGGCTGCGACCTTTCGCCCGTCGTGGACGACACGGTGAATGAGCTCCTCGAGAACGGTTGGCTCGACGAGGAGATCACCATGTGGCTCGGCGAGAGCGCGTAGGCAAGATTCAGTAGGACAGCGCGCCGCGGGTACCGCTCGGTGTCCGCGGCGCGGTCGCTTCCCGTCGTGCCGGACGGCGCCCCCGCAGTGCGGGGTCGCCCTCGCGGCGGTTATGTCACGATGCGCCCCGATACGATCGGGGCGCGCTGCCGGCGGGTTGATGGTTTGTAATCGGAAGGAGCGCCATGCTGGACAGCATCCTCGATCCTCGGCGCTGGGAGATAACCTTCTCGTCGATCGATGCGTTCTGGGACGGATTCTTCGTCACGCTGCAGGTGGTGGTGTGGGGTCTTCTGCTGGCCCTCGCGCTTGGAACGGTGCTCGGCATCTTCTCGACCACGCGTTCGTGCGTGCTGCGCGCCATCAGCCGCGTGTACGTCGAGTTCTACCAGAACACGCCGCTGCCCGTCCAGGTAATCTTTATGTACCTCATGGGCCCGCAGCTGCTGCAGATCGTGATGGGGGCAGCCGCCCCGGTGGCCATCCCGCCGGTGGTGCTCGGCTTTGTGGGCGTGGGCCTCTACCATGCCGCCTACGTGTCCGAGGTTATCCGCACCGGTATCGAGAGCGTGCCGCGCGGACAGATGGAAGCGGCCAAGAGCCAGGGCTTCACCACGGTGCAGGCGTATGCCTACATCATCTTGCCGCAGACCTTCAAGGTGATCCTGCCGCCGCTGTGCAACCAGGCGCTCAACCTGGTCAAGAACAGCTCGGTGCTGGCGCTCGTCGCCGGCGGCGATCTCATGTACCGCTCCAACAGCTTTGTGGGAACCTACGGATACCTGCAGGGGTACTTCGTCGCCTGTGCGCTGTACTTCGTGATCTGCTTCCCGCTGGCGATGCTCGTCCAGTACCTCGAGAAGCGCTCGAAGCGCATCCCCAAGGCCAAGAAACTCGATGTCGCGGTGCTCGAGACGGCGAAGGAGGCTTAAACCATGGGTGCTTTCAACGCAACGAACCTCGGGTTCATCATGAGCGGATTCTGGCTGACGATCCGCATCTCGGTGCTGGCCATCATCTTCTCCATCATCTTCGGCACCGTGCTCGCCATGGTCAAGCAGTACTGCCGCGGCAAGCTGAGCCCGCTGCGCTGGCTTGTGACGGCCTACATCGAGCTCTTCCGCTGCACGCCCAACCTGCTGTGGATCCTGTTCATCTGCTTCACCATGGGGGCATCGGACTTCGTGGTGTCGGTCACGTCGTTCACGATCTTCACCTCGGCCGTCATGGCCGAGATTGTGCGCGGCGGCTTCAACTCGATCCCCAAGAGCCAGTTCGAGGCTGCGCAGAGCCAGGGCTTCGGCTTCTTCGCGACCATGCGGCTCATCATCTTGCCGCAGACGTTCAAGACCATCATCCCGGCGCTCTTCAGCCAGTGCACGACGGTCATCAAGGACTCGTCGTATCTGGCGATCATCGGCGTGATGGAGCTCATGTTCAACGCCCGCGTGGTCATGGCCCAGATCCCCAGTTTGGATCAGAAGCTTCTCATGTACGGCTTGGTGTTCTTGCTGTATTTCGTCCTCAATTTTGGCATTTCGCTCATCGTGCGCGCCTATCAGCGTCGTATAGTGGCAGCATAGGGACGTTCGCGTTCGCTTTGATGGAATCCGGTCGCATGCGGCCGGACGAGGGAAGGGCAGCATATGTCGCAGAAGGACCAGAAGAAGCTCGATGTCTCGAAGCTGATGGCTCGTGACATGTACTCCAACGAGGCTCTCGGCGCACCAACCGAGGACGTCGACCCTTTGGCCCCGGTGGTGATTTCCATCGCGCGCCAGTACGGCACGGATGCGCATGAGATCGGTATCGCGCTCCAGGAGCGTCTGGGCATCCCGCTCTACGACAACGAGCTGCTCATTCGCGCAGCCAGGCGCAGCGACACCGTGGTGGAGAAGGTCGCCCCCTACGACGAGGTCGTTGCGGCCGAGATGATGGCCTTCCTGCCGGATCGCTTCGATTCGCGCACGATGGCGGATAAGCTGTTCGAGAACCTGCGCCAGGTGATCCTGGATGTGGGCACCACGGAGTCGTGCATCATCATCGGGCGCCTGTCCGACTACATCCTGCGCGACAACCCCAATCTCATCAGCGTGTACGTGACGGCACCGCTCGAGGAGCGCGTCGAGATCGTCATGAAGCGCCGCGGCATCTCGGAGCGCCAGGCGCTCAAGCGCATCAAGCACATGCAGCGCAACCGCGAGCTGTTCTATAAGCGCTACTCTGCCGGCAAGGCGAAGCTGCGGAGCGATAAGGACCTCACCATCAACCGCGCGCTGTTTGGCGTGGAGGGCTGCTGCGAGATCATCGCGCAGGCCTATGAGATCAAGATGAGAGAGCTCGGCCGCATGTAGCACCGGCGCGCCGTGGGCGCGCGGGAGCTCGCACGCTTTCACGGAAGCCGCTGCGCCACCGAGGGGGCTATCCCCAGAGCCGCACGCACAGGAGCGCGACCTGGGGCATGATGCCAGCGGCATAGATGGCGCGGAAGATCTGCAGGACGGCGATCTTCGTGAGGTCCGCCCCCAGGTCTGCGGCGATGAGGGCCATATCGCTCGCCCCGCCAGGTGAGGACGCGAAGAGCGCGCTTCGCATGTCGAGCATGCCGGTCTTGCTGGCGATGAGCGAGAACAGGTAGTTGAGCAGCATGTACATGACGAACATGATGATGAGTGGGCCGATAAGCTGCCCTAGGTGCGAGACGGTCTCGGGCGTTACGGTAGAGCCCACGAGGCTGCCGGCGAGCACCTGCGCGGCGCGCTTGACGGGCATGGGCATGTAGCAGGCGTCGGTTGTGAGGTTGAGCGTGCCGACGCCGACGAGGGAGAACAGCAGCGCACCGGCGGGAACGCCGCTCATATAGCCTGCAGCCCCGCACGCAATGCTGGTGACCAGCGTGAACGCCGTTCGCTTCTGGGGGGTGTCGATGATGCGGTCGAGCCAGGTATCGCTGGCGTCCTGCGTCATATCGAGCGGTTCGTGATCTATGGCGGGCTCGTCGCGCGTCATGAAAGCGATCCAGGTGGGGAAGATGGCGAGCACGCTTGCGAGACGCACCGTCTGCATGATGGCAACGGTGCTTGCATCGGCGTTGAGGTCCATGGCGATGAGCGAGACATCGGCGATGCCGCCCGCAACGCACGAGAGCAGGCTGGTCATGAGGTCCCAGCCGAAAAGCAGGTGGAACGCGAAGCCAAGCAAAATGGTGTTCGCGGTGAGCATGACGAGCAGCATGACGAGCGGCTTGGCCATATGCGGGATGTTGCGAACGTCACGCCGGGTAACCGACATGCCGATGAACGCGCCCGAGATACCCTGCGAGAGCATCTTGATAGCAGGCGGCATGACCGCAAAACCGGTCGATGCGCTGAAGATGCCCACAGCGAGCATGCTGCCGATCATGGCCGGGACGGGGATGCCCAGGCGACGGCCGATGATGAAGCCGGCGATGGCGACGAACAGGGTTAGGGGGATGTGCAGCAAGTCCACGGTGCCTCGATTGTTCTCAATCCGCTTTTCCTCATCCATTATGAAACGCTTGGCCCGTCATAGCAGATAGAACTAGCAGGACAATTAATCGTGGCCGGCTATGAACGCAAGGAATTGCCGGGCTGATAGGCGGCTACCGTGTCCCCTCTTGTTCGCGCAAGCTGAACAAAACGTGCGCTACAGGCCTACTACGAGCTTTGCCGCGCCATTTCCACCCGTTTCGAGAGATGGGATGGCAGCGGTGGAACCCTAGTAATGGCACACGTCTGCCGTGGCACGGAGGCGATCGAGCACAGGTGCTGCCTCCGCGCTCGCAAAGAAGCGATAGGTGCTGCAGGGCACCAGCTTGCGCACCGTCTCAAGATCACCTCTCTGCAAGGCGCAGCGCACCGTGGAGGCGCTCACGGGCGCGCCGTCGACCTCGAGCCTCGGTACCACCTGGCAGGCAATGCCAGCGCGCGGCAGCTCTTCCAACATGACGCGGTTGTAGATGCCGGTCACGCGGCTCGTGGGCTCCTCGCCCACGAAGCGCCGCGCGATGCCGAGCTCCTGGGCGATACGGGTGAACACGGCGATATCGAGCCGCGCATGCCCTTCATTCACGGCGGCGTCATCCTTCAAGAAGTAGCTGGGAAACGTGGCAGACGAGATGATGTACGGGCCAGACTCGTGCACCACCACGTTTGACAGGTCCGAGACGCCCTCCTCGACCAGGCGCTTGCGCACGGAGAAGGGGATGGGCCCTGCCCCCTCGCTCACCACAAAGAGGTGCAGCGTATCCACGGTGCCTGCAGCAACCTCGACCAAGTGACGGTGTCCAAGCGTAAAGGGGTTCGCGTTCATCACCACGGCGCCCGCTGTACCCGGCTGTCGCGTTGCAGAGAGCTCGCGCAGGTAGCGCGGGAAGCCATCAGCGCGGTTTTCCAAAAACGAAAGCACACCATCGATGCGCGCGATCTCGTGGAAGCCCACATCGCAGAAGAATTTAGCGGTGCTCGTCTTGGTATACACGAAGAGCTTGAGGTTGCCGCGCTCATATTCCACGCTGATAAGATGGTCGATGAGCTTGTTCATGAGTCCTTCGCCCTGGTGCGCGGAACTCACAGCGAGGCATCGCAGCGTATTCCCAAAGCAGCTACCCGTGGCCAGAACATGGTAGTCGTCATCGCGGATGACGCAGGTATAGTCGAGGTTTGCGTCGCGGCGGATGCCCTCCTCGGCTAGGAGCGCGTCGACCTTGGCAAGCGTGGCTTTGTCCTGCGGCCAGACCTTGTCGGCAACGTAGTCCACCATCCGGGCTCTCCTTTATGCGCTGACGATGCTGTCCACAGCGGATTTTACCTGGTCGTATCGGTTCTGGACGAGCTCGATGAGCGCTTGCGCCTGCGGCAGATATTCGCATTCCTTCTGGCAGTCAATGTGCATGCGACGCACGAACGGCTCGCCGTTCGCAAAGGCGCAGGGCTCGATGCGCCCGTCGAAGCCCTCGAGGATGATCTCGGGCAGAAGCGCCCAGCCGATGCCGCGCTTCACGAGCTCGAGGCAGGTGTTGAGATCGGTCACGCTGATGCGGTTGGCATCGTTTGCCAGGTTGTTCTCATGCAGCCAGCGCACTATGCGAGCCGTGTGCGAGAGGTCGGCTGCGTGGTTGATGTAGGTGAGTTCCGAGAGCGGGGTATTCGCATGTTCATGCGCGCGCACCACGCAGATGCGGTCGAGCGACAGGGGGATGCGCGCACCATCCCAGGGCATGTCTCCACGGAGAACCGCGAGGTCCAGGTCTCCGCGCTGCAGGCGCGTATGCAGGTTGCGGCTGAGGTCGGTCGCGATCTCAAGCTGTACGCGCGGATAGAGCCTGTGGTATTCGGCGATGAGCTCGGGTAGATGATTGATGGAGTAGTTGACCGAGAATCCGGCGCGGAGCGTGCCGCAGATCTCCCCTTGCGCCTGGCTGAGTTCATGGCGGAGTGCCGTGAGCTCGCGCTGGGCACGAGCGGTGCGCTCGATGACGAGCTCGCCTTCGGGCGTGAAGCGAACGCCCTTGCGGGTGCGGATGATGACCTCGCAGCCCAGTTCGCGCTCGATGGCTTTGATGCGCTTGGAAAGCGCCGACTGCGTAAGGTACAGACGGTCCGCTGCGTGCGTGATGTTGCCGCACTCTCTGAGCGTGTGCAGTAGGGCGAAATCCTTCTCGTCCAAAACCGACCTCCTTAGGTGCGAGCGACGGCACGGATCGCGCAGTCAGCGCGTGGCGGTTGCGTCTTGCTATACGTTCCGGGGATGAACGGTGGTTGCGCACGGCAATGTGCGCAGTATGCTCCTTGCCATTATGGGCGTTTACACAGGGGGGATGCGGTTCAGGGCAACGGAAGGACAGCGGAAGAACAATCACGCTGCCGGGCGCTAGAAGCGCACGGGGTGTTGCCGGGGTCAACCCTGCGCGTCCAGGCCTTCCAGGCGCATGAAGAAGATGCCGAGGGAGAGCAGGTCGGCGGCGCCACCGGGGCTGACGTTGAGCGCGATGAGCTCGCGATCGTAGGTGGAGAGGGCAAGCTCGAGCTCAGAGAAGGAAAGGTCTGCGGCATCGAGCTTGCTGCAATAGGCGCGATGCGAGGTAAGTGCTTCCATGCCGCCCCGGTGCACGACGTTCGTATCCTCGAGCTGCGCCATGAGCTTCACGAGGGCGCGGAGCAGCGTCTCGCGCCGCCCTTCATCGGACGCGGCGAGCTCATTGCGCGAGGAGCGCAGGTAGGGGAGCAGCACACGTGCGAGCAGCGGGTATCCCTGTGCCGCCTCGCCGCGTACGCCTTTGAGGCCTTCTGCCAGGAAGAGCTGTTCGCCGTGGGAGAGTTCACCGGCCGCCCCTTCGTCTTGCGCCGCTCGCGCCAGCAGCGCCCGAATATCGGCATCGAGTAGGTCTTCTGCCATGCGTGATACGAGCTCCAGGGCCCGTGCGGAATCTGCAGCATCAAACGGCAGTTGAGAGCCGTCAGCGAGCAGGGCTCCTGTCGCGCTCAAAACGAGCGCAAAGGTGAAGTTCGCCCCCTTATGCGTGTTGACTCCGCCTGTTGCCGAGAACATGGCCTTCTCGGCTCGGATGCCGATGCGCCGCGCGGCGGCGGCAAGCTCGCTGGGAGAGCCGCATCCTAGGTGCATGCCGGAAGCCGCATACTCGGCAAACAGGGGCTCCAGCGTCGCTGCGCTCGCCAGAAACGTGGCGAGTTCCATATCGGCATGCGCGCCGTTGTTGATGCTGTCCACCAGGCCGGGCTTGGGAGCCAGGCGCGCCTCGTCCTCGAGCGAGCGCGCAGCCATGTGCGCCAATGCGGCGGGCGTGTCGTCCAGCCTGCGTGTCATATTCAGCTGTTCGCGGTGCGGAACGCTAGCTGATACCACGGTTGGCCATTTCTCCGCTCACGAAGCCGTAGGAATTGCGGATGTGGTCGCGGACCACCTGCTCGATCTTCTTCTCGGGACCAAAGCGCATTGCCAGATAGATGCCCCAATGCTCCTCAAGCGCCTTGTTGCGGCGAACCTCGGGGCGGATGGAGACGTTGCGGAAGTAGCGGGAGTATGCCTGCAGGGGCACGATGATGCTGCGCAGGCGCGGGCTATCGGCCTTTGCGTAGATGAACTGGTTGAAGTCATCCATGTTTTGGATGACGCCGTCGACGTCGTTGTTCGCGTTGCAGCGCTGCCCGTGCTCCAAAAGTGCGCGCAGCTCCTCGTAGTCGCTCTCGGTCATGTTGCGTGCCGCCTTGGTGGTGGCGAGGACCTCGAGCACGCTGCGGATCTCGAACACCTCATCGGCGTCGCGGCGGCTGATGCCGCGCACGATCACGCCGCTGCCGGGCTTGCGCTCCACGAGGCGCTCGGCAGCGAGCTGGTCGAGAGCAGCGCGGATGGGCGTTCGGCTGATGTGGAGGGCGGTGGAAAGCTGCTTCTCGTTGATGGGTGTGCCGGCTGGGATGCGGCCAAGCGCGATCGCCTCTTTGAAGGCCGAGAAGATGACGTCCTTCAGTGGGGCGTTTTTCGACATATCCAGAAACTCGCAAAGCGTGAGCATCATCGCTTCCGTGTCCATTGCCCCTCCTTGTCTGCAGCCCATCTAGGCTTTTAATTCTACTGAATATAGGGGGAATCCTGCACGAAACGTACAAAGGCTGCCGAGTCTCATCGATTCCATTTGGGAAGGTCGCTGGCGATATATCCTGCCGTGCAGGATGGTACGCGAGGCGGGCAGATCGTGCGAGCGGCCGCGTGGCGGCATGGCGTCACGGGAGAGATAGGGGGCGCACTCGCACGATCGCTGCCGAGCAGAAGAACCGCAGCCGTATGGTTGGAGACGACGACTGCGGTTCTTGAAAGGGGGTTAGCGTCTAGGCGCTAAGCAGCTTGCAGCTGACGCCTTACTGCGCGATGTACAGCGGGATGGCGCCGGTTGCCATGATGCAGACGACGAAGATCACGAAGATCACGGCAGCCCACTTGCCCGCGGCGCGCTGCCATTCGCCCAGGTCCTGGTCGGTAAGGCGCAGGAGCAGGTAGATGAAGGCAGTGAGCGGGGAGAGCAGGTGGAAGGCCTGGCCCATGACGGAGGCGAGGGCCATCTGCATCGGCGTGAAGCCGTAGGCATAGCCTGCCTCGCAGAGCGCGGGCATGACGCCGAAGTAGAAGCCGTCATTCGAGATGAAGAACGTGCCAGGCGCGGAGATAAGGGCGACGATGAGGCCCCAGAAGCCGGCGAGCTGCTGCGGAATGATCGTGATGAGCGACTGCGCGATGGCATCGGACATGGAGAGGCCGAGCTCGGTGTCACCCTGGAAGAGGCCCATGAAGATACCGGCGCCGAAGATCAGGATGACGACCTGCACGGCGTCGCCGCCGTTAGCGCCGATGCGCGCGGACTGATCCTTGAGCTTGGGATAGTTCACAAGAAGCGCGATGATGGTGCCCACGATGAAGAGCATCTGGTTGGGCAGCGAGATCGCCTCGATGAAGGAACCTGCGACGAGCCATGCAATGAGCACGACGGTCATGATGGCGTTGAAGGCCCAGTTCTGCGGGCGGCGGAGCTCGATGGTATCGGGGTCGTCCACGGCGCAGAGCTCATCGATCTCGGCCTGCGTGAACTCGGTGATGCCCAAACGCGCGCGCTCCTTCTTTCCCATGTAGCGCGCAACGACCACGATGTTGAAGATCACGGAGACGATCATGCCGGGCAGGAGGTAGGCGAGAATGTCGCCGCCAGCACCGGTTACGGCCATGGCACGCGCGGTGGGGCCGCCCCAAGGCAGGAGGTTCATGACGGTGTTCTGGAGAATGACCAGCACCGCGAGGTTCATCTTCTTCATGCCGAGCTTCTCGTAGATGGGGAGGAACGCGGCGCAGCAGACGAGCGTCGTGGTGGTGCCGTCACCGTTGAGCGAGATGGCGGCGGCGACGACCGCGGTCGCGATGAGGACCTTCATGGGGTCGCCCTTGGCAAACTCGATCATTTTCTTGGTGATGGGGTCGAAGAGCCCCGCATCGAGCATGATGGAGAAGTAGAGGATGGCGAACAAGAGCAGGATGCCCGTGTTGGCCGTGGTGCCCAGGCCGTTCATGACCCAGTCGCCCAGAAGCGTCCACTTGTCGATGTTGCCTGTAGCGACGAGCATGATGAACGCGAAGACCATCGGGATCGTGACAAGGGCCACGAGCGGCGATAGCTTCTTGGTCATGACGACGGCCATGAAGACCGCGATCATAGCCCATCCAAGGATGGTTACGACCATAATCTCACCTTTCCCTTTCCCATTTTGATTCCAAATCCATACCGACAATGACTTACGGCGAATGCAACGGGTGCGACGTATGCAAACGGCCGATGCTCGGCTATGGAAGATAGCGTTCATGAACGCGGGGAATGATGAAATATGACCAAAAGGAACACGCGAAAAACAATGATTATCAGCGAAGACAAGAAAACAGCAGGTAGATGGCAGGGCTTGCGAAAGCAAGGAACACGAGCGAAACACAAACGCCGTTTACCGGCCTAAACGTGCCGCTTGAGCATACTGAATTGCCGAGCTGAGCGTAGAGGGCAGGGGATACCAAAACATAAAAGATATGGTCAAAGATGCAATTCTGCAGGTAGGTGTGCTGAGAACAACAGAAAAACACCTCGATAACAGTGAGAACATCGAAAGTGCAATCAGTCCAATACGTCCGACTATACAGTTATGTCGATGAACTGCAGTCGCAATAGCTGGCAATGCAGGTTGCCTCGAGAGACATGAGAGGAGTGAACACATGGGCATCTTTGATTGGCTGCGTCGCGAGGCGGGGAAGCCGAAGGGTTCGGCAGCCGCGAACGCTGACGCAGCAGTTGCACCTCAGCAGGCCAGCGGCTCGCCCGAGGTAGCAGAGCTGTGGGAGCCCGTTGCGGCGTACCTTCCCGTCGATGCGGCGGAGCATCATGTTGCCGTGGCGGTTGCCAGCGCGATCGCGGCAGGCGACCGGGAGCAGAGCAAGATGGTCGTGAAGCGGGTGAGCAAGGCGAATCCCGAGTATCAGCGCGTTGCGGTGATCGCGTCCGCGCTCGCCGCCGGGGCGCTGGAGGCCAGCGCCTACACCGTGAAGCACATCTATAAACAGGAGGTTACGGAGGAGAACCATGCTGCGTAAGTTCAAGATCTCGATCGACGGGACCAGCTACCTCGTTGAGATGGAGGAGGTCG
>DHCMC07803__coassemble_795_pt1 | contig 27792 bp, 24 predicted proteins | sample DHCMC07803__metabat2_low_PE_050 | metagenome-assembled genome bin DHCMC07803
CTACGCGAGCGCGAGGACATCATGATGGCGGGCGTCTCGACCAGGCGCATCGAGGACGTGAGCGAGATCCTCTGGGGCTCGAGCGTCTCGGCCGCCACCGTCTCCAACCTGAACGAGAAGGCGTTCGCGTCGGTCGAGGAATGGCGCAACAGGCCCCTCGAGCGCGCCTACCCCTACGTCTACGTCGACGGGATATACCTCAAGAGGTCCTGGGGAGGCTCCTACGAGAACGTGGCCGTGATGATCGCCATAGGGGTCAACGACGACGGCTACCGCGAGGTCATAGGGGCCGCAGAGGGCTTCACCGAGTCCTCGGAGTGCTGGCGGGAGTTCCTCTCGTGGCTCAAGTCGCGCGGGCTGCGCGGGGTTCACATGTTCACCGGCGACAAGGCCGCCGGCATGGTCGGCTCCATCGCCGAGGTGTTCCCGGAGGCGGCCTACCAGCGCTGCACCGTGCACTTCTACCGCAACGTGCTGGCAAAGGTGCCCAAGTCCAAGCGCCCGAGGGTCGCGGCCACGCTCAAGGCGGTCCACGCCATGGAGTCGCGCGGGGCCGCCGAGGCCAAGGCGCTCGAGGTGGCGGACGCCCTCGATGGCATGAGGCTCGGGGAGGCCGCCAAGGTGGTCAGGGACGGATACGTGGATTGGCAACCCTTTTCGGGACAGTTTTTTCAGAGACTGAGGCCTGCCTTCCTGAACTCGACCGGGCTCATGTAGCCCAGGGTCGAGTGCATTCTCTCGTTGTTGTACCACCAGACGTAGTCGTTTAGCTTGACCTGCAGGTCGTACAGGCTGTTGAACTGCTCCTGGTAGACGAACTCCGCCTTCAGCGTCTTGTTCGTCGATTCGTCCACCGCGTTGTCGAAGGGGCATCCCTTCTTGGACAGCGACCGGGTGATGCCGAACACCTCGAAGAGCTCGTCCAGCGCGGCGTTGTCGAATTCCGATCCGCGGTCGCTATGAAAGACATCTATGTCGAACAGGGGGAACGCCACCGTCGCGAATGCGGCCTTCACAAGGTTGGCGTCCTTGCGCGCGCCGGCGGCGTGTCCGACGATCTCGCGGTTGTACAGGTCGACGAGCAGGCAGATGTAGCACCACGCGCCGAGCACGCGCACGTAGGTGAGGTCGCTGGCGACGTGGGTGCGCGGCGCATGGCCGTCGAACTCGCGGTTCAGCACGTTGGGCAGCTCGGCCTCGTTGGGCTTGCCCGGATGCGGCTTGAACTTGGCCTTGGTGTAGCAGCTCGCCAGGTTGCGAAGCTTCATGGCCTCGCCGATCCTCCTGCGGCTCGCGGTTATCTTCCGCTTCGCCAGCGCCCTCTTTATCCTCCGGGAGCCGTAGCGCCCACCGCTTTTGCGGAACTCCTCCTCGACGGCGTCGGCGATCGGGTCCTCGGCCTCTTCGGGACCCGGTTCGTCGCGGAGCCTGTAGTAGGTCGACCTGGGTACGCCTAGCAGCTTGCATTGCGCCGATATCGGATAACGGCCGGCGTTCGCCGTTATCGCGGCTACTTTCGAGCGAATATCAGCGCGGCCGTTTTTAAAACGTCGACCTCCATCCTGAGCTGCTTGCTCTCCTTCTCGAGCTCGAGGATGCGCTGCTGTTCCGGCGTGCGGTTGTCGGCCGCCCTCGTCGACCCCTTCTCGTGGATCGCGCGGACCCAGCGGTGCAGGGTGGAGCTGCCGATGTCGTACTCGGCCTTGATCTCGCAGGCTGGCTTTCCGTTGTCGTAGAGCTGGACGATCTGCCTCTTGAACTCCTCGCTGAACTTCCTGGGATGCTTGGGATCGGCCATGATGGGACTTCCTTTCTCCCGTTCTTCAGTCCCTCATGAAACTGTCCCATTAAGTGTAGCCAATCCACGTGACGCTGCTGGACGAGTAGCCGCACCGGAGGGCGGGCCTATGGGGCTGTCGGAAAGTGCGCAAGAATCTTGACGGTACCCGAGCGCCTGAACAGGGAGATACGCAGGCGCACCCGCGTGGTCGGCACCTTCCCCGACGGGAGGAGCGCCCTCATGCTCGTGACCGCGAGGCTCAAGTACGTCGCCGAGAGCGAGTGGGGCTCGAGGCGCTACCTGGACGTGACGCTGCTGGAGGGGTAGCCGCACCGGAGGGCGGGCCTATGGGCTGTCGGAAAGTGCGCAAGAATCTTGACGGTACCGAGACCAAGTCTATCCGGTTGAAGCAGCTCACCGATCTCATCGCCGCGGACCAAGGGGGGCAAGGCGTTCGGTAGTTTATCACGCTCGCGTTGTTCAAGTGCCAGGGGAGTCACGTGAACATGCCTTCGACCTGCTTGGTGCTGCAGAACCTTCTCATGGTCATAGACTTCACTTTCACGAGAGGGCGGAAGCTGAAAGTTGTAAATGAAGTAATCAAGAATAACGATCCTTCATGCAGAGGATTCAACTTCCCACGAGGGGCAATGGCTATGCTTCGTCATGCAAGATGTCTGCTACGTTTATCGCTTGTAGCGTGGCAGACATCTGCATGTGTATTGATTGTCATCTCGCCCCGAGTCTGCTGCGTCTCAGATTCTGACGTAGGAGCTTACTTGCGGGTTATTCAAACTCCAACGTAGACAACGCGAGCTCGAGGTCATCGCTCCACATGCTGGCATCGCTCGCTCGGTAGGAGATCGTCACGCGGACGAGCCGGTCGTTGCGGGGGAAGGCGTATGTGTTCACGCGGGTCGTCTCGCCATCTTCTCCGGCGCGGGAGTAGTTCATGTGCAGGCACGTGGTCCCGTTGAGGTGGAGGAACTCAAGCGGATACCAGTCGATGATCTCGATACCGCCATTCGCGAGCTGTGCACGGGTCTCCCGCTCGAAGTAGGCGTCGAGCTCCTCCATGTCGTCCTCGGTGAAGTTGTCGGGGTCGAAGTCCGCCTCGCGGTAGTCCCCGGGGTTGCCTTGGGTGTAGCTCACCATGATGCGTGCGTAGGTGTCTTGCGCCTCCTGTAGGTCTTCGTTCAGGCCGCGCTGCTGCACGATGAAGGTGTCCGAGGACGTGCCGGTCAGCTCCTCCTTCATCGCGCGGTACTCCTCGCTCTGGACCTCCATGCTCGGCGGGATCCGCATGGTGCCGATGTCGGGGATGGTGACGAGCTCCCAGTCGGCTGTGAGGTCGGCGGCCTCCTCCTCAAGCTCGGCTTGCTCTTCCTCGTAGGCGCCCAGCGCATCCGCGGCGGCATCCGCCTCACTGGTGGAAGACGAGCACCCGCTAAAGAACAGCAGGGTGCAGGCTGCGGCGACGGCTATGCGGTAGGACGCTCGTGTTGTGATGGAGATGAACTTGGACATGTGAGCATCCTCCTTTGCCCCGATTGGATGGCCGATGGAAGAACCTCGGTCATTGCAATTGTAGTGCGAGACTGCCTGGCGATTTGCCAATCATCGCTGACGGGAACAGTTGCGTGTCGTATACTGTAAACGCGTATACAGCAAGGAGGTTGCCATGGCGACGGCGGTGGTTTCCGGCAGGGTTGACGAGAGGGTCAAGGCTCGGGCCGAGATGTTCATCCATGCAGCCGGTCTTTCGGCGGGCGACGTCATTCGCATGGTGTGGGAGCGTATCGCCCAGACCGGGGAGATTCCCGACGCGGCAGCCGCGTTGGAGGAGGCTTCGGATGCCGATGACCCGGTGGCGCGGCTCGGCGAACTCCGCACAGCGTTCGGGGCATCAAAGGAACTCGTCAGTCTCACCGATGCCCAGATGCGGGAGATGATTGCGGGTCGCTATGCGTAACTTCAATGCGCGCCGCCTGCTGTTCGACACGAACGTGCTGCTTGACGCCCTGATCGAGGGGAGGCCGGAATCGGCTGAGGCGTGGGAAGTCCTCAAACGTTGCAACGGTGGCGGCGATATGGGCCTCGTCACCTCGGGTTCACTCAAGGACGCGTACTACGTGCTCGGCCACGGCGGACGGGAGGCAGCGGCCCGTGAGGCCGTCGGCCTGCTCATGGGGCTCCTCGTCATAGCGCCGATCGGGGCGGAGGAGTGCGAGCTCTCCATGCGGTCGGGCGAGCCGGATTTCGAAGACGGTCTCGTGCGGGCGTGCGCCGAGCTGAACGACGTCGACTTCATCCTCACCCGCGACGAGCGGGCTTTCCGGACATCGCGCGTCCGTGCGCTTACGTGCAGGGAGTACCTGGAGCTGTTCGGCGTCGGTCACTCTGATTGAAATCAATATCTGCTTTACATGCTTTACAACACCTAGCGATGGGGTAGTATCCAAGTAAGCGATTCCAGGGAGGCAGGTATGACTCGTGCGGTGGCTGCCACAAAAGTGCCGACGCGGAAGAAGGCATCGGCAGTAGCGAGCGTCGCGCCATCGAAAGCTGCGGCGAGCCCCAAGGTTGCGGCTGGGGTGAAGCCTGCGGCAGGGAGGAAGCCAGCAGCGGCTTCGTCGCTTGAAGCCCAACGGAATCTATTGCGTCGGCAAGCGGGCCTCTCGACAGATTCCGGTCACAAGCCAGCGCAATCACAGGTGAACGCCCGCATCGATGCTGGTTTGAAATCGGCGGGCGATGCCGCTCTCGCAGCCGCGGGACTCACGCCCACCCAAGCGGTGCGCATGTTGTGGTCCCTTGCCGTGCGTTATCGGGATGAACCCGGGAAGCTTCGCGCTGCGCTCGATCCAGATTCTGCCGAGCCCTCTGCAGACGAGCTTGCCGAGCGCCGGCGCAAGGTGGAGGTGGCCCATCAAGGGGCTGATCTCATCGAGGCGTTCTATCGGGAAATCGGTATATCTTCCGATAATCTTCCCGACCCGTTGCCTTATGAGGAGCTTCGCGAACTTGCTTTTGAAGAGCGCATGCGCGAGAGAGGGCTATGGTAATGGTTGCCCCGCGGATCCTGCTCCTCGACACGAACATCTGGTTGGATTACTACATGGCCGAGCGCCCGTTTCACGACGCGGCCTTTTCGCTCGTCGATTGCGCTTTGAGCTCGGGAGTCGAACTGGTCTTTGCAATCACCAGCCCCAAAGACCTCTTCTACCAAATCGGTGCAGGGCTAAAACGTGCCGTGCGCGCAAGCAAGGGGGGAGAGCTGGCGGAGGATAGCGCCATAGCGTGTAACGAAATAGCATGGGGATGCATTTCGAATCTCGATCAGATCGCTACGGGCGTCGGGATGGATGTGTCAGATTTGCGTCATGCCATCCACGATAAGAAGATCCATCGAGATTTCGAAGACAACCTCATTATGGCCGCCGCTCGACGCGTACGCGCCGATTACCTCGTCACCAACGATAAACTTCTGCTGCGCCATAGCGACGTGCCGGCACTGAGTGCGGAGGACACGCTCTCGCTCATGCAGAGCTAGCGCCGCTCAGCGCACCACTGGCGCACGCGCTCGCGCATGCCCGCGATGTCGAGCACGCCCTCGGCGAAGCCCTTGCGCACGAGCTCTGGGGGGAGCATCTCGTCGTACTTGTCGAAGTAGGGCACCTCGCTGGGGTAGACGAGGTCGATGGGGTCGAAGTCCTTCTCCGCCTCCGCTTCGAGCACACTCCAGAATGTGTTCTCGTCCGCGCGCATTCTGAACTGCATGTAGTACGGGCGTGCGGGGTCGAGCCCCTTGAGCCCTAGTTCACCGGCGCACTTGATCTTGAGCAGACGTTCCAGTGCCAAGAAGGCATAGCTTCCCAACCAGGGGAAGAGCACCCATGTGTCACTGCCCAGGTTGATGAGGGGCTTCGTTGCGGCTCCGCTCTGCTCCGCCGTCCAGCGCGCCTGCCTCAGACGCGCCCGCGCGTTCCCCAGCAGGTAGGGGTACGGCGCATGCTCTGCCAGCACGCGCCGCATGCGCTCGAGTACGTGTGTATCGATGTCGCCGGCACAGTCGCCGAAGTACGCCGGCACGCGGCCCTTCACCTGCGTGCAATACACCAGATATCGTTTCCAGTCGACCTCCTCTACCAGCCAGCAATGCCCCGCGATGGCGATGCGCTCGCCGGGCGGTGGCGGGTTCACGATCGTTCCCAGCTCGGAGCTCTCACAACGGACCGTGAACTCCTCGTTTTCCTGGAACACCGCATAGAACTTGAACGAGTTGGTGAGCCGCTCGCCCGCGAGGCCCACGATGAGTCCGCCGCCCTCCGTCACCTGGATCTGCTCGGTTTCGATGAGGTGGCGCAGCAGCACGCGGAAGTCGTCGGCGCTCACGCGGTGGAAGTAGCTGAGCGTGAGCACACGCTGGGCGAGCTCGGCGGGGGAGAGCTCACCCGTGCTGGCGAGCGTGGCCATGGTCTGGTGGTAGAGCAGGCTGTACGGCAGCCGGTCGAGCCGCGGCGGCTCCACCCAGCGCTCCTCGTGGTAGAGCTGGACGAGCGCGATGCCCTGCAACAGCTTCCAAGGGATGGTCTCCGGCATGGTCGTGCGCGGCTCCGGCTGCTCCTCACGCATGACGAAGTGCATCTCGGGCGGCAGGTCGCGCCGGCCTGTACGCCCCATGCGCTGCAGGAAGCTCGAGACGGTGAACGGCGCGTCGATCTGGAATGCGCGCTCGAGCCGGCCGATGTCGATGCCGAGCTCCAGCGTCGCGGTGGTCACGGTCGTATCGAGCCGTTCGTCGTCGCGCATGATGTCCTCGGCGCTCTCGCGGATGCTTGCCGAGAGGTTGCCGTGGTGGATGAGGAAGCGGTCCGGCTCGTGCTTTGCCTCGCAGTAGCTACGAAGCATGGTGCAGACGGCCTCGGCCTCCTCGCGCGAGTTCACGAAGACGAGGCACTTGCGCCCGCGCGTGCGCTCGAAGATGTAGCCGATGCCAGGATCGGCGTTCTCTGGCGCTGCGTCGGTAGGTGAGAGAAGCGCCTGATCGCCGAGCTCGGAGTCGACGGATGGTTCGCTTGGCCACCAACCGGCGTCCTCGCCTGCATTGAAATCTGCGGGCGGGTTTTGGCAAGAAAGGGGCCCATGAGGGGCCTCCTCTTGCTGATTTCTGCCCGCGGATTCGGGGGTGGTGCTCGCCGCCGCAAGAGCGCGGGGCGCGAGCGCCTGATCGGGCGCGGCCTGCGGCTCGACATGCTCAACAGCAAGGACATCGGCCTCGATCGTGCCGTCGGCGCGCTCCACGTCCGCACCGGCTCCTTCGGCAGCGCGTTCCGTAGCCTGCGGGCCGGTGATGTAGAAGTGCTCCATCGAGAGGCGCCACACGCGCCCGGGTTCATCGAAGCGCGGGATCACGCAGCCGCGCCCGGTGCCGCTCGCCAAAAACGCGCCCGTTCGCACGGGGTCGCCGATGGTGGCGGAAAGCCCGATGCGCCTAGGGTTCACGCCCGCCATGCGTGAGAGGCGCTCGATGAGGCAGAGCGTCTGCCCGCCGCGGTCGCCGCGCAGGAGGGAGTGAACCTCGTCGATGACCACGAACCGCAGGTCGTGGAAGAGTCGCGGCACGGCCATGTGCTTGTGCATGAGCAGCGCCTCGAGCGACTCGGGCGTGATCTGCAGGATACCGCTCGGATGCTCGAGCAGCTTTCGCTTGTGCGTGGCAGAGACGTCGCCGTGCCAGTGCCAGACGGGGATCTCGGCTTCCTCGCAGAGGTCGTTCAGGCGCAGGAACTGGTCGTTGATGAGCGCCTTGAGCGGCCCCACGTAGAGCGCGCCGATCGAGGTGGGCGGGTCCTCGTAGAACATCGTGAGGATGGGGAAGAACGCCGCCTCCGTCTTGCCCGAGGCAGTTGAGGCCGTAAGCAGCACGTTTTCATCGGTGTTGAAGATCGCATCACCGGCTGCCACCTGGATGGAGCGTAGGTTTTCCCATGCATGGTCGTAGATGAAGTCCTGCACGAACGGCGCGTATCTGTCGAAGATGCCCATGCTGCTCCTTGTGCGGTGACGCATAGAAAAGCTGTCTATACCAGAACATCTGTTCTAGTATAGACAGCTCATGTTCGGTGTGCAAGATAGCGGGGTGTACGCGTACGGAGATGCGGAACCTTCCGCTACGGCTTAGCGCGATTTACGGTTGAGTGCGTAGCCGCCGGCAATGAGTATGCTTCCCATTGCGATGGCTGCCGCCGCGATGGCCGCAGACGAATCGGATGTGGCGGGAAGTGCTTTGCCGTTCTCCTTGTTGGGGGTCGAGGGGTTTTGGGTGCTGCCGGTGCTGTTGTCGGAGCTGTCCTCGGTCGTACCGGTGGCGGGAATCTCCACGGCTTTCTTGGCGTATCCGCAGGCAGCGCATTCCTCATGCTTGGAGCCCGCCTCGGTTGCCGTTGCCTCGCGGTCTACAACCCACTCGAAGGAATGCGGTTCGGGATCGGTTGCATAGCCGCACGTCTCGCATGTCTGCCAATGGGACGTTTCGTCATGATGGGCGGATAGCGAGTGCTCTTCGGAAACCGTATCGCCGCATGCATCGCAGATGTTCCAATGGTTTGCGCTGTTCGATTGCCATGCGGAGCTGAAGGTGTGCTCCGTGGAGCTTGCCCCTGCGGTGAAGGAGCCGTTGTCAAAGTTCCATGTCGTGGTGGTGCACCCTACCTTCACGACATGGCTCTCGCCGGTAACGTATGCGTAGAGCGAGGTATCACCAGGGCTAGACGCGTTCTGGTTGACCGGCAGGTAGCTTTCTCCGTCTAGGGTGACGGGCTGGCTGTTCTGGTTGTCGATTTTGAGCAGGTAGACCGCGTTACCCTCTCCGTCGGTCGGCTGCGTGGTGAAGCCGGCGGCCGATTTGACGCTTCCACCGGTGATGACGATGCGGGGGTCTACAGGGCGGAAGCTGCCAATGCCATAACGCGAGCTATCGGTTACGGAGCCGCCTGTAACAAAGACGCTAACGGCGCCCAAGCTTCCGTGGAAGCGATCAGCTCCTCCGATGCCGCAAGCCAAACCAGACGCCGAGACCAAGACGGTGCCTCCGTTGATGCGAATGTTTGTTGCGCTAGTCATAGAGCCTTGAGTGTATGCACTTCCAGCACCGATGCCAGCTCCTCTCCGGCCAAACGCTTCAATGTTGCCGTTCTCGATGGTGATGTTTCTTGTCGAATTGTTGACGCTGCTGCCGATGCCAGCGGAGAAGGAAGAAGGGTTATTTGTAGATGCGTACAGGGAGCCGTTGCCCGTGATGGTAAGCGTGCCAACGTTCTCGCCCGCTCCGTTCTTTTGCAGCCCAGCGGCATTCGGACCGCTCACCAAGCGGTTCGCGGTACCTTCGGCAAGCACTACGGTGACGTCTCCGGTGCTGTTGTCCTCGATTTTGAAGGCGCAGGCATGCCAATCGTTCTCGTCAAACTCGATGTTGACGCCAGAGAGCGTAATCGTGGCATCCACGTCGGCCTTAACCTCGATGGTTTTGGTGACGGGCGTGTTCGGGTCGTCCTGCGTGATGACGTACTCGCCGTTCTGCGAGATGACCACGTTGCCGTCACTTAGGTTGTACGTGACGGGTTCCGCCGCAGCCGGCGTTGCCGGCAGCAGCAGGGCGGCGGCCAGGGCCGAGGCGGCGATGAGCGGTTTGCCGAACTTCATGGGATGGTCCCCTTTCCGCTCGCGCGTGCGAGCGATGTGACTGGGTGATGCATCAGAATGCGCCTACTCTCCTTTGCTTCCAGTTTGAAGTAGCAAGACGGGGTGGTCAAGAGAGGCCGGAGAGCGAACAACGACCGGCGGCGCGTAACTGGCTATGCTGACGGGGCATACGTTGTATACAAATAATGGAACATATGTTCTATTATTTGCTATAATGTGTGTAGCGACAGGCGGTGCCCTCCGAGTCTTGCAGGGAGAGGGGAGGGCAGTTCGATGCGCAGCCTCACCACGCTGTTTCTTGCAGCGGCCATGTTCTTGGCAATGATCGTAATGATCGGATTGCTGATTCGGTTATAGCGGATAATTTCGGTGGGTAGCGCCCGATTATCGAGCAGCCGCCTTGTGGGAAGAGGCTGCTTTGGGCGCCTGCCCACCAGCTCATCTACAGGAGGGCTGAGCCCTCTGTCGCTACTGAGTATACCCCATCTGGCTTCCCTGCAAGCCTTGGGGCTCTCGGGGCGCATCGGGCGTGACCGCTTCCAGACGGCGCGCCTGGGCGTCCGCGGCTTCGCCAGGCTACCAAGTGCAGGTGGTCGATTGGTCTAGAGGCGATTCAGCAGACGTACGGGGTCATGGCGGGCATCGAAGCCCTGCCGCTAGATCTTGAACTCCGCGAACTCGGAGGCATCGCGCCCAGAGTCGGCGGGAGCGACGATGGCTGAACCGCCCGATGGTTGCGTGCCGCCGGAATGCTCTGCCAGCCCGCTGCCCCCATTGTCGCCCACGCTACCGAGGATTCTCGCCACGGGCGTGTTCGGGTTCTGGAATGCGATGTCCAAGAGCTCGATGAAGTCGCGAATGACCTCGCGCGGCGTGAGGTGCGTGTCCGCGCCTACGCGGCCGAACTCGATCTGCAGGAACTGCACCAGATCGCCCTCGCTCAAGCGCGCTTCGTAGCCAAAGTAGCCGGCGTGGATCTGCTGCAGCTTCTCGATGAGCACGAGCAGCTCCTCGTAGGTGAGCGGATGCAGGTGGATGATGGGCGCGAGCATATCGCGCATGCCCTCCGCGGCGAAGCGGCCCTGCGTGAGGCGCGAGCGCAGCGCCTCGTAGCTGAACACGCCGCGCCGCCGGTCCTCGATGCTCTGCGGCGTGCCGCCCATGATGATCCCCAGGTGGCGCGCCTTGCCCTGCAGCGTATCGTTGTACATGGTGAGGATCTTCTCGTAGTTGTACTGGCGCGTGATGCTGTTGGGAATCTTGAACAGGTTTACCAGTTCGTCGATGAGGACCAGAAGTCCCTTGTAGCCGGCACCGGTGAGGAACGCCGCGAAGAGCTTCACGTAGTCGTACCAATCGTCGTCGCCGATGATGGTCGAGCAGCCCAGTTCCGCCCTGGCCTCAGTCTTGGTGCGGTACTCGCCGCGAAGCCATTTGAGCACGTACGACTTTCGCTCGTCGTCGCCCTCGAGGCTGGCCTCGCGGTAGGCGCGGAGCATCCGCGCGAAGTCGAAGCCGTGGACGAGCTCCTCGAGCGGGGCGAGGGTCTGATTGAGCGCTTCGTCCGCCGCGAGGTTGCGTTCGGTTTGCTCGGCACTTGTCTCCGTTTCGTCCGCCGCGCGGCCGTGTGCGGCTTGCTCGGCATCGGTCGCCGCTTTGCCGGGCGCGGGAGCGTTTGCGCCGGAGGTGGTTGCATACGGTGCGGCAGCGATGGGCGCGCCGGATAATTCGCTGTCGGCTGACGCGGAGGGTAGCGTGGCGGCGACCCATCGATCGAGCACGAGGCCGAGCGCCCCGCCTTCGGGCCGAGTCTTGGTGGAGAGGTTGCGGATGAGCTCGCGATAGGTGGCGAGGCCCTGGCCCTGTCCGCCCTGCAGGCGGCGCTCCGGCGAGAGGTCCGCATCCGCGACTACGAAGCCCTCGCCCATGGCGTGTGTGCGAATCGTTTGGAGCAGGAAGCTCTTGCCGCTGCCGTAGCGGCCCACGAGGAAGCGGAAGCTCGCGCCGCCGTCTGCGATGAGTGACAGGTCCGTCAGCAGCGCGCGAATCTCGGCCTCGCGGCCTACGGTGATGTAGGGCAAGCCGATGCGCGGCACCACGCCGCCCTTGAGGGAGTTCAGGATCACGGCAGCCACGCGCTTGGGCACGCGGGGCGCACCGGCCGCGACTTGGCTCATAGCGGTGGGGGCGTTTCTGGTCATACGGCAAGCACCTCTCGTACGTCGTCTTCATAGTCCTCGATGATACGCGGGCCGTCCGCGCCGAACTCGATAACGGTGTCGCCGATCAAGTCGAAGAGCTTCTCGTTGATCTTGTCGACGAGCATATCCTCGCTCACGCCCGTCGGCGCCGTAGCCGGGCAGCCTGCGAGCAGCGCCTCCAAGTAGGCATGCTCGGGAGCGGTGAGCGCTGCAATAGGCCCGGTAACGAGCCCTGCAGCGGGCCCGTTGGCGCTTCCTGGACCCTCCGCTGAGACCTCCATATCATCTGCGGGCGGAATATAGCAAGAAACCGCCTCCTGAACGCTCCGCTCTTGCTTTTTTCTGCCCGCAGATTTGGGCGCAACGGGAGCGGCGGGCGGCACAACGGGAGCGGCGGGCACCGCAACCTGAGGCGCCTCGGGCTGCACCGTTTCGTCCGCGTCCTCGCGCTCCTCCTCGGTAAGTAGCGCGTCGCGAGCCCATGCGGCGGCGCTGCGGATGCCCGCGAGCTGCGACAGGTCGATCTCGACCTTGCGGGCGGCATGCTCTGCAGCCCAAGTGGTCCAGGCTAAGATTTCCTTCTCGATCATGGAGTCCAGGTACTTGGGGAGTTGCTGGTCCTTGAGCTTGTGTGGGTAGTCGAGCGCATCGCGGAGCTTGCGGTCGACGGCGCGCATGATCTTGCCCAGGACGGGACTCTTCTCGCGCGTTCCGCAAACACGGAAGCACCGCCACTGGCTGTTACGGCAGCGGTACCAATGAATGGGGTCGAGCTGGTAGTCCGTGGGCTGGTGCGGCTGCGGTTCGAAGAAGACCGCGTTCGCGAACATGGTGTAGGACATGTTCAGCTCCTCCCCGAACAAGGTCTCGACGAAGCCGTTTTTACGATGGCGCCTATAGTAGGCGAGCAGGCGGACATAGACCGCGCACGCGACGTGCCGCAATGCGTCCGGCTCATCCTTGTAGAGGCGAGAGAGGCGCACGCGATACGATGAGAGCATGTCGATGGCTGCGAGCAGCTCGGTTTCATGCGCGGTATCGGGCGGGAGGGGGAGTGCGGAGGCGCGGTCGCGTCTGCCGCGCGTGCGCCCGGTGTGCTCGGCTGCACCCGGCTGCCGCACGGATGTGCCTAAGGGACTCCCCGCGGCGTTCGACGGCGCGGCGCTCGCTATCCCCGCCCAGGGAGCTTCCGTCGAGATCTCCTCCGCCACGTCGTCTTCGCTCACGGCGATGATATCGATGCTCTCCAAGATTTCGGGATCGAAGGGGGCGCTCTGGGTGACAAGCCCGAGCAGCGCCCGGTCGAAGGCGATGTCGGCGCTGTCGCCCAAAAGGGTCGGGTCGAGTCCGTGGTAGACAACGTAGTCGCGCAGCCAGGTGCGCACGTAGCGGTCGATGCCTGGCGCGAATGCGCGGTACGTCTGCCAGAAGTCCTCGAGCTTGTGGAAACCGTCGAGCGCGTCCTTCGTGCCGATGCCGTTTATGAGCTCGTAAAGGTATACGTATGCGAAGGAGAGCGGTGCCTCTTGGACGTCGCCGCGCCGCACGGCTGTGCGCCATGTGAAGTAACCGCGCAGCTGACGGTCGCTCATGGAGGTGTAGGTGGGGTAATACGCCGTGAAGTCACCGTGATAGGGACAATCGTCCTCGAAGTCCTCCATGAAGCGGGCTTGGCGGTAGAACAGCTCGGCATCGCTGAGCCAGCGGCCGCGCGGCGAGCCCTCTTGCCAGCGGGATATCTTGCGCATTTCGCGGTAGCGCTCTGGCAGGTAGCTGGCCATCTGGCGTCCCCTGGTGATGATGGGCTCGTTGCGGTAGACGGCGCTGGAGAAATGCGAGCTGCCGCGCAGGCGCTCGCTCGCGTTGATGCGCTCGATAAGCTCGCGCACGTCGTGCACGCCATCTATGCCGAAGCCCATGTGATCGCCTCCTTTGCCGTGACGCTTTGCTGTGACGCCGCCCGTCCGAGCCACAGATCCGCCGCATGCGGAATCCGCTATGGGCCGCGAAATCCGCTACGAGTGACCCTCTATTGTACTACAGGTGCAAACATCTGTTCGTATGAATACGGTAAGGATGGCGTCGCAGGGTTTCTTCCGCATGGTTGAATACTGCAAGGCGCAACGCGCACCCCATGGCGCGACGTGCGCCCTCGCGGTGTGCCGCGGCATCCAGCGGGGCCCGCCCACGATTGGGGCAGGACATGCGCACTCGGTGCGGAGCGCCCTGACGGGTTACGCGAAGGCGAGCGCGACCGCGACGATCACGGCGGGAAGCATGTTTGCCGGCTTGAAGGTCTTCTCCCAAATGAGGTTCACGCCTACGCAGAAGATGAGGATGGAGCCCACGAGCGAGAGGTTGGCGAGCGCCGCCTCGGTCATGATGGGCTGGATAAGGCGGGCGAGCAGGGTGATGCTACCTTGGAAGACGGCGACGGGCAGTGCGGAGAACAGCGCGCCGCGGCCGAGCGACGCTGCCATCGTGCACACGATGAGGGCGTCGAGCGCACCCTTGAGCGCGAGAGTCGACCAGTCGCCCAGGATGCCGTCCTGGATCGAGCCCACGATTGCCATCGCCCCGATGCACACCGTGAGCGAGGCGGTGACGAAGGCGTTGACGAAATCGCGGTCGCCTTCGCCGCCTACCTTGCGTTTGAGCCATTCGCCGAGGGTGACGAAATGGCGGTCGATATCGATGAGCTCGCCAAAGAGCGACCCGATGGCAAACGACGCGACCATCATCATGCTGCCGCCGCTCACCAGCTTGCCATCTTGCATCGAGAGCATGCCGCTCATGGCGCCGGCGAGTCCGACAAAAAGCACGCTGACGCCAGCTGCTTTCATGAGGGTGTCTTGGACCTTGGGCGTGAAAAGCCTGCCGCCCGCGAGGCCTACGATGCCGCCTGCAACGATGAGCGCCACATTGATGATCGTCCCGAGTCCGACCACGATGCCTCCCGCACTGCGTGGCCCTGCCGCGTCGCGACCGGGCCGGGGTTTATGGTCAAGCCGAAGAGGCCGTGTCGGCGCCGCTCCGCCGATATGCATTCGCGTGGAGCAGGGCGGCGGAAATCCTTCGGCCTTACGCATCGTAGCAGATGGAGCTGATTGCGGTGCGGCGTTAGCTGTGAGCGGTCTGATGGTCGGCATCCGGGGCAGGCTGCTTGTTGTAGACGGGCTGGTGAGCGGCGCCTGGGGCTTGTCGCACGCGGTGGCCGCTGTGCGTTGCTCGCCGCGGCCCTCAACTAGGCTGCCGGCTTCGCGCCGTCATCGGAGGGCACCGAATCCGTCGGCGTGAGCGAGATCCCCATGGCGCGAGCGTATTCCGCGAGATGGAGGTCCTTGTCCAGGCGGCGCATGAGGCGCTTGCGCGCGGCGATCGTCTCGGGCGTGTCGGGCGGTACCTCGATTCCCGCGGCGGCCCCAACGCGCTCGGCTACGCGGCGAAACGCGATGGGGTCGCACACTTCCGCGCAGGTCATGGTCACCACGGTATACCCGGGAAACGCGTCAAGGTCGGCGGGGAGACTCAAAGGGTCGTCGACGATCTCGATTGCCACCTTCGCATCCGGTAGATAAACGGCCATAGCTCCTCCAATCCCTGCGCCCGAAGGCGATTGCTGGTGGCTAGCAGCCTAGCAGGCGAATCTTACGGATCATGCACCGCTTCTTACCGGGTCCTTACCGCAGCAGCTTCGGGGTCGTGGAAAGTCGAATGTGTGAAAGTCGTGGATGCGCGGTGCGCAAAACGGTTGCGTACCGGGGAGGGGCCTTTGTTTCCATATCGCAACCGGGGAGCGGGGCCATCCGCGCCGCACGCGGCCGCAAGATACAATGGCTGCACGTCGAGCTGGCGATCGCTGCGGCTTGCGCCGCGGTCCATGGTGATTCGCGGCTTGCAAGGACGGTGGCATTGCGTCGGGCAATCGCATCGCGTCGCCGCATCATGGAGGGGGAGGGGGCGACATGAGGGTTACGCAGGCTCAGATTGAAGCATGCGGTTCCGAGCATGAGGACTATCTGCACGACGAGTCGCGCAGCGCGGGATTCGCGGAGTCCATCTCGTTTCCGCAAAGCGAGGACGAGGTCCGTGCGATCCTGCGCGAGCTGCATGAGCGTCGCGTCCCCGTGACCGTCCAGGGCGCCCGAACGGGTCTTGCCGCAGGCGCGGTGCCCCACGGCGGCCACGTCCTCAACCTTTCTCGCATGAACCGCGTGATCGGCCTCGCTCGCGATGGCGCGGGGACGTTCAGCGTGCGCGTGCAGCCCGGCGTCATCCTCTCTGAGCTGCGCAAATACCTGAGCGCAAAACGCTTCCCCCTCAACGGGTGGGACGAGCCCTCGAAGGCTGCTGCGCAGGCGCTTGCCGAGGCTCCCGAGCAGATGTTCCCCACCGATCCCACCGAGTCCACCGCCTGCCTGGGTGGTATGGCGGCGTGCAACGCGTCCGGTGCGCGGAGCTACCGCTATGGCCCTATGCGTCCGCACGTCCAGGCCCTGCGCATGGTTCTGGCGGATGGCGATGTGCTCGCCCTTCGTCGCGGTGCTGTTTGCGCCCGTGGCCGCGCTCTCGCGCTCACGACCGAGGGCGGACGTCGGATCGTGGCCGATCTGCCTACCTACACCATGCCGCACGCCAAGAACGCGTCGGGCTACTACATCGAAGACAACATGGACGCCATCGACCTGGTCATCGGCTCGGATGGCACGCTCGGCGTCATTACCGAGCTGGAGCTAGCGCTTATGCCCGCACCGGCGGTCATATGGGCTGCGAGCTGCTTTTTTACGGACGAACAGGCCGCGCTCGACGCGACCGTCGCGGTGCGGGCGGGGCTTTCGCACGTGGCGGCGCTCGAGTATTTCGATCCGGCTGCCCTGGATATCTTGCGGCGCGCCAAGGCCTCCGGTACAGCGTTCGCCTCCTTGCCCGACCTACCAGCCGAGCACGAAGGAGCCTTCTGCTGCCTCTACGTCGAGCTGCATTGCGCGGACGAAGACCAGGCCATGGCCGATCTGAGTCTGCTTGCCGAGATTCTCGGCAAAACCGGTGGCGACGCGCAGCGCACCTGGGTCGCGCGTACCGCAGTCGACCGCGAGGCGCTCACGTTCTTCCGCCATGCCGTGCCCGAGAGCGTCAACATGCTCATCGACGAGCGGCGGCGCACCGATGCCTCCATCACCAAGCTGGGGAGCGACATGTCCGTTCCCAACGAGCGCCTGCACGACGTGGTCGCTCTCTACCGCGCGACGCTCGCCGAGGCGGGCCTCCAGGCTGCCGCGTGGGGGCATATCGGCGACAACCACCTCCATGTGAACGTGCTGCCGCGCTCGCACGACGAGTTCCTACGCGGCAAGCGGCTGTTCGAGCGCTGGGCCCACGAGGTCACGGCCATGGGCGGCGCCGTCTCGGCCGAGCACGGCGTCGGCAAGCTCAAACGAGACTTCCTCGCGATCATGTACGGGGACGAGCACCTGCGCGAGATGGCGCGGGTGAAGGGCGCGTTCGACCCGTACGGCCAGCTGGGACGCGGGAATCTGTTCCCGGAGGAATTGCTTGCCGCTACAGAGGAGGCTTCGACGGGCGCGGGACCCGGCGCCGCGGAAGGGGCTTCGTCAGGCGCGGGGCCCGGCGCCGCGGCAGATTTCGCCGCTGGCACCTCGGGCGCTGCGGGATTTGAGCAGCCCGGTTGCGAGGGGGTGGGCGCATGATGCACATCGTGGTGTGCGTGAAGGCAGTACCGGGGAGCACCGAGGTGCGAATGGACCCCGTGACCCATACCATCATCCGCGACGGTGGCGCCGCGGTGGTGAACCCCTTCGACGCGACGGCGCTCGAGGTGGCGCTGCGCATCAAGGACGCGCGGGCGAACATGGGAGGGCCTACGCGGGTAAGCGCGCTTTCCATGGGTATTCCTGCGACCGAGTCGCTGTTGCGCGACTGCATTGCGCGGGGCGCAGACGACGCCCTGCTGCTCTCCGATCGCGCCTTCGCTGGAGCGGATACGCTCGCCACGAGCTATGCGCTCTCGTGCGGGATGCGCGCGCTTTGCGAGGGGGCCGCGCCCGACCTCGTGCTCTGCGGCAAGATGGCGGTTGACGGTGACACCGCCCAGATAGGTCCGGAGCTCGCGGGGCTTCTGGAAATGGCGTGCGCGACCGACGTGCGCACGGTCGAGGTGCCATCGCCCGGCGGCGTCGTCGTGCGGCGTGCGACCGACCAGGGCATCGAGCGCGTTGAGCTACCGTTGCCGGCGGTTCTCACCATCGCAAAGGACGCCGTGCAGCCCCGCATGCCGAGCATCGCCGGCGTCTTCATGGCGCGCGATGCCGAGGTCCGCGTGCTCGGAGCGCACGGCGTCGGGGCGGATTCTGCGCGAATCGGCCTAGCGGGATCTCCCACGCAGGTGGTGCGTTCCTTCGTGCCCGAACGCGAAGCCGCGGGCGAGGACGTCTTGGGTGACGTGGCGGCACAGGCCGCCCGCGTGCGCGAGCTGATGGGAGGTGCATGCGCATGAGCGGCCTCGTGATCGATGCCGAGCACTGCATAGGCTGCAAACGCTGCATACGTACCTGCGCGTTTGGTGGAATCGAGGTGCGCGACCGGCTTGCGCATCCAACCGAAGCTTGCACGCTCTGCGGGTCTTGCGTGGATGCCTGCCCGGTAGGGGCGCTCGCCATCGAAAGGCCGGAAGCGACCGGGAACGGCGCACGAGAGGATGCGTTTGGAGAGGGAGGGCTCTCCGCCTATCGCGATATCTGGGTCGTGGCGCAGCGCGATGCCTTCGGCCGCGTGCTGCCAGTTACGCTCGAGCTCGTCGCGAAGGCCCGCGAACTCGCCTGCGAGCGCGGTTGCGATGTCGTTGCCGTGCTTGCCGAGGGGGCTTCCGAACCCGTTGCGACGCCTGGCTTCTCCTCCGCGCTGCAGCCCGCTTCCACCCCTGCCGACACACTCCTTGCAGCCGGGGCGGACGTGGTGCTCAGATGCCGCGACGAGCGTCTTGCCGCCCAAGACCCCGAGGTCATGGCTGCATGGCTCGCGGCCCTCGCGCGTGAGCGCTTGCCAGAGGTGGTGCTTATGGGCGCGACGGCGCTTGGACGCGAGGTCGCTCCCCGCGTGGCGGTGCAGCTTCAGACGGGTCTCACGGCAGACTGTACCGAGCTTGCCCTCGACCCGGCGACCGGCCTTCTCCAACAGACGCGTCCTGCTTTTGGCGGCAATCTCATGGCAACGATCGAGTGCCCCGCGCATCGTCCTCAGATGGCAACGGTGCGCCCGGGGGTGTTCGCCGGGCTTGCCCAGCAGGGCGCTTCGAGCGCAGGCAGCGCTTCGGCAGCTGGTTGCAACGCGCGCGAAGGCATGATCGAGGACGTCATGCTCGCTTTCGACATCGTGCCTCGCGTGCGGGTTATCGAGCGCGAGAAAGCCGCTGCTGGATCTTCGATCACACAGGCCAAGCGCCTTGTTGTGGTTGGTCGCGGCATCGGTGGCAAAAAGAACCTCGCGCTTGCTGAGCACTTGGCCGAGCTCCTTGGGGCCGAACTTGGCTGCACGCGCCCGCTTGTGGAGGCCGGTTGGCTCGACTATGCGCATCAGGTGGGGCAGACGGGTGCCTCGGTGGCGCCCGAGTTCCTGCTCAGCCTTGGCGTTTCCGGCGCAATCCAGCATGTCGCGGGGATCGGCGGTGCTCAAACCATCATAGCCGTGAACGACGATCCGGCTGCCCCGATCTTCGGTGCGGCGCAGTACCGCGTGGTTGCCGACTGCGTTGCGTTCGCGCGCGAGCTGGTTCGCCAGCTTGAGGGGCGGGGCTAGCTCAAGTGTAAGGGACGGGCTAGCTCCGGTACTGGGGCCGCGGATGGCTCAAGTTGGGCAGCGCGGTCAGCTGGGGCTGGGCAGGGGGGCTGGGTAGGGCGCCTCTAACCTTGGTTCGCTGAGCGGTTGCGAACGGAGCAACGCAGGTTCGCACTCACTTTCGGCACTTATATTTGGGAATCCTGCGGAAATGCTAAAGGTACGTGCGAAAGTGAGTGCAAGCGGAGAAACGGCTCTGTATACCGGTTGGTTCGCTGGCCGCAGGTTCCGCTGGCAGCAGGCGCCCGCCTTAGATGAAGATGAAATTCACCAAGACCATGTAGATGCCCGTACCCGCGAAGATCGAGAGCAGCATGTTGCGGCGCCATAGGTAGAGCGCGCCGGTCACGAAGATGCTCACGAGCTCAGGCACCGCGTGCGACCCGCTGAAAAGGCTCACATCCCTTAGGCAATAGACCACAAGCAGTCCAAAGGCCGCGCCGGGCAGCGCTCGTCCAAGGTAGCGTATGTAGCGCGGAGTCTCGCGACCGGCGGGGAAGGCGAAAAACGGCAGCGCGCGGGTGAGCACGGTCGCAGCGGCGGCGACGGCTATGGTTACGATCATCTGGAGCGTCGTCATTGAGCATCGCCCCCCGCATGCGCCTCGGTATCGTTTCCGTAGTTGGCGGGGTTCGCGGTGCCAGCACATGCATCTTCGAGCTCATCCCCTGCACCAACGGCAGCGTCGAGTACGGGTTCGAGGCGACTGCGCACAAGGGTGACCGCTCCTAGGATGAGCAGCATTGCGGGGATCATGAACATGTCGGAGCCAAACAGCAGAAGCGCTGCGAACGCCGCACCGACGCCGATGATCTCGCTTGCTGGAACGGGCTCCTTGAGCCATTGATCAAGGAGGATAACGGTGAAGAGCGCCGTCATAGCGAAGGATACCCCCTCTACCTGGAGCGCGAGCGCGTTGCCGAAGAGGCTTCCCAGCGTGCACCCGACTACCCAGTACAACTGGTTGAGCAAGCTCACGAAGGTCATGAACCAGCCCTCATCCACGCCGGAGGGGGACTGCGCGGAGAAATTGATCGAGAACGACTCGTCGCACATGGCAAAGATGAGGTACGGGCGCTTACGCCCCTGGTCTCGGAAGCGCTCAAGCATGGAGAGGCCGTAGAAGAGGTGCCGGGCGTTGATGATGAAGACCGTGAGGAACACCTGCACGGGGTTGAAGGGGGCCGTAAGCATGGATGCGACGACGAACTCCGCCGAGCCGGCGAAGATCAGGCACGCCATAAGCGGGGGTATCCACCAAGGGAGGCCAAGTGAGGTGGCGTAGATCCCGCAGGTGATGCCCAAGAACAGGAACCCTGCGAGAATGGGTATGGTGAGGGGGAATGACGCTTTGAGGGCGGTGAGGCGCGTACCAGCCGACGTGCTGATGGAGGCGTGGGCGCCGGCGGCAGGCGTCGCGGAGCTGCCGGGGGCTGGCTGCGCGGGCGCGCCCGCCGGCGCGTGATCGGCGGTGTTATCTGAGGCTTGTGCGGACGACTGATCGGTCAGGACGATGCACCCCTATTCGAACACGGCGACGACGCGCGCGGGAAGACCCGTTGCGCCTTCGATGCGAGGCCAGCTCACGAAGATGATGGCACCGGTTGCCGGCACCTTGTCGAGGTTGGCCATGACTTCTACCTGCAGGTGGCCGTGGTCCAGGATCCAGCGTTCGCATGCGAGGTCATCGGCTTCGGCGGCAAGGAAGGACGCGTCGGTGTCGAAGGTCTCGTGGCCGTTCATCTTGATGCCGCGCTGCTCGTAAAGGAATTGAACGGCTTCCATCGACCAGCCGGGGCAGTGCTCCCCGCCTTCTTCATCGAAGTTGTTGAGGGCGTCGTTATCGGGCCAGCGGTGCGACCAGTCGGTACGCAGCGCCACGAAAGCTCCCTCGGGAATGCGACCGTTTTCGGCTTCCCAAGCCTCGATGTCTGCCACGGAAATAGCGGTATCGGGGCCCTCTGTGGCGATTTTGGGCGTGAGATCGATCACACAGAGCGGCATGGCCATGTAATCGGTGCTATACGCTTCGGCGCCGACCTTGCCCGGCGTGAAGTGGTTGGGGAAGTCGACGTGCGTGCCGAACTGCCCGGGGAACTTATAGGTGTGGATGCGGCAGGAGAGCATCTCCTCGTCGTAGTCGAACACGGTGCGGCATAGGTCGACCGAGCCGGCGGGAATGCCCGCCCAGTAAGGGCTCTCGTTGGTGAGGGGATGGGAGAGTTCGACCCACGTGCAGTTCTTCAGGTGCTCGAGTTCGTTCCACAGGCTCATGGTGACCTCCTTGTCCGTGCCGGTGCGGGGGCTATTCCGATGGCTCTCGCAGACGCCGCCCGCATATTCGTTTCATCATACCAAGAGGGCGCGTGCTGCTGGGGCGGCTGCGCCTGCCGTTTGCCTCCGGAAACATACTGCTGGATGACAATGAGCGATGTCGGTCGTATTCCAATCGGTCGTATTCTACATCTGACCGATGACGAACGATTCTGGATGGTTGTGGCGGAATCGCCGCGAGTCGACAGCACCGCGCTCTCGCGCCTTGCGCCCCCACCTGCGATCACTGCTGCGGATGTCGAGGCGCTCTACCAGCGGCTCGATGCTCTCAAGGCGGGGGATGCCCTCATCATTTCCGGTAGCGTGCCGAGTGCGTTTCCCGGTGATGTCTATGAGTGCAGTGGTTGGCTTCATGGCAGGGCTTACGGAGAGCGGCGGCTGCTACGAACAAGCTTTTCGCATGGGCGTCTGCACGGGGTCTGCGAGCGCGTTCTCCATGGAGCTCGCTACGCGGCCTGCGGTGGAGGAGCTTTTGGAGCATATGCTGTAACAAAAAAATCCAGTTGTGAGTGGTTTTTCCCGGATCGTCCGAGTAGCCGGAATATCTCGAAGCTATGACCTGCGCTTTTATAAATGAAAATGTCGATCTACTTCCAAGATTCCAAAATAGCCACTCACTTCCGGAAAAAGGTACTTGCACGAGTCGAGCAGCGCCATCTTCCCGGGGCTCCAGCCGATGATTCTCGACCGCGGCATCCATCAATTGCGCAGGCCCAGCCTGCCATTGGTACGGAGAACAGCAGCAGAACAGCCCATGAGCGAAAAATCGGTCGTTGTATCGGCTGTTGAGCGCCAAACGCCCTTTATACTTTAAGTGCAAATTCGAGGCGGGTCCGGGCATGCAGCGCGCCGGCTGCATGCCCGGACCGTCCCAGCGAGGGGAGAAAACATGGCAGAGGCTATGCGCGGGGTCTACACCAACCTCGCAAAGATTCGCCGTACTGTATTTCGCGAGGTCGCTCGCATTGCCTACGAGGATGACGATGGCATTCTCGACGAGCTCGACGACCTGCCGTATGAGATCATCTCTGGCGACGTCGCGACGTATCGCGAGAGCGTGTTCCTCGAGCGCGCCGTGGTTGGTGAACGCATTCGCCTCGCCATGGGTCTACCCTTGCAGGGCGGTGACCGTCCGCCGATGATCTCGGAGGGCGCCGAGGAGGCAGCTAAGCCCGAGACCTACTACGAGCCGCCGCTCATCAACATCATCAACTTCGCCTGCAACGCCTGCGCCGAGGAGTCCTACGTGGTGTCGAACCTCTGCCAGGGGTGCCTTGCGCATCCCTGCCGCGAGGTCTGCCCTAAGGGCGCCATCACGTTCAAGGACAAGAAGGCGTACATCGATCAAGAGAAGTGCATCAAGTGCGGCCGCTGCTTGCAGGTGTGCCCGTATACGGCGATCATCCACCGCGAGCGCCCGTGCGCGGCTGCATGCGGCATGAACGCGATCGGCTCCGACGAGCAGGGCCGCGCCGTCATCGATTACGACAAGTGCGTGTCCTGCGGCCAGTGCCTCGTGAACTGCCCGTTTGGCGCTATCGCCGACAAGAGCCAGATCTTCCAGATCATCCAGGCGATCCGTGCCGGCGAAGAGGTCATCGCCGCGGTGGCGCCTTCGTTCGTGGGTCAGTTCGGCGGCCGCGGCAACGTTGACAAGCTGCGCGAAGCCTTCAAGACGCTCGGGTTCGCGGGCATGGAGGAGGTTGCCATCGGCGCCGACCTTTGCACGGTGCAAGAAGCGGGCTACTTCCTAGACGAGGTGCCCGAGAAGATCCCGTTCATGGGCACGAGCTGCTGCCCGGCGTGGTCGGTCATGGCTAAGAAGGAATTCCCCGAGCATGCGGACTGCATCTCGATGGCGCTCACGCCCATGGTGCTCACGGCGCGCCTGACTCGCGAGCAGCATCCCAACGCCAAGATCGTCTTTGTGGGGCCGTGTGCGGCAAAGAAGGTCGAGGCCATGCGGCGCAGTGTTAAGAGCGAGGTCGACTTCGTGCTCACCTTCGAGGAGATGGCGGGCATGATGGAGGCTAAGGATATCGAATACACCAAGCTCGCGGGCGACGGCGCATCTGACTTCGATGTGGCAAGCGCTTCCGGTCGCGGTTTCGCCGTAGCGGGCGGCGTGGCCCAAGCCGTGGTCGACGCCATCCACAAGGATTACCCCGATCTCGAGGTCAAGGTGGAGTCTGCCCAGGGCCTCGAGAACTGCCGCAAGATGATGAAGGACGCCGTGAAGGGCAAGTACAACGGCTACCTGCTCGAGGGCATGGCGTGCCCGGGCGGGTGCGTCGCCGGGCCCGGGACCATCCAGGCGGTTAACAAATCCGCGGCGCAGGTGCGCGCCTACGCGAAGAAGTCGCCTCACAAGCTCGCGACGGAGAACATGTACAACGAGTACCTGAGCGCGCTTGAGCGTGCGAACGACGGCGTCCGCGAGGAGGATGCGGTTGCCGAGACGTTCGAGGCGCAGCGGGTGGACGCCTCCGAGTAAGAGCTTGCTGCTCGCGGCGCGTTGGCGTCTCCACGGTAGTTCAGCCGTCTTGCGTCCGTTAGGTACACGAAGACGCTCCGGTGGCTCAAGTCGCTCCGGTGGCCGCGATGGGTCTGTCGACCCTGCGGCTACCGGTCCTGCTCTTCCACCCAAGCGCGGAGATGGCCGTCCATGCGGCTCATGAGCATGCGGGTCGCGGGATCGGTGAACGTGTTCCCGATCCCGAAGGGCCGCTCAAAGGGCAGGAACATGAAGCCTTGCTCCTCTGCGATCCCTAGACTTGCAGGATAGGCCAGCTCGTAGCTGAAGCAGGCGAGCGAGACGAGAAAATCCGCCGGGGTGGCGCGCTCGTCGCGCCGCACGGTGCGATGCTCGAAGAACGCGTCCTCCACAGCTGGAGAGACGGTGCTTGCAAGGAGTTCATCCTCGGAAACGCCGAGTACCGTCTCCACCGAGTCGCTGCAGGTCACGCGCAGGATGTCGATCTTGTCGGCATCGCGCACCACGTCGCAGATCGCGCGGGTGCGCACGTCGAGGTGGTCGGGCAAGCGGAAATCGCTGTGGTAGGCGACCGCCGCGTAGACGATGGACTCGAGCTCGTCGTTCGGATCGATGAAGCGGTGGATGACGCCGGCGCTGGAGCCGTCGCCGATGCTTGTGCTGGCATCGTCGTTGGCGCTGGCGCCTGCATCGTCGCGGGCATCGGCATTCGCTCCGTCGCCCGCGTCCGCGTTGCTGTCCGCACAAGCGTTGCCGTCCGCGCCGAACAGCACCTCAACGCCAAGCGCGGCATGGTTGGTAGAGGCCGCATCGCTGAACGTGTCCCACCGGCGCAGCTGCTCGAAGCGCCCGATATCATGAAGAAGCCCGCACAGCCAGGCAAGGTCTATCCCCGCGGGCGTGAAGCCCGCTTCGCGCGCGATGCGCTCGCTAAGCTCAGCCACGCGCAGGGTGTGCTCGACCTTGAGTGCGATGCGCGGGTTCGCCGTGTCGTAAGGCGCCACGTAAGCGTCGAAGGCCGCTTGTGCCCGCAGATGGTCGATAGAAGAGGCGGCGCTTGCCACTTGGGTTCCTCCTTATGGCTCGGTACTGCTCCCTGGCAGTGAGTTAGGCGGCTGATACTAGGTCGTCCCGGCTGGTCTGAGCGATGCCGGCCGTGCAAGGTTCAGCCGGCCGTGCAAGGTTCAGCCTGCCCTGCAAGGTTCTGCTGTCGGTCCCATGGATCCGCCCCTTCTAGAGTGGGCGCCCACGAGAGGCGGGGCGCGTGAAGAGAAAGCCCCTCGCGCGGTTCCGCAGCAGCATGGTGACGAGAACTGGCGCGAGGGGCCTTCCGCTAGAAGAGCCTGCTGATACCGGACCTTACGCGAAGTACGCGACGCCCCCCTCGAAGATGGGCATGTACTTGTTGCCGGGGACGTTTTGATAGAGGCCCTCGCCGCTGCGCTCCACGTGGCCCATCTTGCCAAAGACGCGACCATCCGGGCTGGTGATGCCCTCAATGGCGCAAACGCTGCCATTGGGGTTCACTGAGAGGTCCATGCTGGGCATGCCGGCGGCGTCCACGTACTGCGTGGCGATCTGGCCTCCGTCGCGCAGCTGGCCGAGCACCTCGTCCGACGCCACGAAGCGGCCCTCGCCGTGGGAGATGGCCACGGTGTAGACGTCTCCCGGCTTGCAGGCGGAGAGCCAGGGCGAAAGGTCGCTCGCCACGCGCGTCTCCACCAGGCGGCTCTGATGGCGGCCGATGGTGTTGAACGTGAGCGTGGGGGCATCGGCGGTGGCGGGCACGATGTCTCCATAGGGCACGAGGCCGAGCTTCACGAGCGCCTGGAAGCCGTTGCAGATGCCGAGCATCAAGCCGTCGCGCGCCTGCAGCAGGTCGCGTACGGCTTCGGTGACCTCGGGCGCGCGGAAGAACGCGGTGATGAACTTGGCAGAGCCGTCCGGCTCGTCTCCGCCGGAAAAGCCGCCGGGGATCATGACGATCTGGCTCTCGCGAATGTGGCGCGCGAGCTCGCGGGTGCTCTCGGCCACTGCCTCGGGCGTGAGGTTGTTGATGACGAAGGTCTCAGCCACGGCGCCGGCGCGCTCGAAGGCGCGGGCGCTGTCGTACTCGCAGTTGTTGCCGGGGAACACGGGGATGATCACGCGCGGGCTGGCGAACTTCTCGCCACCGTAGACCGCGCGGACGCGGCCGGTGTCGGCGCAGCGATAGGTGACGGGCTCCACCGCGGGAAGGTTGGCGGCTTCGGCGGCAGGCGTGCGATAGGGGAAGACCCCCTCGATGCTGGACTCCCAGGCCTCCTGCAGCTCGGCGAGGTCGATCTGCTCGTCAGCGGTCTCGAGCACATAGCCCTCGACCGTGGTGCCGATTGCCTCGATGACGAGCGTGTCCGGAGCGCTTTCGAGCACCGCGTCGGCGTCTTCGGTAAGCTCGACCACAAAGCTGCCGTACATCGGCTCGAAGAGCGTATCGGTATCCACGTCGTCGGCGAGCTCGAGGCCAATTCCGTTACCAACGCTCATCTTGAAGAGCGCCTCGGCGCATCCGCCGTATCCGGGGGTGGAGACGGCTGCCGCCGCGCCCGCGGCGACGAGCTGCTCTACCAAGGAGAAGGCCTCGAGCAGCTGGGCGGCGTCCGGCCGCCAGTCCTCGGCGTACTCTGCCGGCGCGATGCGCACCACACGGTGCCCCGCGTCCTTGAACTCAGGCGAGACCATGCGGTCGAGCTTGCCCGTGGCAACGGCGAACGAGACGAGCGTGGGCGGCACGTCCAAATCCTCGAAGGAGCCGGACATGGAGTCTTTGCCGCCGATGGCGCCGATGCCGAGGTCGACCTGGGCCATCAACGCGCCGAGCACGGCCGCCGCCGGCTTGCCCCAGCGCTCGGGCACGTCGCGCAGGCGCTCGAAGTACTCCTGGAACGAGAGGTAGGCGCGCTCATGCGCAAAGCCCGTGGCAACCAGGCGGCTCACGCTCTCCACCACGGAGAGGTAGGCACCGGCGAACTGGTCGGCACTCATGAGGTAGGGGTTGAAACCCCACGCCATGCCGGAGACCGTGGTGGTCTCGCCGTCCACCGGGAACTTCGCGACCATTGCCTGCGCAGGCGTGAGCTGGGTTTTGCCGCCGAAGGGCATGAGCACCGTGGCGGCTCCGATGGTGGAGTCGAAGCGCTCGGCGAGGCCCTTGTTGGAGCAGACGTTGAGGTCGCGCACCAGGGCTTCCATGCGCTCGGCGAGCGTGGCACCCTCCCAGGCCGGCTGCCACACGGAGCGCGGCCCGATGTGCACGACCTGGTGCTTTGGAGCGCCGTTGCTTGCGAGGAACTCGCGCGAAAGGTCCACGATCACGTCGCCGTTCCAAGCCATGCGTACGCGCTTCTCGTGCGTGACCTCGGCGATGACGGTTGCCTCGAGGTTTTCCT
>DHCMC07803__coassemble_822_pt1 | contig 26205 bp, 22 predicted proteins | sample DHCMC07803__metabat2_low_PE_050 | metagenome-assembled genome bin DHCMC07803
CAGCACGCCCGGCTGATAGGCACCGAGCGCGTAGTCGACGCCGATCTGCGACATCCCTGCGTTCACGATGGTCTGACGCTGAGCAGCGGTGAGGCCGCCCGATCCACCACCGCTCGGCACTTCGACCGTCTCGTTGCCGGAAGATGAGCCCTGCTGCCCCTGTTGTTGTTGCTGCTGCTCTTCCTCCTGCTGCTGGCGATCGAGCTCCTCCTGCGCCTGGCGCGCGGCCTCCTCGGCACGGCGGCGCTCCTCCTCGGCGGCAGCCTGACGCTCCGCCTCGAGGGCAGCCTGCAGCTCGTCGGAAAGGCCGTTGAGATACGAGTTGGCCTCCGCCGTCGCGGCCTCCATCTCCTCTTGGCTCTGGGTCTGCTCGTCGAGCAGGGTGGTGAGCTCCGCCTCGCGATCGGTCAGCTCGGTTTGCTGCGATTCCAGCTCGGCTTGCAAGTCGCGCACGTTTGAAATCTGGTTGCTTTCAGCATCTGCGACGCGTCCAGCGTAGTACAGCTGCGAAGTGAGGTCGTTGAAGGAGTCGCTCGACAGCAGGATGGTCACAAGCGAGATGCCGCCGGTCTTGTAGGAATCGGCGACATGGTCCGCGAGCTCGCTCTGGGCAGCCGCAAGCTCCTCTTGGTTGGCAGCGATCTCGTCTTCAAGTTCAGCGATACGGGCCTGGGTCTCCTCAAGCTCGAGCGCCGTCGCGTCAACTTGTGCCTGAGCCTCCTCAAGCTGATGGGTGAGCGATCCCAGACGCTCCTGCGCCTCTTCGACCTGCGCCTGCAGGTCATCGGTTTCTGTTGCGAATGCGGGAGCGGGGACGATAAACGCACTGCCGAGCCCTAAGGTCACGGCAAGCGTCGCAGCCACGCAGCGCCGCGCCGCGCCCGCGAGAAAGGCATTGGTGTGTATGAGCTTCATCTAGATCCTTCCGCAGCGGTATGCCTAGGATATGCCAACCATCATACCAGCCATCGGCGCTCGGCCTAAACACTCCACACCTTGGCCATGCACCGCAGCAGCGATCCGCACCAGCGGTCTACGCCTCGCGCGTGATAGGCGCGACCGTAGCTCCCGTGAAAGCCACGAGCTCCTCGGGCGCGACCACGAGCTGGATGCCGCGTTTGCCGCCGGAGATGAAGATGCTGTCCCACAGAAGGCAGGTCTCGTCGATAATCGTGGGGAAGCGCTTCTTCATGCCCACAGGCGAGCAACCACCGCGCATATATCCGGTCACGGGGACAAGATCTCGCACGTGCATCATGGACAGCGACTTCTCCCCTGCCACCGCGGCGGCGCGCTTGAGGTCGAGCTCCTCCGCAACCGGGATGCAGCATACCACGTGGCCGCCTTGCGGGCTCACCGTCACGAGCGTCTTGAAGCCCTGGCCGGCATCCTCGCCGAGTTGCTCGGCCACATGCACGCCCGAAAGGTCGTTTTCATCCACCTCGTAGGTGCGGACCTCGAACGCGATGCCCGCGCGCTCGAGCTCGCGCATCGCATTGGTCTTCTGAAGCTTCTCGCGCTTGCCCACTTCACTCCCTCCCGATCTTCTCTCGCTCCGGACCCTGGCTTACAAGCAGCGTCATCATCCTGCGGACTAGCGCTCTTGGCGGGCGCGGTCGCGCTCGAGGATGGGCGCCAGGAACCTGCCCGTGTAGCTCTCAGGGCAGGCGGAGACCTTCTCGGGCGTGCCGCTCACCACGATGGTGCCGCCGCCGGAGCCGCCTTCGGGACCGAGGTCGATGATGCGGTCGGCGACCTTGATCACGTCGAGGTTGTGCTCGATCACGAGCACCGTGTTGCCGGCGTCCACCAGGCGCTGTAGCACGTCGATGAGCTGGCGCACGTCTTCGAAGTGAAGTCCCGTGGTGGGTTCGTCCAAGATATAGAACGTCTTGCCCGTCTGGCGGCGGTGCAGCTCCTTGGCGAGCTTCACGCGCTGCGCCTCGCCACCGGAGAGCGTCGTCGCCGGCTGGCCCAGACGCACGTAGCCCAGGCCCACATCGTAAAGGGTCTGCAGCTTGCGCTTGATCTGCGGGATGTTGCCGAAGAACGCGAGCGCCTCGGTCACGCTCATATCGAGCACATCCGAGATGGTCTTGCCGCGGTAGGTCACCTCGAGGGTCTCGCGGTTGTAGCGCTTCCCGCCGCAAACCTCGCACGGCACGTAGATGTCCGGCAGGAAGTGCATCTCGATCTTGATCTGGCCGTCGCCCTTGCAGGCCTCGCAGCGACCACCAGGCACATTGAAGCTGAAGCGCCCGGGGCTGTAGCCGCGCGCCTTGGACTCCGGCACGCTCGCGAAGAGCGCGCGCAGGTCGTCCCAAAGCCCGATGTACGTAGCCGGATTGGAGCGCGGCGTGCGGCCGATGGGCGACTGGTCGATGTCGATGACCTTATCGATCTGCTCCAAGCCCTCGAGCTTCTTGTACGGTCCCACGGGACGCGCCGAGCGATGGATGGCGTTGGTGAGCGCAGGCGCCAGCGTGTCGGTCACCAGCGAGCTCTTGCCCGAGCCGGACACGCCCGTCACCACGGTGAAGGTGCCGAACTCGATCTTCGCCGTAACGTTGCGCAGGTTGTTCGCGCGCGCACCCGTGATCTTGAGGCAGCCGCGCCCGGGGTTGCGGCGCTCTTCTGGCAGCCGGATCATTCGTTTGCCCGTGAGGTAGGCACCGGTAAGCGAACCGGGGCACGCCATGATGTCTTCAGGCGAGCCCGCGCACACCACCTCGCCGCCGTTCTCGCCCGCACCCGGCCCCATGTCCACCACGAAGTCGGCAGCGCGGATGGTGTCCTCGTCATGCTCGACCACGATGACGGTGTTGCCGAGGTCGCGCAAGCGCTCGAGCGTGGCGATGAGGCGCTCGTTGTCGCGCTGGTGCAGGCCGATCGAAGGTTCGTCCAGGATGTAGAGCACACCCATGAGCCCGGCGCCGATCTGCGTGGCAAGGCGGATGCGCTGCGCCTCGCCGCCCGAGAGCGTCGCGGAGGCGCGGTCGAGGGTGAGGTAGTCCAGGCCCACGTCCACCAAAAACCGCAGGCGCTCCAGGATCTCCTTCACGATGCGCCCACCGATGAACTGCTGGCGCTCGGTGAGCTCGAGCCCCTCGAAGAACGCGAGCGACTCGCGGCAGCTTAGACAGCAGACCTCGTAGATCGACTTGCCCCCTACCGTGACGGCGAGCATCTCCGGGCGCAGGCGCGCGCCATGGCAGGCACGACAAGGCTCTTCGCGGATATAGCGCTCGAGCTTGGCTTTGGTGTTCTCGTTCGTCGTCTCGATGTAGCGCTCGTACAGGATGTTGCGCACACCGGAATACTTCGTGAACCAATGCGTGTCACGACCGTCCTGGGTGTGGTAGTCGACGCGCATCTTCTTATCGCCCAAGCCGTCGAGGAACACCTTGCGCACGCGCGCCGGCAAATCTCGCCACGGCGTCGCAGGATCGACCTTCAGATGCGCGCAAAGCGCACGGAAGATCTGAGGGTAGTAGTTCGACTTGCCGAAAAAGCTGCCAAAGACGCCCTCCTCGATGGAAAGCGACGGATCCTCGATGAGGGCCTCCGCATCAACGACTTTCTTGAAGCCCAAGCCGTCGCACTCCGGGCAAGCGCCGTAGGGGGCGTTGAACGAGAAGTCGCGCGGCTGCAGGTCATCGATGGAATGGCCGTGCTCCGGGCATGCGAGCGCAAGCGAGTACGTGAGGAGCTCTCCTTGCGTGCCCTCCGGCGCGTCGCGACCGGGCAGCAGGTAGACCCCGACGCGCCCGTGGGCGAGGTTCGTGGCCTGCTCAACAGCTTCCGCGATGCGGCCAACCGAGTTCTCGCGGATCACGATGCGGTCGACCACGACCTCGATGGTGTGGCGGAACTTCTTGTCCAGCTCGATGGGGTCGTCCAAGCTGCGGACCTCGCCGTCGATGCGCACGCGGGAGAAACCCTCCGAGCGCAGGTCGTCGAGGAGCTTGGCGAACTCGCCCTTGCGGTCTGTGACCACGGGCGCGAGCACGAACGCGCGGCGCCCCTGACCCGCTTCGAGAATCTTGTCGGCAACCTGGTCGGTGGTCTGCCGCTCGATCACGCGACCGCACTCCGGGCAATGGGGGGTACCGATGCGCGCGAAGAGCAGGCGCAGGTAGTCGTATATCTCGGTGACCGTACCCACCGTGGAGCGCGGGTTCTTGGATGTGGTCTTCTGGTCGATGGACACCGCCGGCGAGAGGCCGTCGATGGAATCGAGGTCGGGCTTGTCCATCTGCCCCAAGAACTGGCGGGCGTAGCTCGAGAGCGATTCAACGTAGCGGCGCTGACCTTCGGCGTAGATGGTATCGAAGGCGAGGCTCGACTTGCCCGAGCCCGAGAGGCCCGTGACCACCACGAGCTCGTCGCGCGGGATCTCAACATCGACGTTCTTAAGATTGTGCTCACGAGCACCGCGGATGACGATAGACGAATCGGCCATGCGTATCCTTTCCGGCTGCCGGCCTCAGCATATTGCGGTTTTCCGACGGTAGTTTTCCGGCAGCAGCTGTGGGCCGAGTATATTCGCAGCCCCTGATTCTAGCGCAGGGATAAAAGGACCGGTTCGCACCGGTAGCAGCGGGACGCAAGCACCACGGGAACCTCAAGCCTTGTTCGATTCTCGTCGACGGGCGCAAGCTTCATGCCCCTCTTTGAATCCGCTGGAGCAAGCTCTACGCCCCCCCTGAATCCACGGGCAGATATTAGCAAGAGAGAGCTCCCTAAAAGCTTTCCTCTTGCTAAATCTTGCCCGCAGTTTCTTCATGCGCCAAGCACGAAGCGGCTCCGAGGCGACCTCCAGACTCGCACGCTGCCCAGGACCTTTTGACAACCCTTTTGAATGCCGCGTTCGCGTGGCAAGCCGTGCAGATCAACCTGCCGACGTTCCCGCCGCCCTACCGCGGCAGAGCGACCGTGAACGTCGTCACGCCGGCATCGCTCGCCGCCTCGATGCTCCCGCCGTGGGCCTCGACGATCTCGCGCGCGATAGCGAGCCCCAGCCCTGCACCCTTGCCGCTGCGGGCGCCATCCTCACGGTAGAACTTCTCGAAGATGCTCTTGAGGTGCGCAGGCGAGATCTCCCGGCCGGTGTCCTCGACCTCCAGCACCAGCCGCTCGCTCTCCGTGCGCGCCCGGCACACGAGCGCCGTCCCCGCATCGGCGTACGCGATGCCGTTCTTCATGAGGTTTCCCAGCACGCGCGCCATCTTGTTTGGGTCGATGAAGGCCGCCGGGCCCTCAGGCACTTCGAGATCGATCGCGACGCCGCGCTTCTCGGCCAAGGGGAAGACCTCGTCGGCAACCTGCTCAAGCAAAAGGCGCACATCCACATGCTCCCGCTCGATGGGAATCGCCCCCAAGTTGTAACGGGTGATCTCGAAGAACTCCCCCATCATGCCGTCGAGGCGCTGCGCTTTCTCGAACGCTGCGCAGGCATAGCGCTCGCGTCGATCGCGCGGCAGGTCGGGTTCGTCTGCAAGAAGGGACAGGTAGCCGATCACCGAGGTCAACGGCGTTCGGATGTCGTGGGCAAGGTATGCCACGAGCTCGTTCTTGCGAGCCTCGGCGGCCTCCACCGCGCGCCCGCGCGCCTCCTCGTGCTCGACGAGGCGGTCGAACTCGTCCTGCGCCCGCGCGAGCTCCGGGGGCAAGAGAACGCCCTGCTCTCCAGCCGCCACCCGACCCACGGCATGCGTCAACTCATCCACTTCACGCGTGCGCGACGCCGCCCACCAGGCGGAGACGCCCAGCAGACCAACGGCATAGATACCCCACAGGACCGGCCCCTCGATGATCGCCACGACGCCGTGGTAGTCGCGTAGGTCGCGGAACTGCGGGTTGCCGTTGACGGTCGAGCCCTCCTGATAGCCCAAAAGGCGGTAGAGGTCGGCCGACTCCTCGGGCACCTCGACCCACACGGAAGTGGCGTCGGCGATGAAGGCCGAGAGCTGGTCGCCCACAAGCAGCCGGGCGGTCGAGGCGAGCAGCACGTATAGCACGGTATAGGCCGCGGCGCGCGCAAGCAGCCCGCGCACCGCGCGACGCCGGCTCTCGATCCCCTGCATGGTCTTCATACGTTCCTCCCACCATGGCGCCGCGACCTTGACGGGCGGGCGCGCTCGCCGCTACGGCGCGATCTTATATCCCACGCCCCATACCGTCTCGATGAACGTCTGCTCGGAATCGATGGCGGCGAGCTTGGCGCGCAGGTGCCTCACATGCACCATCACCGAGTTCGAGCTACCCGAGAGGTAGCGCTCGCCCCATACGCGCTCGTAGAGGTCGCGCGTTGCGATGGGGCTGCCCGCCGCCTGGATCAGCACGGAAAGCATGGCGAATTCCTTGGGCGTGAGCGCGAGCTCCTCGCCATGCAGCCGCGCCGTATGTGCGCGGCAGTTCACCTCGAGGCCGCGGCAGAGCAAGAGGTCGTCCGCAGGCTGCTCGCGCGCATACGACGCCCGGCGCAGGCACGACTTCACGCGGGCCGTGAGCTCGCGCGGCAGGAAGGGCTTGGTCACGTAGTCGTCGGCACCTGCGGTGAGGCCGATGACCTTGTCCGTCTCCTCATCCTTCGCCGAGAGGAAGATCACCGGCACGCGCGATACGGCGCGGATGCGCGCACAGAGCTCGAAGCCATCGAGGCCAGGCATCATCACGTCGAGGATCACGAGGTCGCAGTCGTTCTCCTCGAACAGCCGCATCGCGTCCGCACTATCCACGCAAGGCGTCACGCGCATGCCTGCCGGCGCGAGCGTATCCGCCACCAGCTCGACGATCGCCGGGTCGTCATCGACCACCAATATGTTCATCCTCCGTTCCATGCGCCCGATTGTAGCCGCCATGCGGGCGCGCGGCGCGCATCCATAGAAGAGATAAGGAATCGGTAAGGGTTGTTCAGGAAAAGCCAAGGGAGCGCTATGGGACGCGAAAGCGGGACCGCTCGTAAGGTGGAATCGCAGCCCGGACGACGGGGGCACCCGCCGTACCATCTCACGACCGATTCGTCCCAAGGAGGACCCATGTGCACGACCATGCGTCATCTCCGCGCCGCGCGAACGAGCGCGCATGCGCCCGCCCCTTGCCTCGCGCCCGGAACGGCACGGCGCCGTCGGAGGAGGCGCCGGCCACGGCTGCTCACGCTCCTCGTATTGCTGATCCTCGTCCTGTTCAGCGGCGCAATCTACCTCCTCGCAAGCAGCGCCGACGGCATCCGCGCGCACGGCGGCCGACCCCTCGGCGCGCCGGGTGAGGACGGCTGGCAGCTCACCCTCGTGAACGACACGCACCCTCTGCCCAGCGACTTCAGCGTCGACACCGTGGAGATGCCCGGCGGCGAAGAGGTGGACCGACGCATCGCCGAGCCGCTCAGCGAGCTCCTCGATGCTTGCGAGCAAGCCGGCTACCAACCCTTCATCCGCTCGGGCTTCCGCACGCGCGCCGAACAGGAGCAGATTCTCGCCGAGCGCGTGCAGGCGTACCGGGACGAGGGCTACGGCCCGCTCGAGGCGCAGGCGGCGGCGCGCGCATGGGTTGCCGAGCCCGGCACGAGCGAGCACGAGCTCGGCCTCGCCGTGGACATCAACGAGGAGAACGGCGACCAGGACATGTACTCGTGGCTCGCCGAGCATGCCCATGAGTACGGCTTCATCCTGCGCTACCCGCCCGAGAAGCAGAGCATCACCGGCGTGGCGCACGAGCAATGGCACTTCCGCTACGTGGGCGTGGACGCCGCGACGGACATATGGCAGCGGGGCATCACGCTCGAGGAGTACCTGGCATAGCGGAAGGCGTCCCCCTGCCGGCAACGACAGGCCCGCCTTCCGGGTACAATGTGAGCCGTACAAGAAGTCAGGGTCGAAAGGACATCACATGCCTACATGCGAGCATGCTGCCGCCGGCACCCAGAGCGCGCCGACGCAATTCGAGGAGAACAGCCTATCCGAGGCCAAGCGCGTCATCGCGGTGCTCTCGGGCAAGGGCGGCGTGGGCAAGTCGCTTGTCACGGGAGCGCTCGCCGTCGAGCTCAACCGCCGCGGCCACGCGGTCGGCATCCTCGACGCCGACATCACCGGTCCGTCCATCCCCAAGATGATGGGCATGAGCGGCAAGCGCGCCCATGGCTTGGGCAAGCTCCTCCTGCCTGAAATCTCAAGTACCGGCATCAAGGTCATGTCGTCGAACCTCCTGCTCGAGCGCGAGACCGACCCGGTGCTCTGGCGCGGCCCCGTCATCGCCGGCGCCATCCGCCAGTTCTGGAGCGACACCTCCTGGGGTCCCTTGGACTACCTGCTCGTGGACATGCCCCCGGGCACGGGTGACGTGGCGCTCACCGTGTTCCAGTCGCTGCCTGTCGACGGCATCGTGGTGGTCACGAGCCCGCAGGACCTGGTGAGCATGATCGTGGCAAAAGCCGTGAACATGGCCGAGAAAATGAATGTGCCGATCATCGGCCTCGTAGAGAACATGAGCTACGTGACCTGCCCTGATTGCGGCAAGAAGATCGAGGTCTTCGGCCCGAGCAAACTCGACGAGGTCGCCGAGGCCTACAGCTTGACGGTGCTCGGCAGGTTGCCCATCGACCCCGCCCTCGCGCTCGCTTGCGATGCCGGCGCCATCGAGGAGGCCCTCCCCCAGGACTTCCTGCCCGAGGCGCTCGCAGCCTGCGAAGCAATCCCCGCGCACGAGGGCGCATCCAGCGAGGAAGAGGATGCGCAGGACGCCTAGCCGCGCCTCACATGCATGCAGCGCATACACCGCCCGCTGCTCGGCATCGCCGGGTGACGGGCGGTGCCCGTGATACCTAAGGAGAAATCGAGATGTCACCCAAGGCGACGAGGAGCTATGACGCCATCGTAGTGGGGGGCGGTGCCTCGGGGCTCGCCGCAGCGCTCGCGGCAGCGCGAGAAGGAGCACGCGTCGCCATCATCGAGCGCGATGTCGAGCTCGGCCTTCCCATCCTCGCCACCGGCAACGGCCGCTGCAATCTCTCGAACGAGGACCTGCGCCCCGCGCGCTACCGCCATCCCGTAATCGCACGCGCCGTCATGGGCGAGCATCCGGAAGAGGAGCTCAGCGCTTGGTTCACCTCCGTGGGCATCTGGACGACCACCGAGTGGGGCAGGCTCTACCCCGCCAGCAAACGCGCCGAATCCGTGCGCGACGCCCTGCTCGGCGCCTGCGAACGCGCCGGGGTCGAGGCGATGCTCTGCCAAAAGCTCATGCGCGCCTCGTGGGATGCAGATGGTGCCCGCTGGCGCCTTGAATCGCTCGCCCCGGCGACGCCCCTCCATGCGCCGCGGGCTCGTGACGAGCACGCACGGCTGCGCGCGCTGCGGCGAGCCCTTGCCCAGGCGCCCTTGGCGTCCTCCACGTTCGAGACGCGCTCGGTCATCCTCGCACCCGGCGGATCATCGGGCGCGACGGCGACGCTGTTCGACGTTCCCCATCTCGAGGAGCGGCCCGTGCTCTGCCCCATCGCGTGCTCGCCGGCAACCTCTTCAAATGCCCTGGGTCCCGATGCGCTCGCGCGCCTAGACGGCATCCGCGCCGATGTGCGGCTCACCCTCGTACGCGATGGGATCCCGCTCTGGAGCGAGGAGGGCGAGGTCCTCTTCCGTGCCTACGGCCTCTCGGGCATCGCCGCGTTCAACCTCTCGCGTCGCATCGAGCGCGACGACATCATCGAAGTCGACCTGTTCCCATCCCTGGACGAGAGCACCCTGCGCCAGCGTCTCCGCGAACGCGAGGACATCGTGGGCGCCTTCGCTCCCAAGCGAGCAGATTGGTTCGATGGCGTGCTCGCGCCCGCCCTGGGCAAAGCTGTCATCGACGCCGCCGGCGCATGCAACCGCTGCGCGCAGACAGCGAAGCACCTCGCCTTCCGCGTTCGCGGAACGACCGAACCCAAATCCGCGCAGGTCCACCAAGGCGGAATCCCCTTCTCCGCCGTGGATACCAGCACGCTCGCGGTGACGTCCTCCGCAGGAGGGCAGCTGTTCGCTTGCGGAGAAGCGCTCGACATGGACGCCGACTGCGGGGGATTCAACCTTGCCTGGGCATGGCTCTCGGGCATCCGCGCAGGCACTGCTGCGGCGCGGGCTGCCGCGAACAGCAGCGGTGCCTGATGCGCCGCGCGCGCCCATTTGGGTTCTCGCGCCCACCTGGGTATACATCGTAAGAAGCAGCAATGCTGCTGGCAGAGCAATCTAGCAGCGACTATCAGCCGGGAGACGCCGCCCATGATCGAAATCTCAGACATCCGCGCCTCGCTCGCCCAAGGAGCAGGCGAGCAGAGCTGCCTAGCCATGGGGCTGCGCGCCGCGATCGGAATCTTTGGGTGCCTCCCCCACTTCTTCGCGCATATCGAGCTTCACCGTCGGTCCATCGACGCCCGCAAGAAAAACGATGTGCATGTTATCTTGAGCGTCCGCGTGGCCTTCGCCGAAGGCATCGACGAAGCCGAGATGCTCGACCGCGTCGCGCCCCGCGATCGCAGGCGAGTCCGCGTTGTGGAGGCGCCAGCGGGAAACGCGCCACTCGCCATCGCGCCGCCACGCCCGCGCCCCGTCGTCGTGGGCGCTGGATGCGCCGGACTCTTCTGCGCGCTCGAACTCGCCGAAGCCGGCGTCGAACCCTTGCTCATCGAGCGCGGCGACGATGCGAGCCGGCGCAGCGCCGCCATCGACCGGTTCATAGCAACCGCGGAGCTCGACCCTGAGTGCAACATCCAGTTCGGCCTCGGAGGCGCGGGCACGTTCTCGGACGGCAAGCTCACCACGGGAACCAAGAATCCAGCGCACCGCAAGATCCTCGAAACGCTCGTCGCTGCGGGAGCGCCCCGGTGCATCCTCTGGGATGCGAAGCCCCACATCGGATCCGACATCCTGCCGACCGTAGTCGACAACATCGTCGAGCGCATCCGCGAGCTCGGCGGCGAGGTGCGCTTCCGCACGAAGCTCATCGACATCGAGCGAGAGCGGCCGCGCTCGGGCGCGATCCGCGCCATCACCGTCCAGACGACCGCGAGCGGTATGCAGAATACCGAGCGCATCGAATGCTCCACGCTCGTGCTCGCTTGCGGACATTCCGCGCGCGACGTATTCGCCCTGCTACGCGATCGAGGCTTTAGCCTCGCGCGCAAGACCTTCGCTATGGGTGTGCGCATCGAGCACCTCCAGGCAGATATCGACCGGGCGCAGTACGGGCCGTCTGCCGGCCATCCAAGCCTCGGCGCCGCCCCCTATAAGTTGGTTGCCCACCTACCAAGCGGACGCAGCCTGTTCTCGTTCTGCATGTGCCCGGGCGGCGAGGTCGTTGCCGCCGCTTCAGAGCCGGGGGGAGTGGTGACCAACGGGGCGAGCCGGTTCGCCCGCGCCGGCGATAACGCGAATGCAGCGCTCTTGGTGAACGTCACGCCCGAAGATCTTCCCGGCACCGACCCCTTGGCCGGCATCGAGCTGCAACGCGGCTGCGAACGACGCGCCTTCGAGGCGGGAGGAGGCGCATACCGAGCGCCTGCGCAGCTCGTTGGGGACTTTCTCTCTGGGCGCCCCAGCAAAGGACCCGGACGAATCTCCCCCACGTATCCCCTAGGTGTCAGCTGGTGCGAGCTCGACAGCCTTCTCCCCGCCCATATCATCGGCACGCTCCGGGCGGGAATCCCGCAGCTCGCACGGAAGCTGCACGGCTTCGATCGCGATGACGCCGTCATGACCGGCGTGGAAACGCGCTCAAGCTCACCGGTCACGGTCGTGCGCGACCGCCATTGCCAAGCCGTCGACGCGCCCGGCCTTTTTCCCTGCGGGGAGGGCGCGGGGTACGCCGGAGGGATCATGAGCGCCGCCACAGATGGCATTCGATGCGCGGAGGCGGCGCTGCGGCGCATCATCTCTCCATCGCGATGATGCGCGTTGAGAATCGCTAGGGCCATCGCCAGGCACCAGGCACGCTATCCAGGGAAAGCGATGCGCCCGCGAGAATGTCCGCAGGCGATTGCACGGCGACGAGCGAACGCGGTTGACCATCCGTCAAACATGAACATCCCGTGGAATAGACGGACGTTGGGCACGCTTTTCCCAAAGCACGGCTTCCAGCGACCCCCGTCTTTGCTAGCGTATCAGTAGTTGACGCTATTTGATAATACGTCAATAACTGGTTACTTGCAGCCAAGGGGGATCATGGCTTTTCACATCATCGGCACCGGCTCAGCGTTACCAAGCCGGTCCGTCACCAATGTGGAGCTCTCCGAGTTCCTCGACACATCTGACGAGTGGATCGTCACACGCACCGGAATCCGCACGCGGAGGCTCTGCACCGTCGAGTCGCTCGATGACCTGGCGGTCGAAGCGAGCCGCCGGGCACTTGACGATGCTGGCATCGCCGCCACCGACCTCGACCTCATCATATGCTCGACCACAACGGGCGACCACATCATTCCCGCGGAAGCGTGCGCCATCGCTGGTCGGCTGGGCGTTGCCTGCCCCGCTTTTGACGTGTCGGCGGCATGCGCCGGCTTCGTATACGCCCTCGACGTCGCTGACGGCTTCTTGGAGCGAGGGCGAGTCCGCAACGTACTCGTGGTCGCCGCCGAGAAGATGTCGCGCGCGCTCGACTGGACGGATCGCGCGACCTGCGTGCTCTTCGGCGACGGCGCCGCCGCCTGCGTGCTTGCCGCAGGAGGTGCGAGCCCGCTCGCCTTCGAGCTCTCATGCATGCCCGACACCGAGTCGCTTGCCGTCTCGGGCATCGTCGGCACGTCCCCGTTCGACAGCTCGGTGCGAGACGCAGGCGATGGCGCGCATGCGCTGAAGATGGATGGGCGCCGCGTATTCAAGTTCGGTGTCACCACCATCTGCAACGCAGTCGAGGCGCTCTGCGAGCATGCGCAGATCGATATCGATGACATCGACCGATTCATTTTCCATCAAGCGAACGAGCGCATCCTCGCCGCTGCGACGGCACGCCTGGGCCTCGATGACGCCAAGGTCGCCCGCACGCTCGCAGACACGGGAAACATTTCGAGCGCGTGCATCCCCTACACCCTCGACACGCTCGCCCGCGACGGATCGCTCGCGCCGGGCGACCTCATCGCCCTCGTGGGCTTCGGCGCCGGGCTCGCAACCGGATCGGCGCTCATCCGCTGGGAATAGCCCAGCGTTTGGGACGCGTCCGCACGTAGCGCGTTCGACGTGTGGACGCGTCCCAAACGGGGCGGCAAATCGAAACCAAGGCGCAAGAGGCGCCTGGAAGATGCAAAGGAGAACACCATGGCAGAGACCACCTTCGATCGCATTTGCACCATCATCCGCGACAACGGCGGCACCGAGATGGAGCTCACCCCCGAGACCAAGCTCGCCGACGCCGGCTTGGACTCCCTGGCCACCGTCGAGGCCGTCATCGCCTGCGAGGACGAGTTCGACATCGAGATCGAGACCGACTCCAACCCCGAGACCGTCGGCGAGTTCGTGGAGCTCATCGAGTCCCTCATGGAGAACTAAGATGCTCCGTTCCCCCATCTGCGAGATCCTGGGCATAGAAAAACCCGTCTTCCAAGGCGGCATGGCCTGGATCGCCGACGCGAGCCTGGCCGCCGCCGTCTCCGAAGCGGGCGGCTTAGGAATCATCGCCGCCATGAACGCCAACGCCGACTGGCTCCGCGAGCAGATCCACGAGCTCCGCACCAAGACCACCAAGCCCTTCGGCGTGAACGTGATGCTCATGAGCCCGTTCGCCGACGAGGTGGCGCGCGTGGTCGTCGAGGAGAAGGTCCCCGTGGTGGTGACCGGCGCCGGCAACCCCACCAAGTACATGAAGGATTGGGTCGCTGCCGGCATCAAGGTCATCCCCGTCTGCGCCTCCGTGGGCCTGGCCCGCATGGTCGAGCGCGCCGGCGCCTGCGCCGTGGTGGCTGAGGGCGGAGAGTCCGGCGGGCACGTGGGCGAGGCCACGACCATGGCGCTCGTGCCCCAGGTCGTCGACGCCGTCAAGATTCCCGTCATCGCCGCCGGCGGCATCGCCGACGGGCGCGGAGTCGCCGCCGCCTTCATGCTGGGCGCCCAGGGCGTCCAGGTGGGCACGCGCTTCCTCGTTGCCACCGAATGCACCGTCTCCGAGGAGTATAAGGAGCGCGTGCTCAAGGCAAAGGACATCTCCACCATCGTGACCGGTCGCAGCACCGGCCACGCCGTCCGCTGCCTCAAGACCCCCTTCACCAACGCGTTCGCCCGTCGCGAGAACGAGGGCGCGCCTGTGGAGGAGCTCGAGCAGATGGGCGCCGGCGCCCTGCGCAAAGCTGCCAAGGACGGCAACTACGAGGAGGGCTCGTTCATGTGCGGTCAGATCGCCGGCCTCGTGCATGAGCGCCAGAGCGCTGCCGAGATCGTGAACGACCTGGTCGACGGTGCCGAGCAGCTGCTCAAGGGGGCGGCCGCATGGGTGGCGTAGCGTTCCTGTTCGCCGGTCAGGGCGCCCAGCACCCCGGCATGTGCGCCGAGCTCGCCGCCGCCGAACCCGCCGCCCGCGCCGTCTTCGAGATCGCAGACGCCGTGCGTCCCGGCACGAGCGCCCAGTGCTTCGAGGGCACGCAGGAAGAGCTCAACAGCACCGCGAACACGCAGCCCTGCGTGTTCGCGGCGGACCTCGCCTGCGCACGCGCGCTCGCTGCGCACGGCATCGTGCCCGCAGCCGTCGCAGGCTTCTCCCTAGGAGAGGTCGCCGCGCTCACCTTCGCCGGCTCCTACACCGACGAGGAGGGTTTCGAGCTCGTGTGCCGCCGCGCCGCGCTCATGGCCGAAGCCGCCGATCAGAACCCCGGCGCCATGCGTGCCATCCTCAAGCTCGACGCCGCCACGGTGGAGGAGCTCGCCGCACAAGCGGGCGAAGCCTGGCCGGTGAACTACAACAGCCCGCAGCAGACCGTCGTCGCCGGAGCTCCCGCCGCGCTGGAGACGCTCGATGAGCTGGTGCGCGCGGCCAAGGGCCGCTCCATGCCCGTCGCCGTATCCGGCGCCTTCCACAGCCCGTACATGGCACCCGCAGCCGAGGCCCTCGCCGCCTACCTGACAGAGGGGCACGCGCCCGCAGCACCGCAGCTGCCGGTCATTGCGAACCGCACCGCCGAGGCTTACCCGGCAGGATCGGACGAGCAGGACGGCGCCGCGCGCGCCGAGCTCCTCTCCAGCCAGGTTGCCAACCCCGTGCAGTGGGTCCGCACGCTCGAGGAGCTCGAGCACCGCGGCATCGACACCTTCATCGAGGTCGGCCCGGGCAAGACCCTCACCGGGCTCGTGAAGCGCACCCTCAAGGGCGCCACGGCCCTCCCCTGCGAAACCCCGGACCAGCTTGCCGACGTGCTCGACGCACTCGGCATCGATTCCGCCAACTAGGAGGTACACGGTATGCCCGCAACCACTGAGAACCCCCGCCGCTGCGCGCTCGTGACCGGCGGCTCGCGCGGTATCGGCCGCGCCGTCTGCCTCGAGCTCGCCCGCGCGGGCATGGATATCGCCGTGGTCTACGCCGGCAACGACGAGGCAGCACACGAAACGGTCGCCGCCGTCGAGGAGCTCGGCGCCACGGCGCGCGCCTACCGCTGCGATGTGAGCGACGCCGATGCGGCCAATGCCTGCGTCGAGCAGGTGCTCGCCGACTTCGGCGGCGTGTGGGTGCTCGTCAACAACGCGGGAATAACGCGCGACGGCCTCATCGCCCGCATGCGCGAGGACGACTTCGCCCAGGTGATCAACGTCAACCTCGCGGGCACCTACCACATGATCCGCGCCCTCACGCGCAGCTTCATGCGCCAGCGCGGCGGTCGCATCATCAACATGAGTTCGGTCGTGGGCCTCATGGGCAACGCCGGCCAGGCCAACTATGCGGCCTCGAAGGCGGGCATCGTGGGCCTCACCAAGTCGGTTGCCCGCGAGCTCGCTGGACGCGGTGTGACGGTCAACGCCATCGCGCCCGGCTTCATCGAGACCGACATGACCGCCGCCCTGAGCGACGGCGTGCGCGAGCAGTACCAGCAGCAGATCCCGCTCGGCCGCCTGGGACATGCCGAGGAGGTTGCGGCCCTCGTCGCCTTCCTGGCGAGCGACCCCGCCGCCTACATCACCGGCGAGGTCATCCGTATCGACGGCGGCATGGCGATGTAGCGGGCGCAGGGGCGCCCGGATGAGCGCATGCGCGCTCGAGCAAGAGATTCGCACAAGGAGCAGAAGATGGAACACAGAGTGGTCATCACCGGCATGGGCGCCGTCTCGCCCGTAGGCAATACCGCTCCCGCAACCTGGGACGCCCTGGTCGCTGGCACGAGCGGCATCGCGCCCATCGCCAACGTGAGCACCGAGGGCCTCAAGGTCACCGTCGCCGCCGAGGTCAAGGGCTTCGACGGCGCCGAGCGCCTGGGCGAAGACGTCCGCCACAAGGACCTCAACGTGCAGTACGCCCTCGCCGCCTCAGATGAAGCGATGGCCGACGCCGGCTTGGGCGAGGCCGAGGACCTCGACCGCACCCGCATCGGCGTATACGTGGGCTCGGGAATCGGCGGCATGAAGTCGTACACCGACGACGTCGACACCATGCGCTCACGAGGCTTCCGCCGCTGCCCTCCCTTCATGATCCCCATGATGATCGGCAACATGGCCGCCGGAGAGGTCTCCATCCGCCACAAGCTCACCGGTCCCACCCTGCCGGTCGTGACCGCCTGCGCCACGTCCGCCCACACCGTGGGCGAGGCCTTCCGCGCCATCAAGCACGGCTACGCAGACGCCATTCTCGCCGGCGGCGCCGAGGCATGCATCGTCCCCGAGGCGATCGCCGGCTTCACCAACTGCAAGGCGCTCACCCGCAACGATGACCCCGCCACCGCCTGCCGTCCCTTCGACGCGAACCGCGACGGCTTCGTAATGGGCGAGGGCGCGTGCATCCTCGTGCTCGAGGAGCTCGAGCACGCCAAGGCGCGCGGCGCGCACATCTACTGCGAGGTCGTGGGCTACGGCAACACTGCCGACGCCTACCACATCACGAGCCCCGCGCCCGATGCGCAGGGCATCACCCGCGCCATCAAGGAAGCCGTTGCCGAGGGCGGCGTCGATGCCACCGAGGGCCTCTATATCAACGCCCACGGCACCTCGACCCCGCTCAATGACAAAACCGAGACCATCGGCTTCAAGCAGGCGCTCGGCGAGGATGCGGCGCGCTCTGCGCACATCTCGTCCACCAAGTCCATGACTGGCCACATGCTCGGCGCCACCGGCGCGCTCGAGGCCATGGTCTGCGCACGCGCCATCGAGACCGGCGTGATCCCGCCGACAATCGGCCTTGCGGAACCCGACCCCGAATGCGATCTGGATTACACACCCGGCCATGCCGCCAGCGCAACCGTGCGCTGGGCGCTCTCCACGAACCTCGGGTTCGGCGGGCATAACGCCGCATTGGCCTTCAAAGCCTACGAAGGATGACCCATATGGATATCGATGCGAAGAAGCTGAACGACATCGCCGCCCTCATGGAGGCCCACGGGCTCTCGCGCGTGCGACTCTCCGAGGAGGACGGGCCCGTGATCGAGCTCGAGCGCATGAGTACGCCCATGGTCGGCGTCGCAGCGGTGCCCGAGGCCTCGGTCGTCGCTGCACCCGTCGTTCCAACGCCCTCCCCTGCCCTCGAGGACGCGGCTGGCACCTCGATCGCCGATTCCGCTCCGCTCGACATGGCAAGCGCTGTCGAGGTCAACGCGCCCATGGTCGGCGTCTTCTACGTGGCGCCCTCGCCCGGCGCCGAGCCGTTCGTCAAGAAGGGCTCGCGCGTGCGCCGCGGCGACACCCTGTGCGTCATCGAGGCGATGAAGCTCATGAACGAGGTGACTGCCGAGGTCGACGGCGAGATCGTGGACGTCTGCGCCAACGACGGCGACCTGGTGGAATACGGCTGCTGCCTCATGAAGATCGCTGCGGACGAGGAGGCATAGGACACCATGGACCGAACGGAAATCGAGAAGATCCTCCCCCACCGCGCCCCGATGCTCCTGCTCGACGAGGCGGAAGTCGTGGATGGCGAGGCGCACGGCCGCATCACCATCACGGGCGACGAATTCTTCGTACAGGGACACTTCCCGGGCAATCCCGTAGTGCCCGGCGTGATCCTGTGCGAGATGCTCGCTCAGAACTGCTGCGTGCTCATGGGCGACGGCCTTGCCGGCAAGGACGTCACGCCCTTCTACACCGGCCTCGACAAGGTGCGCTTCAAGCATCCCGTGCGCCCCGGCGACACGGTTGAGCTCACCTGTCGTATCACCCGCTCGCGCGGGCCGTTCCATTTCGCGACCGGCGAGGCGCGCGTCGACGGCACCCTCTGCGTCACCGCCGAGATGTCGTTCGCGCTCATGCCAAACGCATAAGGCCGCCACACCTTTCATGGCGAGGGCGCTGGCACCTGCCGCAAGCGCCCCGCTGACCTTGGAGTAAGCATGTTCGAAAAAATCCTCATCGCCAACCGCGGCGAGATCGCGGTCCGCGTGATCCGCGCCTGCAAGGAGATGGGTGTGAAGACCGTTGCCGTGTTCTCCACGGCAGACGCCGAAGCCCTTCACGTCGCCCTCGCTGACGAGGCCTATTGCATCGGCGGGCCCCGGCCGCAGGATAGCTATCTCAACGAGGATGCGATCCTCACGTGCGCCATCGCGAGCGGCGCCACCGCCATCCATCCCGGCTACGGCTTCCTGTCCGAGAATGCCGGGTTCGCCCGCCGCTGCCGCGAGTACGGCGTGGTCTTCATCGGCCCCTCGCCCGAGGTAATCGAACGCATGGGCGACAAGGATGCCGCCCGGCGCTGCGCACGCGACGCAGGCGTGCCCATCGTCCCCGGATGCGACCTCCTGCAGGGTCCCGAGGAAGCCGTCCGGGAAGCGGAGCGAATCGGCTGCCCCGTGCTCATCAAGGCGCGGGCGGGCGGAGGCGGCCGCGGCATCCGCAGAGTCGATCGCCCCGAGGATGCCGCGGCTGCGTTCCAAGAGGCAAAGCTCGAAGCCGAGGCAGCCTTCGGCGACGGGGAATGCTACATGGAGAAGTTCGTCTTCCCTGCCCACCACGTCGAGGTGCAGGTGCTCGCCGATGCCCATGGTAACGTCGTGACGCTCGGCGAGCGCGAATGCTCGGTTCAGCGCCGCAACCAGAAGCTGCTTGAGGAGAGCCCCGCCCCCTGCCTCGATGGCCGTGACGATGTCCGCGAGCGCATGTTCAAGGCAGCCCGCGACCTCGCGCGCGCCGTGCACTATACCGGAGCGGGCACCATCGAGTACCTCTATGCCGACGACGGCAGCTTCTACTTCATGGAGATGAACACGCGGCTGCAGGTTGAGCATCCGGTGACGGAGTTCGTCTCGGACATCGACCTCGTCAAGTGGCAGCTGCGCGTCGCCGCTGGCACCGAGCTGCCCTTCGCCCAAGATGACATCCGCATCTCCAAGCACGCCATCGAGTGCCGCATCAACGCCGAGGACCCCGAGTTCAAGCCGTCCTGCGGTACCGTCTCGATGCTGCATACCCCTAACGGTCCGTGGGTTCGCTTCGACTCGGCGCTCTTCCCCGGAGCGAGCGTGCCGCCCTACTACGACTCGATGCTCGGCAAGCTCATCGTGCGCGCCGGCACCCGAGAGGAAGCCGTGCGCAAGATGCGCGCTTCGCTCACCGAGCTCGTCATCGAGGGTGTGCAGGAGAACAGCGACCTACAGCTCGACATACTCGAGAACCCCGAGTTCCTCTCGGGCAACTACCACACCGATCTGATGGAGCACCTCTATGAGAGCTAAGCGCACCGCCGTCAACAAGCTCGAGGGACCGATCACCGATATCGAGGTGGAGCTCCCCCAGCGCCGCACGTACGTGAAGTGCCCCGGTTGCCGCCGCATCATCGACCAAGAGCAGCTCAGGGCGAACCTCGACGTATGCCCGCGCTGCGGACGCCACATGCGCCTCGATGCCCGCCGGCGCATCGCGCTCACCGTCGACACGGGTTCCTTCGAGGAATGGGATGCGGACCTCGCACCCACGGATTTCCTTGAATTTCCCGGATATACCGAGAAGCTCTGCCGTGCTCAGGAGGTGAGTGGCGAGCGCGACGCGGTCGTCTGCGGCTTCGCGCGCATCGGCGGCGAACCCTGCGCCCTGTTCGTGATGAACGGCGACTTCATGATGGGTTCCATGGGCGCGGTCGTGGGAGAGAAGATCTGCCGCGTGTTCGAACGGGCGCGTGAAGAGAGGCTGCCCGTCGTGGGCTTCACCGTATCGGGCGGCGCGCGCATGCAGGAGGGGACGACTTCGCTCATGCAGATGGCGAAGGTCTCGGGTGCCAGACGTCGCCTCGCCGAGGCACATCTGCCCTACCTCGCGCTGCTCACCGACCCCACCACCGGCGGCGTCACCGCGAGCTTCGCCATGGAAGGCGACGTCATCCTCGCCGAGCCGGGTGCGCTCGTCGCCTTCGCAGGCCCCCGAGTCGTCGAGCAGACAACCCACAAGCGCCTGCCTTCCGGGTTCCAGCGCGCTGAGTTCCTGCTCGAGCACGGCTTCGTCGACCTCATCGTGAAGCGCCGTGACATTCCCGCCACCCTAGCCGAGCTCCTCGCCCTCCATGCCGGTAAGATCCCCGGCGCGGACGCCCCGCATGCGCTTGCCGGCACACCGGAGCCCCATGCCCTCATCAAGCGCGTAAGCGGCCTCAAGCCCCGGAGGAAGACCGCCGTCCCGTCTGCCTACGACATCGTCAAGGCCGCCCGCGGCGCTCAACGCCCCACCGCTCTCGAGCTCATCGAACGTGGGCTCGACGGGTTCATCGAGCTTCACGGCGACCGCCTCTTCTCCGATGATCCCGCGGTGGTCGCAGGCATCGGCTGGAAAGACGGACGCGTCTTCACCGTGATAGCAACCGAACGCGGCAGGAACACGAAGGAGCGCGTGGCGCGCAACTTTGGATCCGCGCACCCCGAGGGCTACCGCAAGGCGCGCCGGCTCATGCTCGAAGCCGAGCGCTTCGGGAGGCCCGTGCTCTGCCTCATCGACACCGCCGGCGCCTATTGCGGCATCGGCGCCGAGGAGCGCGGGCAAGGCGAGGCCATCGCCACCAACCTTGTGACCATGTCGGGGCTCCGTACCCCCATCGTGAGCGTCATTGTTGGCGAGGGGGGCAGCGGCGGCGCGCTCGCACTCGCCGTGGCCGACCGCGTGCTCATGTTCGAACACGCCGCCTACTCGGTCGTAAGCCCCGAAGGCTGCGCATCGATTCTTTGGAAATCGACCGCCCGGGCCGCTGACGCGGCAGAAGCCCTCGGTCTCACCGCGCCGACCCTGACGGAGCTCGGCATCGTCTCGGACACCATCGATGACACGGGCTCGGCAGATGAGGTTGCCAGCAGGCTCATGGAACGCGTTGCTCTCGAGTTCGATGGTCTCGGCCTCCTCGACACGGATGAGCTCATCGATGCCCGCTACGATCTGTTCCGCGCCATGGGAGGGGATGCCGCATGCTCGCGCTCGTGACCGACTCAACCGCCGCGCTGTCGCGCTCCGAAGCACGGTCCCTCGCTGTGGACATGCTTCCCATGACCTATATCGTCGATGGCGAGCGCATCCGCGAGCAAGCCTGCGAGCGCAACGAAGGCTATGCCGAGCGCCTTTGCAAGGCCCGCTCCGTCTCCACCGAAGCCGTGCGCACGCTCTCGTTCGCAAAGGTCTTCCAGAGGCATCTGAAGGCGGGGAACGACGTGTTGTGCATCACCATCTCCTCTAGGCTCTCGGGCACCTATCGAAGCGCCTGCGAAGCCGCCGCCCTCGTCAACGAGCCGCGCACCGAGGGCGAGCCTCGCGTCGAGGTGGTCGACTCCCATGCGACGGCAGGTGCCCTCGAGTTCATCGTGCGCGAGGCGCGGCGTATCGCCCTCACGGATAATCCGTCTCTACCCGAGCTCGCCCATCGCGTACGGGCGGTCGCAGAGCGTCAGCGCATCGTCTTCACCGTGAGCGACATGGACGCGCTCCGTCGAAGCGGGCGTTTAGGGGCCTTCAGCCGCGCTGTGGTCTCAACACTCAACCGCTATCCCATCATGGAGCTCGCAGGCGGCGCCATCGCCAAGGTCGGCATGGTCCGCGGCGTCAACGCAGCGGCGCGCGCCCTCGTGGCCCAGGCCCCCGAGGATGCGCATGAATTCGTCATCTCGTATTTCGGGGAACGCGGTGCCGGAACCCGGCGCCTGCTCATCGCCCTGCGCAGGCGCTTTCCCTCAGCCGTGGTTCGCATCAAGGACGGCGGGCCCGTCCTCGCTGCGAACATCGGGCTGGGCTCCGCAGGTCTTTCCTGGCGGGCCTAGCGCCAGATCCCGCGATCCCGTCATAAGGCACTGCAGCGGGAACTCGTCGTTTAGTGCTTGCCCTTCCAACCCTGACGCTTCCTGCCTCCGCCGAACACGCTTCCCTTTCGGGCCGTGCGGCGGAGGCTTTCCATGACCTCATCCTCACTCGTGCCCTCGACCATGGCTTTGAGATGGACGATGCCGTCGCGTAGACGCGCCGCCTCCTCGAAGTCCATCGCCTCGGAGGCGCTGCGCATATCGTCCTCCATGGTCTGGATGATGCGCACGATCTCGTCGTGCGGCAGGTTCGCGAGCTCCTCGGCGAGGCGCTGTCCCGTGGACTCCTGAGAGGCCGGCGCCGCCTCGGCGCCGTCACCCGACGGCGTGAAGAACTCCCCGTGCCCGAGCGAGTCGCCGCGCGAACGGCTCCGCTTGCCGACGTTATCCGTCGCCTCCGCGATGAAGCTCGAGATGTCGTTGATGGCCTTGCGTACCGTCTTGGGCTCGATGCCATGCTCCTCGTTGAACGCCATCTGGATGCTCCGGCGGCGATTGGTCTCGTCGATGGCCTCGCGCATGGAGTCCGTGATGGTGTCCGCGTACATAATGACCTCGCCGTCGGCGTTGCGCGCGGCGCGGCCGATCGTCTGGATGAGGGAACGCCGATTGCGCAGGAATCCCTCCTTGTCGGCATCAAGAATCGCCACGAGCGAGACCTCGGGCAAGTCGAGGCCCTCACGCAGCAGATTGATGCCTACGAGCACATCGATCTTTCCTTGGCGCAGGTCGCGAAGGATCTCCACACGGTCGAGCGTCGCCGTATCGGAATGCATGTAGTTGACCTTTATGCCAGCGTCGAGCAGATGGTCGGTAAGGTCTTCTGCCATTCGTTTGGTAAGCGTCGTTACCAGCACCCGCTCATGGCGGGAGGTGCGCTCGCGGATCTCGTCCAACAGGTCATCGATCTGACCGCGCACGGGGCGAACATCGATCTTGGGATCGAGCAGCCCTGTGGGGCGAATGATTTGCTCGACGTTGTTCTGGCTCACGCGAAGCTCGTAATCACCAGGCGTGGCGGAAACATAGATGAACTGCGGCACGCGGGCTTCGAACTCATCGAAGCGCAGCGGGCGATTGTCGAGGGCCGACGGCAGGCGGAAGCCGTGCTCTACCAGCGTCACCTTGCGCGAGCGATCGCCCTCGTGCATTCCGCGGATCTGAGGTACCGTAACGTGGCTCTCATCGATGATGCAGAGCATGTCTTTGGGGAAGTAGTCGATGAGTGTGAAGGGCGGTTCACCGGGCTTGCGACCGTCAAGATGGCGCGAGTAGTTCTCGATGCCGTTGCAGTAGCCCATGGTCTCGAGCATCTCAAGGTCGTAGTCGGTACGCTGCTGCAGACGCTGCGCTTCGAGCAGCTTGTCGGAAGCCTTGAGTTCGGCCACGCGGCTTTCGAGCTCCTCCTCGATGGTCTTGAGCGCTGCGGTCACCTTAGGCTTCTCGGTGACGTAGTGCGAAGCCGGCCATACGGGAATGGCCTCGTACTCACGAAGCACTTCGCCGGTCACCTCGTCGATCTCAGCGATGAGCTCCACCTCGTCGCCAAAGAATTCGAATCGCAAGGGGTGCTCGGCATACGGCGGGAATACATCAACCACATCACCGCGTACGCGGAAGGTACCGCGCGCAAGGTCGAAATCGTTGCGATCGTACTGGATGTCGATGAGCGCGTGAATGAAGTCGTCGCGCTCCAGAGGTTGCTTCTTGTCAACATTGGGAGCAAGCCCTGCATAGTCCTCAGGAGACCCGATGCCGTAGATACATGACACGCTCGCCACCACGATCACATCGCGCCTGCTCAGCAATTGAGATGTGGCCTGATGGCGCAGCATCTCCACTTCCTCGTTGATGGAGGCGTCCTTCTCGATATAGGTATCCGACTGCGGCACATATGCCTCGGGCTGGTAGTAGTCGTAGTACGAGACGAAGTACACGACAGCGTTATGCGGGAAGAACTCTTTGAGCTCGCTTGCGAGCTGCGCGGCAAGCGTCTTGTTGGGAGCCATGACGAGGGTGGGCTTGCCGACGGCCTCGATGGTCTTAGCCATCGTATAGGTCTTGCCCGAACCCGTCACGCCAAGCAGCACCTGATAACGATCGCCGCGAGTCACTCCGTCAGCAAGCGAGGCAATCGCCTTGGGCTGGTCGCCTGCAGGCTCATACGGGCTCACAACCTCGAATTGTACAGAATCGCCTGCCAATCCAAATCGCTTGAGCTCGCCACCAACACGTTCAACCTCGAATGCCGGCATGGCCTACCTCACTTCGCCAATCCAAACAACGCTACAAACTCGCCCACAGATGAAGAGCGCACCGAAACATCCAGACGGTCATCTAGGACACAGGCTCATCGCTAGAGGACCCTACGGGGACAAAATGCTCACCATAAAGCTCACGATACCGCATATGCGCATTGGTCACGCGTATGAGATATGCCTGGGTCTCAGGGAACGTGATGGCGTTATGGAGCGCTGTCCCATCATCTGACCATTCGTCAACATTTCCCATGCCGCCGTTGTAAGCCGCAATAGCACGTTCCAGGGACCCGTCGAAATAGTCGAGCAGATACGATAGGTAGGCGCATCCGTATTCGATATTCGTCCTCGGATCAAAAAGGCTATCAGGTGAGAATGTCTCGCCATCCACGAAACCGAGCTCAACCATATCGTGGGCCGTAGTCGGCATAACCTGCATGAGGCCTTGAGCACCGCGGCCAGATTCCGCACTTGCATCCCAATTCGATTCGGCTTCGATCACCGCGGCAACGAGAAACGGATCAACGTCATACCGGGAGCTCGCCGCAGAAATATAGTCCTCATAATCAAGCGGGTACATCCAAGATAGCAGAGGGGCTGGTGCGAAAGAATAGACCCACGCGCAAACACCAAAGAATGCGGTGAGCATCAGCGGAGCCACTCGATACCATGCACAAAGATGAGGGCGTGACGACAAGGCAGTCTTAACCATGTGCAACCTCGCCGCATCCCAATGAACCGGAAAGACCGCGGTGCAAAAGCCAGTCGTCGAGCGCATCTTCGAACTCATGAACATCACGGTAAGAGTTATCGATGATCGATGTTGCCATCGCTGCAATAGCTGCATCGGATGGCTGCCGAGACGCACGGCGCGCAAAATCATCAGGATCCATACCACGCGCGATAGCACGTTGACGTCGTAATTCGTAGGGCGCGCATATAGCGAGAACTTCATCAACCAGAGGAAATAGGTCATGAACGGCTTCGGGAACAGATGCCTCTACGACAGTAAGTCGCGATCCCATCGCCATAGAAGCGCAGGGTACGGGCATAAGGACCTGAGCAAGACGGTTCTTCAAAACAGGATGGACGATATCGTTCAGGCGCTGCGTAGAAGAAGGCGACTCAAAAGCGCGAGCTGCAAGCTGATGAGCATCAACACCGCCGAACGCATCGAGAATCTCAACTCCAAACTCTTGTACGAGTTCATTCACGATATCAGAGCCAGGAACATAGAGGTCCTTGGCGAACCGATCAAGATCGATGCATCGAGCTCCTCGGCGAGCAAAAAATCGAGCTGCCGTAGACTTGCCCGAAGCGATGTTCCCAATGAGAAAGAGACTTGTCATAAGGTTGCGATCACCAACGAGAGTACAGTTGAAGTTTGAACAAGGTTACGTAAGCGTTGGTATATTAGTCGATTAGAACGAAGATGATGTGTAGATAGCAAAAGAGCCTTTGGATTACCAAAGGCTCTTTCAGTTCGTTGTGTCCGGCTCGGTGCCGTCCACCGGTCAGCGGCGCCCTGCC
>DHCMC07803__coassemble_840_pt1 | contig 25426 bp, 17 predicted proteins | sample DHCMC07803__metabat2_low_PE_050 | metagenome-assembled genome bin DHCMC07803
GCTAAGTACCGCGGCGAGTTCGAGGATCGCTTGAAGGCGGTGCTCAAAGAGGTCGAGAAGGCGGAGGGCCGCATCATCCTGTTCATCGATGAGCTCCACACCATCGTGGGCGCGGGAGCCGGCGAGGGCTCCATGGATGCCGGCAACATCTTGAAGCCGGCGCTCGCCCGCGGCGACCTGCATGCCATCGGCGCCACCACACTCGACGAGTACCGCAAGTACATCGAGAAGGACGCTGCGCTCGCCCGCCGCTTCCAGACCGTGTTCGTGAGCGAGCCATCCGTGGAGGACACCATCTCCATCCTGCGCGGTCTCAAGGAGAAGTACGAGATCTTCCACGGCGTGCACATCACCGACGGCGCGCTCGTGGCGGCGGCGGACCTCTCCGACCGCTACATCGCCGACCGTTTCCTGCCCGACAAGGCCATCGACTTGGTGGACGAGGCGGCGAGCCGCCTACGTATGGAGCTCGACTCCATGCCGGCCGAGATCGACGCCACGGAGCGCCAGCTCACCCAGATGCAGATCGAGGAGCAGGCCCTCATGAAGGAGGAGGACGAAGCCTCCAAGGAGCGCTTGGAGGCGCTGCGCCAGGAGATCGCCGAGGTCCAAGAGAAGCTCAACGTGCAGAAGGCCGGCTGGCTCAACCAGAAGAACGCCATCGACCGCGTGCAGGAGCTCAAGGGCGAGCTCGATGAGGCGCGCGGCGAACTCGAGCGCGTGACGCGCGACGGCGACTTCGCTCGCGCCGGCGAGCTGCGATACTCGACCATCCCCGCGCTTGAGCAGCAGATGGCTGCCGCCGAGCAGGAGGTCGAGGAGCAGAAGCGGGATGGCGAGGGCTTGAACGAGCAGGTGACCTCGGACGAGATCGCCGAGGTGGTATCTGCCTGGACGGGCGTGCCCGTATCCAAGATGATGCAGGGCGAACTGGAGAAGCTCCAGCACTTGGAGGACGAGCTGCACAAGCGCGTCATCGGCCAGGATGACGCCGTCCGTGCCGTGGCTGCCGCCGTGCGCCGCAGCCGGGCGGGCCTCTCCGATCCCGACCAGCCTATCGGCAGCTTCTTCTTCCTCGGCCCCACCGGCGTGGGCAAGACCGAGCTGGCTAAGGCGCTGGCGGAGTGCCTGTTCGACGACGAGCGCGCGCTCGTGCGCATCGACATGTCCGAGTACATGGAGAAGTTCAGCGTCCAGCGCCTCATCGGCGCGCCCCCAGGATATGTGGGTTACGACGAGGGCGGCCAGCTCACCGAGGCGGTGCGGCGGCGTCCGTACAGCGTCATCCTGCTCGACGAGATGGAGAAGGCGCACCCGGATGTGTTCAACGTGCTCTTGCAGGTGCTTGACGACGGCCGCTTGACCGATGGCCAGGGGCGCCAGGTGAGTTTCAAGAACACGATCATCATCATGACGTCGAACGTGGGCTCCGCGGCGATCGCCGAGCATGCGGGCTCGGATGAGGAGGCGCTCAAGCGCGAAGTCGATGAGGCCATGCGCCAGACCTTCCGCCCGGAGTTCCTGAACCGTATCGACGACATCGTGGTGTTCCATCCGCTCGGCATGGACGAGATCGAGCAGATCGTCGACATCCAGCTGGCAAACGTGCGCAAGCGCCTTGCGGAGCGCCGCATGACGCTCGCGGTCACGCCGTCGGCAAAGCAGATGCTCGCCGTGGGCGGTCTCGATCCGGTGTACGGCGCTCGTCCGCTGAAGCGCCTCATCCAGAGCGAGGTCGTGGATTGCATCGCCCGCGCGATCATCGATGGCACGGTGCACGAGGGCGACCAGGTAACCGTCGATGCGGACTTGGACGGCGGCTTCTTCGTGGCGCCGGAGGGCACGGGTCCCGCGCAGACCTACGAGGTCTAATGCTTCATGAGGGGCGGAGCGGTTCCTGCTGCGCGGCGGGGCTGCTCCGCCCAGGTCGCGAGGGAGATGCCCGCGCTTGAGCGGGGGCAAGGGGCATGACCAAGGCGCTCGTCATGGCCATGCCTCGCCGCCTGCTGCTCCAAGCGGGTTAGCAGCCGCTCGCTGGGGCTGCGTAGGCGAGGTGCGCCTCGTCGATTTCCTCGAGCGTGTCCAGCAGGAACCGGCGTGCCCACCATTGCGCGGCAGGGAGGTTCTGGTCGAGGTGGTTCCCGCACGCCTCGGGCGCAGCGCCGGGGATATCGCCCTCGAAGCCAACGATGAATCGGAAGAGGCCCTGCAGGAGGGGGATGACGTCGCGAGAGGCGCATTCGCCAAAAACGACGAGGTAAAAGCCAGTGCGGCAGCCCATGGGGCCAAAGTAGACGACCCGGCTGGACCACGCGGCATCGTTGCGCAGATAGGTCGCACCCAGATGCTCTATGGTGTGCACCTCGGCGGTGTTCATGACCGGCTCGCGGTTGGGTGCTGTGAGGCGGATGTCGAAGGTCGTTACCACCGCGCCGGTCGCGGGGTCGCGGTCGATGCGCGATACGTACACACCGGGCTCGAGCACGAGATGGTCGACGGTGAAGCTGGCGATGGTCTCCATAATGCTCCTCGTTGTGGCGCGCGGCGGGGGCGGCGCGTTGCCGGTGTGACCCGCGTGCGCGTTTGCGTTTCGTCCGCTATTGTACATGGTGGGCGCTGGTGCGCCTGCAGGTGATGTGAAGATGCTAGGTGCGGAAATGCGAGGTGCCACCATGGGGCTTGACGCCAGCAGCGGGGCGGCGACCCACGATGTTACGGGGAACCATTCCAGCGAGCTGCGGTCTGCTGCTCGGAGCGCGGCGGGGGCGCGTGTGCAGCGCGACCCGTTTATCCGCGCCGAGAACGAGGACGATGACGGCTACGATCCCTATTCGGACCGCCGTCCCGAGCCGGAGCCGCTGTTCGAGCGCGACCCGTGGGGATAGGCCGCTCCCGCGGTCTGCCGGCATAAGACAGCCGCCCGGTCCCGGGCGGCTGCGTCATCGCTTGAAAGCTGAGTTGGCTGGACGGTTCGGGTCCTAGCGGTCGAGCTCCGCGCGGCACATGCCGTCCAGGATCGCGACGGCGATCGAGAGGATGAGCACGAGCAGTGCGACGGATGGGATCCCCTGGCCGAGCCCCGCGACCACGATGGTCAGGATGGCGAAGAGCGCGGTGATGATCGCGATGAGCCGGTGGCTGCCCAGGCGGCTCGGGCGATTGGCGCCGTGGATGCCCATGATCGCGGTGATGATGGTCAACACGCCGCAGGCACCGTACAGGAAGTTGTCGAGATACATGAGGATGACGCCTGCGAAGCCAGCCTCCTCCTCGGCGAGGGCGACTCCGCTGCGGGCGATGATCGCGAGGAAGATGCAGGCGAGTGCGACGACGACCTGAATGAAGCTCAAGATCTTGAGCGACTTGCAGTTCTTGGACATGAATGCTCCTTGCAGCTAGATGGCGCGCGGCGCGCCTACAAACTCCGCACTATGATACACGTTCGCGGCGACTGCTGTGCCCGTCTAGCGCACCGGCCTGCGCTCGGCGTACTTCTCGGTATAGCCCTCGATATGCAAGGTGCAGGCGATGATCTCCTTGATCACGCTCTCGGGCACATCGCGATGGGAGCGGATGTACAGAATAAGCCCGCTGATGAGCACGTAGAAGGTTTCGAAGACGTTGTCGATGAGCACCTCGTGGTGAGCGGCGAAGTCAACCACGGTCGACTCGCACATGTAGCGAGCGCAGCGCTCGGCGACGCGATCGACGAAGGCGGTGTAGAGCACGGCGTCGCCGCCCGCGGTGATAGAGCCGGAGATACCGGGCATCTCGAGCACGAGGGACTTGAGCAGCGCGGCGATGCTGTCGAGGGCGCCCTCGATGTCGCCGAAGACGCGGCTTTCGTTCCAGGTACGCAACCGTGAGATGAACATGTCGATCGTATAGTCGAGCGCGGATTCGAGTGCGACGGTCTTGTTGGGGAAGTAGTGGTAGAACAGCGACCGCGTGCAGCCCACGCGCTTCGTTACCGCCGAGATGGAGAGGTTGCCGATGCCCTCGTCGGCGCAGACGTCCACCACCGCTTGCAGTATCTCGTTGCGGCGGGCGTCATAGGTGTAGCGGGCGGCGCGGCTGCCGCGGGTGCTGTCGGAGGTTGCCATGGCGCGCGTATCCTCTCTGGTCTATGACCGATCGAGTCCGTGTCTTTAGTTTCCGCCATTGTTGACGTAGCGTCAACTTATGATGCGCTAAGAGGTTGCTGCTCGCATAGGGGGCGGCTGTCTATAATGGTCAGTGGTCGTAGGGCCGCGCGGAAGCGTCGCTGACGTCTGCTCGGCGGGGCGCACGCGGGCGGTTGGGGAAATCGCAACGAGGGAGAGGCGGTCGCATGGATACAAGGTTGGAACCGCTGTTTACACCGTGGAACATCGGGACGTGCACCATCAAGAACCGTATCGTGCTCACGTCGATGGGCGGAACGGATCTTTTCGGCTGGATGGAGAAGAACCATTTCGACGAAGCGGGAGCCCGCTTCATCCTCGAGGTCGCAAAGAACAACGTCGGTCTTGTCCTGCCGGGATGCCAGCCGGTCTACAATCCCATGTTTGGCCAGTGGCTCTATAAGAACAAGAAGATGTATCGGGATCTCGCCGCATGGATGCCCGAGTTCCACAAGACGGGGGCCAAGCTCTTCGTGCAGTTGACGGCAGGCTTTGGCAGGTCGTTCACGATTAGCGCGATGATGGAGCAGCTCTACTCGAATCCGGTGCTGCGGCGTCTTTCCAAGCCGTTCATGGATCTCGACAGGATCTGCGCCACCGCGAGCCCATCGCCCAACCGCTGGTCGGACAAGGTGCCCTCGCGCGAGATGACCGTGCCCGAGATCCATGAGATGGTCGAGGCGTTTGCTAAGTCGGCCAAGCTCCTCAAGGATGCGGGCGTGGATGGCGTCGAGATACACGCCGTGCACGAGGGGTATCTGCTCGACCAGTTCACGCTGCCGTATGTGAACCATCGTACCGACGACTACGGCGGCTCGTTCGAGAACCGTTATCGCTTCGCGGTCGAGATCGTCCAGGCTATCAAGCGGTTCTGCGGCAAGGATTTCCCGGTATCGCTGCGCTACAGTGTGGTCTCCAAGACCAAGGGCTTCCGTTCGGGCGCGCTTCCCGGCGAGGAGTACACCGAGGTCGGCCGCGACATGGAGGAATCCGAGCGTGCGGCGCGCTACCTGCAGGATGCAGGGTACGATATGCTCAACTGCGATAACGGCACCTATGACGCATGGTATTGGGCGCATCCGCCCATCTACATGCCCGAGAACTGCAACCTCGAGGACGTGGAGCACCTGAAGGGCTTCGTCGACATCCCCGTGGTCGCCGCCGGCAGGCTCGATCCCTTCGTTGCCGCCGATGCCATCGCGGCCGGCAAGCTCGACGGAGCCGGTTTCGCTCGCCCGTTCCTCGCCGACCAAGCATGGGTCACCAAGCTTATCGAGGACCGTCCCGAGGACATTCGCCCGTGCATCCTCTGCCACAACGGCTGCTTCAATATGGCGCACTACAAGGGTGTGCCCAACGACCAGGCGCTCTACGATAGCTTGCATATGTCGCGCTGCGCGGTCAACGCTGAGACCATGCAGTGGAACAAGCACCGCATCGTGCCGGCTCGGGAGCCGCGGACCGTGCACATCGTGGGCGGCGGCATCGGCGGCATGGAGGCAGCGCGCGTGCTGGCGCTGCGCGGACACCATCCTGTTATCCATGAGAAGGCCGGCGAGCTCGGCGGCACCTTCATCGCTGCGAGCGCTGAGTCGTACAAGGGTAAGCTGCGCGACTTGCTGGCGTGGTATCGGCGACAGATGGAGCAGCTCGGCATCGAAGTCCATCTCAATGACGAGGTGGACGATGTCCATGTGTTTGGCGATGGGCCGATCATCGTGGCGACGGGCGCTGTCCCCAAGGTCATGCGCAGCGTTCCCGGCCATGAGCGCATGGTGGAAGCCTGCGAGTATCTACTCGGTGCCCCTGTGGGCGAGACTGTTGCCGTGGTGGGTGGCGGTCTCACGGGCTGCGAGATCGCCTACGAGCTAGCGCTTACCGGCAAGAAGCCGCTCATTGTAGAGATGAAAGACGACCTCATCGCGCAAACGGGCGTGTGCCTTGCCAACAGCTCATATCTGCGCGAGTGGTTCGCGCTGCATGAGGTGCCGGTCTACCTCGAGACCACGGTTGCCGAGGTCACGGATGCCGGTATCGTGTGCCGCGGCACGGACGGCTCGACATTCGAGCTCGCATGCGACTCGGTCATCAGCTCGGTCGGCTATGATCCGGCGCCCCTTGCCCCTCGCGGCAAGGGCATCTACCTGGTGGGTGATTGCGACCGCGTGGGCAACCTGCGCACCGTTATCTGGAGCGCCTACGAAGCAGCGATGCGCATCTAGGGGTGACGCGGCGCGCGGGGGCAGTGCGCCTGCTGCGTGCCGGTCGGCCGGGGTGGGCCGCGGTCGATGCCCGTGCCGCTTGGCTGCCGGCGCGCCCTCAGGGCTGGCGGCAGTGGCGACGGGATGGCTCGCGACAGCCAGCAAGTTCGGAGCTCACCATCATGGGCACTCGAAAGTCCTTCGGTAGGCGGAAGGTCTGCCATTGCCAAGGAATATGCAGTACATAATCTCAATGAATGGGAGGTCATCGTAGAAAAACTGCAGTCAAGTGACCAATAATGCGGAATATGTACGACTACAGATTTTAAAATAAATATATTATACGACTGGTAATAATAAAACTCATAAATCGTACGATAACAATGCGGTACTTTTAGAAAATGCACGAAAGTGCCTGTATTCATTATGGAAAAGACACGATGCCAGTACGCCAGGTGCAAATCTCGAAGGATGGCATGGTGGGCGATTGACAACTTGAAGAAAACCGTAAACTTTTACTATCCCGAACCATTGGTTCGCTTTAAGCAGGGGAGGAGAGGAGATCATGCAGCATCATATGCAGCTATCTGAGGAGCAGCAAGCCATCCTCGATGGCGCTCGCGGCGATACGCTGGCCCGCGTCATGGAGACGCTCGTGCGTTATGGCGAGATCTTCGGTGCAACGACGATGGTTCCCGTCACCAGCACGTACAATCATCTGGTGACATCGTTCGGGCTCAAGGCTCTGACGCCTGTCTACGAGCTCATGGACCAGCTCATACAGGCTGGAGCCGCGTCCAAGCAGAAGTTCTCGGCAGATCCGCGTCCGCTTGACCCGGCGGTGCCGAGCAACATCCTGCAGAACATCGTCTTCAAGCACTTCATGTATTCCAAGCAGGACTTCTACGAGAATCAGTTGCGCGAGCTCGGCCTCATGGATCCAGACGCCTTTACCTGTACATGCTACATGGACGAGGTGGGCAACACGCCCCTGATGGGGGAGGTGCTCAGCTGGTCGGAGTCCTCGGCGGTGGTCTATGCCAACTCGGTGCTCGGCGCACGGTGCAACCGGAACTCGGGAATCATCGATCTCATGGGCTCGGTCGTGGGCTATGTCCCGTACTTCGGTCTGCTCACCGATGAAGGGCGCCAAGCGGATTGGGTCGTTGAGATCAAGACGTCGAGCAAGCCCGAGGCGCAGCTGCTAGGCTCGGCCATCGGCATGAAGGTCATGGAAGACGTGCCCTACATCGTCGGGCTCGATCGCTGGCTTGGCGAGCTCGACGAGGATGCGCGCACCTACCTCAAGGACTTTGGTGCAGCGACGGCCTCCAACGGCGCCGTCGGCCTCTATCACGTCGAGGGCATCACGCCTGAGGCGGTCGCGCAAGGTCGTGACCTCGTGCGCGACGGCGCCAAGACGTATGTAATCGACGATGCCGAGCTTCAGCGCGTCTACGACAGCTATCCGGTGGTGTGGAAGAACCCGGACGCCAGACCTAAGCTTTGCTTCATGGGGTGCCCCCACATGAGCCTGAACCAGCTCACCACGTGGACCGAGCGGCTCGAGGCGGCGCTTGCCGCAGCGGGACGCAGCCGCATTGTCGTGCCCACGGTGTTCACCGCCGCCCCGGCGGTCATCAAGCGTTTCGAGGAGACGCCGTACGCCGTACGCCTTAAAGCCATGGGCGTGATCGTTTCCTACATCTGCCCGCTCATGTACATGAACAACCCGCTATGCAGCACTATGCCGGTTATCACATCGAGCAACAAGCTGCGCACCTACACGACGGCGCGCTACTACACCGATGACGAGATTCTGGAGCAGATCACGGGCGGCGCCCAGGGCGCGAAGGGAGGCGAGCGCTAATGCGTACGTTTACCGGACGGGTCATCTCCCCAGGCGAGGCGATCGCCGAGGCCGTGGTGAGCCACGGCGGTCTCAACACGCTGGCGTCGTTCCAAAAGGCGTTGCAGTTTGGCGACAAGAAGGCGACCTGCGGCGACCAGAACAACCCCGATCTCTATGGCAAGCAGATGGCCGGTCGAGCGCTTTGCCTGCCGCAGACCATCGGCTCCACGACAGGTGGCCTGGTGCTCTACTGCGCCTGCGCGATGAAGCGCCAGCCTGCGTGCATGCTGTTCTCCGAGCCTATAGACTCGCTTGCCGCGGCTGGTGCGGTGCTCGCGGACGTCTGGCTCGATGATGTGTCCATGCCCGTCATAGATTCGTTGGGCGAGGAGTTCTTGGCGTACGTGCAAGATGGCATGAAGGTCACCGTGCGCGATGGCGGCGTCGTCGAGGTGGCATAGCGGCCCTGCCTGATGTTAGCTGTAGCCAAGGCACTATGGCTAGGGCGCGGCGGGCAGCTCCTGCCCCTGCGGGCTTTGGGCATGCATGCCAACGTCAACCTCTGTGCGCTTTAGGCACACTCAGGAGGAGTTTTGGCCTAAAAAGCGTGCAGAGAGCGCACAGAGGATTGCCCCACGGTCAAATCGGGGTTGCATGCGGCATCACAGCGATCGGATCGCCCTGTCACCGCAGGATGCGTTTGGCGAACCGTTGCATGAGTCTGCCGGCGTTGTGTGATGCGGGACTGCAGCGAGCGTAGGTAGTGAGAAACCAGAACGGGCCGGGACGCACATGCATCCCGGCCCGTGATGTGTCTGGTGCCCCCGGGCGGATTCGAACCGTCGACACCCGCTTTAGGAGAGCGGTGCTCTATCCCCTGAGCTACGGAGGCATGAGAGAAAGTCTAGCACAAGACCGCAGCTTCGCGAACTTCGGCAGATGCGAGGCTGGAGTTGCGCGCTTGCGACAGACGCCACGCGCTCAGCCCCTCGTCAGAGCTGCGGAAGCTCACTTGCCATACAGACCTGAGCGCCTACTGCGAGGCCTCCTCGTCGCCATTGCCCGTAACGGGCTGGTCGGGCGAGGTGGGTGACTCAGGGCTATCGGGCTCGGGATCGGTTTCGGGTTCGGGCTCCGGTCCGAGCGAGATGACCAAGGTGATCGTCGTGCCGGGTGCCTGCTGACCGCCGGGGCTGTAGCTGATGACATAGCCCGCTGCGACGGAGGAGCTGTAGCGCTCCTCGTAATCCACGCCAAAGCCCGCGTTGCTGAGCGCCGAGGTCGCGGCTGATCGGCTGTCGCCCGTGACGTTGGGTACGGCGGTGGTGTCAGGCCCGCTGGAGACCTTGAAGGTTACGACGGTCCCCTTCTCGACTTCCTCGTCGGCGACGGGGCTCTGCTCGAAGACGGTGCCTTCCTCCGCATCGTTTGCCTCGGTGCTGGCGCTGGGCGTGAGCCCCGCCTCCTCGAGTGCCTGCTCAGCCTCTTCCTGCGTCATGCCCATGAGGTTGGGCACGGGCACGGTCTCGACCGGCTCGGGTCCGCGAGAGATGGTGATATCGACCTCATCCCCCTCGCGCGCTCCCTGGCCGCCGCTCGGCGTCTGGCCCATGACCTCGTCTTCCGCGAATTCATCGCTGTACCCGTGGTCGACATGGCCGACCTCGAGTCCTGCTGCTTCGATGGCCTCGCGGGCCTCTTCCTCGGTGGATCCCAGCACGTTGGGCACCGTGACCGAGGCGGCGCCTCCGAGCGTCGACATGGCGATGAAGGCGATGATACCGATGACCGCGATCGCGGCGATGATGCCGGCGATGATCTTGCCCTTGCCACCCTTGGGTTCCTCGTCCTCGTAGCTGGAGGCGTTGGAGCGTCCGGAAATCGACGACGGACGAACGGCCGTGTTGCCTGAGCCGACGGGGCGCACCATGGCCTGGGTCTGATCGCTCATCACACGGGTCTCGGTTGCGCCCATGCCGGAGACCGGTACCGCGCCGAGCACGCGCGTGGGTTCGGGCACGTCGACCTGGCGGCCGGCGAGGTAGCTGTTGAGCACCTGGCGCAGCTCGTCGGCGGTTTGGAAGCGGTTGGCAGGGTCCTTCTCCATGCACTTGAGGATGATGCGCTCAAGGTCGGCGTCGAGGTTGGGGTTGATCTGCGACGGGGGGACGGGCAGCTCGTTGACCTGCTTGAGCGCGACCGAGATGGCGTCTTCGCCGTCGAAGGGCACCTGTCCGGTGGCGCACTCGTACATAACCACGCCGAGCGAGTAGATATCGGAGGTGGGGCCGAGCTCCTGACCGCGGGTCTGCTCCGGCGATACGTAGTGCGCGGTGCCCAGCACGTTGTTGTCCTGTGTGAGATGGCTGTTCTTGGCCCGCGCGATGCCGAAGTCCATCACCTTGATGTTCCCGTCGGGCAGCACCATGATGTTCTGCGGCTTGATGTCGCGGTGGATGATCTCGTGCTTGTGCGCGACGGAGAGCGCGCCGCAGATCTGGCTGCCGATCTGGGCGACCTTCTTGGGGTCGAGCGCCCCGTGCGAGCGCACACCGCTCTTGAGGTCGGTGCCGCGCAGGTACTCCATCACGATGTAGTACGTGTCGCCGTCCTTGCCCCAATCGTAGACGCCCACGATATACGGGCTGGAGAGGCCGGCGGCAGCCTGAGCCTCCTGCTTGAAGCGCGCGGCGAAGGTTGCGTCCGCGGCGTACTGCGGAAGCATGATCTTCACGGCGACCGTGCGGTCGAGTACCTGGTCCTGCGCACGGTACACGGTGGCCATGCCACCAGAGCCCACCTTGTCCTTGAGGAGGTACCTTCCCCCGAGCACCTGCTGCACCATCTGATTAGCTCCTAACAACCTCTGCGTCCGCACCCTTGTTAAGGACGGACGTGATTACCTCTCGTGCGGTCGCGGCCGGCATCCCGGTCGGGCGCCCCGCCTGCTCGGTTCGCGGGCGTCTTGCTTCCCGCGTTCCCGCGCGTTCGCTCCCTATCGCCATGCGCCTCAGAGCCCCTGGGCGGCGAGCGCCGCAGCGAGGACCCTGTCCGCGACCGATGCGGCCGAGTGCCCGTGCTCCGAGTAGTCCTCGATAACAACGGAGATCGCAACGGTCGGGTTATCGTACGGCGCGAAGCCGATGAAGGTCGAGTTGGTGTGCTCCGATGAGGTCTCGGCGGTACCGGTCTTGCCGGCAACCTGCACGCCCGAGACACTCGCGGCGCTGCCCGTACCGCTCTGGACCACGCCGAGCATGGCCTCGGCCACCTGGCTGGCGGTGTCGGAGCTCACGGCTTGTCCGAGGGAGCGGCTCTCGGTGGTGGAGACCACGGTGCCGTCGGGCGAGAGCACCTGCTGCACCACATAGGGGTTCATCACGATGCCGTCGTTGGCGATGGCGGCGGCGATGACGGCGTTCTGCATGCAGGTGACCTGCGGGCCGGGCGTATGGCCCTGGCCGACGGGCTGGCCGGCGCCCGCCCAAGCGAGCTCCCATTCGGTCATCTCATCGGGGTCGGGCATGATCGAGGGCGTGGTCGTGAAGTCCAGGCCGAGCGACTGCCCAAAGCCGAAGGCGCGCGAGAACTGCACCATGCTGTCCGCCCCGGTGGCGACAGCCACCTGGCCGAACGCCGTGTTGGCAGAGAGCTCGAAGGCCCGGCGCAGGCTGATGGTGCCAAAGTTCAGGCGGTCGATGTTGGTCACATCGGCACCGCCGATCTCGAGCGTCGAGGGGGAATCGTATTCGGAGTCGAGCGTGGCGGTGCCGGTTTCGAGCGCCGCGGCGAGCGTGACCGCCTTGAAGGTCGAACCGGGCGTGTAGAGCGCCTGCGTGGTCCGGTCGTACTCGGAGGAGCCGGACGAGCCGTTGGCGCGCACGGATTCGATATCGGTGTTGTCGTAGGTGGGCGAGCTCGCCTTGGCGAGCACCGCGCCCGTGCGGGGGTCGAGCACCACGATGGCGCCCGTGTAGCCCTCGAGCGCCCGTTCGGCGGCCGCCTGGATGCGCGAGTCGAGGGTGAGCACCACCGAGTTGCCCGGCTGGGCCACGCCGGCAAGGGACATGAAGGCGTTTTCCCAGCTGGAATAATCAACCGATCCCGTGAGCGTGTCGTTCATGGTGCTCTCCACGCCGGAAGATCCGTAGCGCGTGGAGTAGTAGCCTACGGTGTGCGCGGCGAGGTTGCCGTTGGGGTAGGAGCGCACGTAGGTTCCGTCGCCTTGTGCCACGGATTCGGCAAGCGTCACGCCGTCCGAGGTGATGATCGACCCGCGCTGGATGTAGGCCTGGCGCGCGATGGTGTGGTTGTTGCCCGGCATGCTCCGGTACTCGTCTGCCTTGATCACCTGGATGTAGGTGAGGTTGCCGATGAGCACGGCGAACACGGCGGTGAACAGGAACACGGTGCGCGTGAGGCGCTTGGCGAGGGCAACGCGGCCGAGCACGCCCGACTCGGGCGTGTCGAGCAGGCGCCGGCGCATGCGAGAGCCGGGACGTGCGTGCGAGCCGCCGATCGAGCCCGAGGAGCCGGGGGTGCGCTGTCCGCCAAAGATGCGCGTACCCACGGCGCTGAGCGCAGGCGAGCCCGCAGCGGGCGCCTTGGGCGCATCGGGCATGGCGGTCATGATGCCCGTGCCGGTGAGCTCGGTCTCGCGGCCGGTTGCCTCGTCGCCGGCGCGCATGAGCAGCGCCACGATGATGAAGCTCGCCAAAAGCGACGAGCCGCCCGCGCTCATGAAGGGCAGGGTCACGCCGGTAAGCGGGATGAGGCGCGTCACGCCGCCCACGATGAGGAAAGCCTGGAAGGAGATGGCGGCGGTGAGGCCCGTCGCGCTAAAGGCGGCCAGGTCGCTCTTGGCGCGCGCCGCGGTGGTGAGCCCGCGCACGGCGAAGAGCATGAACAGCAAGAGAATCGCAGCGCCGCCGAGAAGCCCCATCTCCTCGCCGATGGCGGAGAAGATGAAGTCGCTTTCCACGACGGGGATGGTGGTGGACATGCCTCGTCCTATGCCCGTGCCCATCAGACCGCCGTCAGCAAGCGAGTAGAGCGACTGCACGAGCTGGTAGCCGGCGTTCTGCGGATCAGAGAACGGGTCGAGCCAGATGGCGAAGCGCGTGCGCACATGGCCCATGAGCTGGTACATGCCAAAGCCGCCGATACCCAAAAGCAGCATGCCGATGATCACGTACGACACGCGGCCCGTGGCTACGTAGAGCATGATGAGGAAGAGCGTGTAGAAGAGCAGGGCGCTACCCAGGTCGCGCTCGAAGGCGACGACCGCCAGGCAGATGCCCCACACCACGAACAGCGGAGCCAAAAGACGCAGGCGCGGAATCTTGATGCCGAGCACGTTGTGGTTGGAGATGGAGAGCAGCTCGCGGTTCTCGGCCAGGTAGCCTGCGAGGAAGAGCACGATGAAGACCTTGGCGAACTCGCCGGGCTGCACGGTGAACGAGCCGATTTCGATCCAGAGCTTCGAGCCGTAGCGGTCCACGCCGATGAAGATCGGCAAAAGGAGTAGCACGATGCCCGCGATGCCCAAGGTGTACTTGTACCGCTTGATGATATCGAGGTTCTTCACAAGCGCGAGCGTGCCCACCATGAGCCCGATGGCGACGAACAGGTACACGATCTGGCTCATCGCGACCGAGGAGTCGAGCCGCGTGATGAAGGTGATGCCCACGCCGGAGAGGGCGAAGACGATCGGCAGAATCGCCGGGTCCGCCCCGGGGGCGAGGAAGCGAACGGCGATATGCGCCGCGGCGAAGCCGGCGAAGAGGCCGAGCGGCACGGCGAGCGTGGTGAACGATAGGGCGGTGCCCGTGGTCACCACGTAGAGGGCGTAGAGCAGCGTTACGGGGAACGCAGCGCCGATGAGGAGCATGAGCTCGGTATTCCTGCGGCTACCCATCAGGCATCGCCTCCCTGGGGTGCTGGTTCAGCGGGGTCAGCGTCGGCCGCGGCATCCGCTGGAGCCGCTTCGTCTGCTGCTGGCGCCGCAGCGGCGTCCGCCCCGCTTGCGGCGGCATCGTCTTCGGTGGATGCGGCGTCCCCTTCGGTGCTATTGCGGATGGCCTCTGCGTCCTGCGCCTGACGCGTCATCTCGGCATCGATCTGCTGGCGGTAGCTGGAGAGGGTGTCGCGCGCCTCGTCCATGCTGGCTTGCGGGATGCCTGCGCGCAGGCGGTTTTGCGTGTCTTCGGGCAGGTCTTCGATGTCGATGGTCGTCGAGTCGGAGAGGCTGTAGAGGTCCAGGCCCATAAAGCTCGCGGGAACACCTGAGTAGATGGCCACGTGCCCATCGGAGACACCGAGGAACAGCGAGTTGGAGATCATGAAGAACGCGATGGTGCAGGCGAGCGCTATGGCTGCCAGCAGACTGCCGAGTGCGATGAGGAAGTTGCGCTTGCGGCGGCGTACGAGCTCGCGCATGCGTCCGTCGTCCACTACATCGACCACCACAACGGTCACGTTGTCGCCGCCGCCGGCATTGAGCGCGGCGTCGACCAGGTTGTCCGTGCAGATCTGCGCGGTTGGCGACTGCGTGGCGATGCTCTCGATCTCCCCGTCGGAGATCATGCTCGACAGGCCGTCGGAGCACAGGATGAGACGGTCTCCCTCGATGATGTTCAGCTGGAAATGGTCGGCGTACATGGCGGGGTCGGAGCCGAGCGCACGCGTGATGACCGAGCGGTTGGGGTGCACGCGCGCCTCGTCTGCCGTGATCTCGCCGGCATCGACGAGCTCCTCCACATAGGAGTGGTCGTGCGTGACGCGGATGAGCGTGCCCTCGTGCAGCAGGTAGGCGCGCGAGTCGCCCACATGCGCGATGGCCATCGTGGTTCCCTCGATGTAGGCGGTCGTCGCGGTGCAGCCCATGCCCGCCTTGCCCAGGCCGTTCGCGGCGGCCTCGATGATGGCGGAATTCGCTGCTTCAACGGCGGCGGCCAGGCGTATGGGGTCGGCTTCCTTGGGCGCGAGCTTGGCTATGGTCTCCACCGCTATGGACGAGGCGACCTCGCCGGCGGCGTGTCCGCCCATGCCGTCGCATACGCAGAAGAGCGGTGGCTGCACCAGGTAGGAGTCCTCGTTGTGATTGCGCACGCAGCCCACGTCGGAGCGGGCGCCCCACATGAGCGTGGTGCTTGTGCCGGCGTCGTAGGTCGAGTCGGTCTCGATGCGGTCGTCGGTGATGGGGGCGAAGCTCTGCGTGGAGCCGGGATCGCTCAGATGCGCCTCGACGAGCGATACATCGATCTCGGCGGTGGTATCGGGGCGGGGGAGTGGTTGCTCATCGCTCGGCAAATCGCTCTTACCTGCGGAAACGTTGCTGTCGGTTGGTGCGGTGGCGTCCATTGCGGTCGCCTGACCACCGCCAAGCGGCTCGAACGCCGCGGCGTTGCCGTGAGCCCCCACGCCATCCTGAGCCGCGGCGCCGCCATGCGCTTCCACGCTCGGGTACTCCACCGGCGCGGCATGCGCGCCGATTGCCGGCGCCCCGATGGTCCGGGGGTTCTGCTCGTCCGGATGTATGTGCTCGTCGGGCATCATCGACGGTTCACTTTCATCACGACGTCACCGATCTGCACCTCGTCGCCCTCACGCAGGGTGGCGGGCTCCACGAGCTGGCGGCCGTTCACGAGCGTGCCGTTGAGCGAGTTGAGGTCCTCGATCACCAGCGCGGGCCCCTGCAGCGAGAAGCGCGCATGCGAGGCCGAGACGAACGGCTCGTTGATGCAGATGTCAGAGCTGGGCGAGCGGCCCACGATCACTGGACCGAGCATGTCGACATGGATGCCGCGAATGCCGCGCGGCCCCTTGTCGACGTCGATGGTCCAGATGGCGGAGTCGCGGCGCTGGCCGCGCACAAGTCCCACGCCGGTTTTCATGACGGCGAACAGGAAGATGTAGAGGATCACCACCAGGACGATGCGCCCTATGAAGAGGATGACGTCGATCATGTCGCTCAGCTCCTGAACTCAAAGGTCGAGAGGCCGAAGGTGAGCAGGTCGCCGTTGCGCAGCGGACAGCGCGTGATGCGGCGGTTGTTCACGAGCGTGCCGTTGGTGGAATTGAGGTCCTCGATGGACCAGTCGCTGCCCGTGGCCATGAGCTGGGCATGGCGGCGCGAGACGTTGGGGTCGCGCAGGGCCACGTTTGAGACCGCGCGCTCGCGGCCGACGATGCACACGGGGCCGGTTACCTCGAAGGTATCGCCTGTGACCACGTCGACGAGCTGGGCCGTGGCTTGCACGGGCGAGGGGTTGCGGGTGCTGGCCATGTTGGAGGCGACGCTCGCCACGCCGAGCGCGGCGCCCGTGGCTGCCGCCCCGCCCACGCCGGCCATCGCCTCGCGGGTGATGGTCTTGGGCACGGGAATGGGCTGCGCCGGATCGGGCATCGAGGGGGCGAAGGGGTCCACCGGGGCGCTTGCCAGGTTCGAGGCAACGCCCGCCGCAGCGGCACCGGCAGCGCCGGCAGCGCCGGCGGGGACGGCGTCCACGAGCGGGAGCGGACGCATGGCGGGTCGCGCGACGTTCGCAGGCGCCGGCATGCCCTGGTCCGCCCGCGGCTGCTGACGCGGCATGGGCGCTTCCTTGCTGCGGTTCATGGCCTCGTTGTTGCGGAAGTTCTGAGCCAGGCCCTTCTGGTAGGCGCGCTCCTCTTCATACAGGCGGCCGAGCGTGGGCGCGTCGACGTTCTCTGCAAAGACCGAGAAGCGACCGGCTTTGAGCTCGGGGTCGATCATGAAGCGGACGAGCGGTTCGCCCACGAAGACATAGCGCTTCTTCTCGGCCTGGGCCTTCACGAACTCGCTCACCTCGTTGGAGAGCTCGGGATAGTACGGCGCCATGAAGGAGTCGTCGTCGCCGGAAATGAGAATCGTGTAGAGCGCCGGCGCCGTGTTGACGCCATTGACCACGAGGGTGGCGTCTTCCATCTCGTGCGCCGCCTGCTTGGCGAGCTTCTTGAACGAGAACGGCGCGCGGGCGGCCCCGAAGATTCCGGCCACACGGTCCTCGAAGACGGAAAGGAAGTTCACGATCAATCACCCTCCGGGAGGTCTCTTAGATAGCCCAGTGCATACACATACATGCAGACGATTATAGAGGATAGCGCGCCCACGCCCAGAGCTATGGCGATGCGGTGCGTTTCCAAGCTGGCAATTTCCACAGGGTGTGCAAGACAGAGGAGCAAAACGACCATAATCGGCGGCAGCGTACTAGCCGCGATGAGCATGGCGTTTCCGCGGGAGTTCTGCAGGTTGCGCGCGTGGCGGTCGAGCAGCAGCGCCGTTGTCGCTGCGGCGAGCGCGGCGAGCGCGGTGGAGCTCCAGAGCGCCGGGTGCGCGAGGGAGGACGCGGCATCTGCCGCGTCGAGGAGGCCGCCCGTCGCGAGTGCGGTCTGGAAGAGCCGGGCGAAGGGGATGCCGAGCACGCAGCTGGCTGCGGCGGGTGCGGCGGGCAGGGCGCAGCCGGCGAACACGGCAACGGGTCCGCAGAAGAGCACGGGGTCGCCCGTGACGGCGGAGAGGGCGGCGAACGCGACGAAGACGGCCGAGCTGGCAGGGAGCGTGCGGCCCCAGGCGTACCACCAGCCGGCGACGAGGGCCACCGTGAGGGCGACGGGTGCGAGCGCGCCCACGATCGGGGTTGCGCCGAGCACGAGCATGACAAAGCCGGTGACCACGAGCGCCGAGCCGATCGCCGGGGCGATGGCTGCCGCGGATCCGATGGCGACGGCCGCCGCTGCGAGGGCCGCCCCCTCCGCAAGTCCCAAGGCGGCGAGGAGCGCGGCGGCCGCTCCGGCTACGGAGATGCCTGCGACGGCGCCGGTAACCAGCGCGCGGGCGCGATTGGTCCTGCTGCCGAGCCAGCCCTGGGCGGGGTCGAGCTCCCATACGCGGTCGCGCCGCGCACGCGTCGTCTCGCCACCGGATTCCTCGGCATCGTCGTCTGCGGTGAGGCGTGCGATGATGCGGGCGAGGCTGCGGCGGCCCTCGCGGGCATTGCCCAGGTGGGCGCCGAAGAGATCGCCGAAGCCGCTTATGGTGGCGGGGCGATCGTCCGCGTTGGGCGCGAGGGCGCAGAGCAGCGCGTCCTCGGTGTTCTGGGGGATGTCCGCGAGCAGGTTCGAGGGGTAGATGACGCCTTTCTCGATGCGCTTGAGCGAGTCTGCCGGTGTGCCGGCGCGAAACGGCGCGGTGGCGCAGAGCGCCTCGTAGAGCACGGCTGCCAGCGAGAACACGTCGCTGCGCTCGTCCACGACCTCGCCGCGCAGCTGCTCGGGCGCCATGTAACCGATCGTGCCGCCGCGCGCCCCGCCAAAGCCGGCCGCGCTCGTGAGGGTGGCCATGCCGAAGTCTGCGAGCTTGATGTGGCCGTTGCGGTCGATCAGCACGTTGGCGGGTTTGATGTCGAGGTGCAGCACGCCGTTCTCGTGCGCGAAGGCGAGTGCCTGCGCGAGGGCGTCGGCGACCGCTGCCGCCTCGTCGTAGGTAAGCGAGTTGCCCTCCACGCCGGCGAGGAACTCCTCGAGCGACATGCCGTCGATGTATTCCATGACCAGGTAGGCATAGGCGCTGTCATAGGTGAAGTCGATGACCGACACGATGTTGGGGTGCTGCAGCATGCTCGCGGTGCGAGCTTCGGCGAGCGCGGCGTCGCGCGCGCTCTCGGGTGCGGTGCCCATGGGCGAGGAGAGCGGGATGCGCTTGATGGCTACGCGGCGTTGCAGGCGCGTGTCGAGGCAGACCTCCACGCTGCCAAAGCCTCCCGTGGCGCGGGTCTCGAGCGGACGGTAGCGCCTGAGCAGCGATGATGCCGTGGCACCGGGTGCTTGCGTGCGGGAAGCGCCCGCGCTTCGGCGCCCGAGCGAGCCGAGCGGCACCGACGGCCCCTTTGGGCCGCTGGCGGCTTTCGCCCCCTTGGCCGGGGGGCCTGCTTGCTCGGGCGAGGCGGCACCGGGCCCGTGCCAGATGGGCTGGCGCATCGATTGGGGCTTATGCGGCGGGAACAGCGGCATGGACGGCATGGCCTTTCGTGCGTGTGTGGTGTGATTCGGTATGCCTTTTTGCTATGGTACCACGCCGCCGCCCGCGCCCGTGCGCCGGGGTATCATAGGGGGACGCTTGCGGGGCCGCTCGGCGGCGCCGCGGCTGGACCCATGGCTGGACCCGCGTGATTGTTGGAAGGAAGGACGCTCGGCATGACCGACGAGCAAAGACTTGCCGCATACGATGAGTTCGCCCAGGGCGTGCGCGCGGAGCTCGCCCAGGTAAGCGAGCGCATGGACGACCTGCGCGCGCAGGACAAGGTGAAGACGGCGACCTACCGCCAGCTCTTCGCCGCGCGCATCACGCTCAAGGACATCGACCGTCGCCTGACGGAGCGCGGGCTGTAGCGGAGGCGCCGCGTCCGATGCGCCGCCCTGGGATGGCGCTCGCGCGCAGGCGTAACCTGCCCGAGGGAACACGACCGCTTGCAACCGCCTGGCGGCTGCATGACCAGAAGAAGGAGTGGCACATGGAGTCGCTGTATAGAAAGTACCGCCCGCTCACGTTCGAGAGCGTCGTGGGCCAGCAGCACATCGTCTCCACGCTCGAGCACGCGGTGATTGAGGGCAGGCTCAGCCATGCCTACCTGTTCTGCGGTCCGCGCGGCACGGGCAAGACCACCATGGCGCGCATCCTCGCCAAGTCGCTGCTCTGCGAGGGCGCCGAGCAGGCGCGCGCCCAGGGTGGCTCGGGCTGCATGCCGGACGGCACCTGCCCGGAGTGCGCGGCCATCGCCGAGGGCACGCACCCCGACGTCTACGAGCTCGACGCCGCGAGCCGCACCGGCGTGGACAACGTGCGCGAGGAGATCATCAGCTCGGTGAACTTCGCCCCGGTGCGCGGCGCCTTCAAGATCTACATCATCGACGAGGTCCACATGCTCACGACGCAGGCCTTCAACGCCTTGCTCAAGACGCTCGAGGAGCCGCCTTCGCATGTGGTCTTCGTGCTGTGCACCACCGATCCTCAGAAGATCCCCGAGACCATCCTCTCGCGCTGCCAGCGCTTCGATTTCCACCGAATCGGCAACGCCGACATCGTGGGCCGGCTCGCCTACATCTGCGAGCAGGAGGGCTTTGCCTACGACACCGAGGCGCTCGAGATCGTGGCCAAGCATGCCCGCGGCGGCATGCGCGACGCGCTTTCCACGCTTGAGCAGCTGTCGGTCTTTGGCAACGGGTCGGTTCAGGCTCCCGACGCCCGCTCGCTCTTGGGCGAGGTGTCGGGTGCGGTGCTCGAGCAGTTTGGTGAGGGCATTGCCGAGCGCGACGTGGCACGGCTGTTTGGCATGGTCCGCACGCAGGTGGACGAGGGCAACGACCTCATGGAGCTTACGCGCGACCTGGTCGCGCATATCCGCGATGTATATATGGTGCGCGTGGCAGGCTCTCGGCCGGAGCTGTTCGAGGGCGCGATGGTAGACGTCGACGCCCTCGCCCGCGAGGCGGAGCTCTTCGGCAGCGCAGATCGGCTCGCTCGCGCGTTGACGGTGCTCGATGATGCGGTGCTGGAGATGCGTACCGCCGCTGACACGCGCTTGGTGCTGGAGATCGCGCTGACCAGGCTTGCGCGCCCCGAAACCGATCTGACGATGGAGGCGCTCGTTGAGCGCATCGAGCGCCTGGAGGCCCGGCTCGCCGGCGATATCCCCGCGGTTCCGCTCGATGGATCGGGGCTGCAGGAGCTCACCAGCGCTGTTCCTGCAACGGCACCCGGAGCCGGCGCTCCCGTCGCGCACGCGTCCGCTCGCTCTGCTTCCGGTGCTCCTGTCGGCGCTGGTTTCGCATCGACCGCGAAGCCTGCGGCTGCTAAGCCGCCCGTTTCCGCCGCATCGCCCGCACCCGCCGAGTCGCCCGCCGCCCCGGCATCGCCCGCCCCGGAACCCGCCGCCCCGGCGCCCGCTCCCCAGCCGGCACCGCAGGTCGCTGTATCCACGCCAGCCTACGCCCCCGCCCCCTCCGCACGCGCTGCGAGCCCGCAGCCTGCGACTTCTGCTGCTGCGACCAGGCCCGCCGCCCCCACGGCGAAGCCTGCGGAAAGCTCGGCGCCCGCCTCTGCGGCCGCGGTCGCTGCCGCTGCCGGGCCGACCACGCCTGCCGTGACCGACCAAGGCGAGCTCCAGCGCAAGTGGCAAGATGTCGTGCGCCGAGTCGTGGCGGCCAAGCCTTCGTGCGGCGCGCTGCTGCAGAGTTCCCGCGCTTCCGCAGACGATGGCACCAACCTTACCGTGAGCTTCCCCGCCGGATCGAACTTCGCGATGGTGATGGTCGGCCGTCCTGACATGCAGAGCGTGATCCTGCCCCAGGTGACCTCCGTCTTCGGCGGACGTTCGGTGCGCTATGTCATGGGCGGTGCCCAGGATGCACCCGCTGCGCCTGCGACGAAGCCAGCGGCTTCTTCCGGGTCCGCGCCTGCGCCGGCTCCCGCGGCACCAGCTCCCGCGGCCCCGCCTGCTGCGCCCGCCGCAGCTCCCGCCGAACCAGCTACCGCGGCCCCGGCTCCCGCCGCCACAGCTGCCGCGCCGGAACCCGCTGCCCCGGCCGCCACGCCCGCTCCTGCCGCGCCGGCTCCCGCCCCCGCTCCAGTTCGGACTCCTGCCAACTCCAATGACGCGGCACCTGTGGTCGACCAGGTAAGCAGCCCGACCTTCATCCCCGAGCCCGGTGATATCGACGAGCAGCGCCGTGCTTGGGAGGATGAGCAGGTTCCCTATGACGACGATGCCATCGCCTCCTACGAAGAGGGCGACCTCCCGCCGTTCGACATGCCGGCGTCGTCCCCAGAGCCGGCTGCGGCACCCGTGCAGGAGAATCCGGCTCCAACGCCGGAGACGACGGCGGCTGCCTCGGAGTCGGGCCTCATGGGTGTCGATATGGCGCCATCCGAGGTGAAGTCCGTGCTCGACAGCGTCTTCGGCGACGGCGTGGTCTTCAAGAAGGACTAGCCTGCCCTTGGGCGTCGTGACGGTTCGTTCGTGGTACGATGCTCGCGGAAGATAGAGAGCCGTCTGTTGTGGACGGCGTGCACAGAAACGGAGTCCCCATGGCTCAGATGAACATGCAGCAGATGATGAAGCAGGCCCGCAAGATGCAGGAGCAGATCGCTGCCGCACAGGAGAGCCTCTCGCAGGCAACGGTCGATGCGTCTGCCGGCGGCGGCATGGTGAAGGTCACGGTCAATGGCGAGATGCAGATCACCTCGCTCAAGATCGATCCCGAGGCGCTCGATCCCGAGGACGTCGAGATGCTCGAGGACATGATCACCGCCGCGGTGAACGAGGCCGTGCGCGGCGTTGCCGAGATGGCGAATCGCCAGATGGGCGCCATCACCGGTGGCCTCAACATTCCGGGGATGCCGTTTTAGCGTTTGATTGATGTGACGGTGGGAGCCTGCGGCCGCCTTGCCCGGGCTCTCTTCGTTTGTGTTGAGCGGGAGAGGCTAGCATGGCCAGCAACCAGGATCTTCAGCGGCTGCTCGATGAGCTGGGCCGCCTGCCAGGCATCGGTCCCAAGAGCGCCCAGCGCATCGCCTACCACCTGCTCGAAGCCGATGCCGAGGAGGCGCGCCGTCTGGCCCAGGCCATCCTCGACGTAAAGGAACACGTGCACTTCTGCAGCCGCTGCTTCAACTACGCTACGGCCGATGAGTGCCCCATCTGCATGGACGGCATGCGCGACCGCACCCGCATCTGCGTGGTGGGCGAGCCGCGCGACGTGCAGGCCATCGAGCGCACGGGTTCCTACCACGGCCTGTACCATGTGCTCGGCGGCGTGATCAGCCCCATGGACAAGATCGGTCCCGAGCAGCTGCGCATTCGCGAGCTGCTCGCGCGCCTAGGCGAGGAGGACATCCAAGAGGTCATCATCGCCACCAACCCCAATATCGAGGGGGAGACCACGGCGAGCTACCTGGCGCGCACCATCAAGCCGCTGGGAGTGACGGTGAGCCGCCTGGCGAGCGGCCTGCCCGTGGGCGGCGACCTCGAGTACGCCGACGAGCTGACGCTCGGTCGCGCCATCGAGGCCAGGCGGGCGCTGTAAGGTGCTCGGCGAAACAACCTTTTAAAACCGGAAGCTTAGTGACCGGCCTCTGCAAATCGTCGTCGCTCGACAGCGTTCACGCCTACACCGTTGTCTTCCCACAATAGCGGTTATCGAACACCAGAAAAACACGTAGGTGGCGTGTCCCGCGGCACATGTCATTCAGATTCACGCATACGCCCCGCGCGAACGCGGTACAATAAACACGCATGTGGATTTCTGTGGCCAGACGCGTTCGACCTCATCGCCGGTCGCGCTTGGACGGGGTCGCTCGGTGTTGCCAGCATACCGTATGCCAGACAATGCTCCGCATCCTCGATGGTTGCAGATTCGGCCACAAGCGCCGTTGACTAACCGGCTAGCACGGGCTGCCGGGGACTGTATACCTACACGAGAGGAGAGGGGTATATGGCGCGTAAGTTCAAGTCCATGGACGGCAACGAGGCCGCCGCATACGTATCGTATGCGTTCACCGAAGTTGCGGGAATTTATCCCATCACGCCGTCCAGCCCAATGGCCGACCATGTCGACCAGTGGGCGGCTCAGGGCAAGAAGAACATCTTTGGCACGAAGGTGAACGTCATCGAGATGGAGTCCGAGGCTGGCGCCGCGGGCACCGTCCACGGCTCGCTTGTCGCGGGTGCGCTGACCACCACCTACACGGCCTCCCAGGGTCTTCTGCTCATGATCCCGAACATGTACAAGATCGCGGGCGAGGGCCTGCCGGGCGTGTTCCATGTGTCCGCCCGTACGGTCGCGAGCCATGCGCTCAACATCTTCGGTGATCACTCCGACGTCATGGCCTGCCGTCAGACCGGCTTCGCCATGCTCGCCGAGACCAATGTTCAGGAGGTCATGGACCTCTCCGCGGTGGCTCACCTTTCCGCCATCGAGGGCAAGGTGCCGTTCCTGAACTTCTTCGACGGCTTCCGTACCTCGCACGAGATCCAGAAGGTCGCCGTGTGGGATTACGCGGACCTCGCCGAGATGTGCGACATGGACGCCGTCCAGGCCTTCCGCGATCACGCGCTCAACCCCGAGCACCCCTCCGCGCGCGGCTCGCACGAGGACGGCGACGTCTTCTTCCAGCACCGCGAGGCCTGCAACAAGGCGTATGACGCGCTGCCCGCGGTCGTCGAGGACTACATGGGCAAGATCAACGCCAAGCTCGGCACCGATTACGGCCTGTTTAACTACTACGGCGCCGCCGACGCCGACCGCGTCGTGGTCTGCATGGGCTCCTTCTGCGACACGCTCGAGGAGGTCATCGACTACCTGAACGCCCACGGCGAGAAGGTCGGTCTGGTCAAGGCCCGCCTGTTCCGCCCGTTCTCGATCAAGCACTTCGTCGACGTGCTCCCCGAGACCTGCACCAAGATCGCCGTCATGGACCGCACCAAGGAGCCGGGTTCCATCGGCGAGCCCCTCTACCAGGATGTCGTCTCCGCCCTCTACGAGGCCGGCAAGACGGGCATCACCGTGGTCGGCGGCCGCTACGGCCTGGGTTCCAAGGACACCGCGCCGGCTTCCGCCTTCGCCATCTACGAGGAGCTCAAGAAGGACGCCCCGCGCCGCGAGTTCACCGTCGGCATCGTGGACGACGTCACCAACCTCAGCCTGCCCGAGGCCGCTGACACCCCGAACACCGCCGCCCCCGGCACCATCGAGTGCAAGTTCTGGGGTCTGGGCGGCGACGGCACGGTCGGCGCGAACAAGAACTCCATCAAGATCATCGGCGACCACACCGACAAGTACGTCCAGGCCTACTTCCAGTACGACTCCAAGAAGACGGGCGGCGTGACCATCTCGCACCTGCGCTTTGGCGACAACCCCATCAAGAGCCCGTACTACATCAACAAGGCTGACTTCGTGGCGTGCCACAACCCCAGCTACATCGTTAAGGGCTTCAAGATGGTCCGCGACGTCAAGCCTGGCGGCACCTTCCTGGTCAACTGCCAGTGGAGTGACGAGGAGTTCTCGAAGCACCTCGGCGCCGATGCCAAGCGCTACATCGCTAAGAACAACATCAACGTCTACCTGATCGACGCCATCGACCTGGCCGAGAAGGTCGGCATGGGCAAGCGCACCAACACGGTGCTGCAGTCCGC
>DHCMC07803__coassemble_860_pt1 | contig 24529 bp, 21 predicted proteins | sample DHCMC07803__metabat2_low_PE_050 | metagenome-assembled genome bin DHCMC07803
ACCTGCGCATCACCGTGCCGGAGAGCTACGCCGGCTCCGTGATGGGCGACGTCTCCGCGAGCCGCGGCCGCGTTGAGGGCATGGAGGCGGGCACCGGCGCCGCCGCCGGCGAGACCACGGTCGTTGCCACCATCCCGTACGCCGAGGTCACTGACTACGCCACGCGCCTGCGCTCGCTCTCGCGCGGCACCGGCGAGTTTGAGCTCGAGGTCTCCGGCTACGAGCAGGTTCCGCACGACATCCAGCAGCGCCTCGCGGACGAGTACGCCGCCCGCCGCGCCGCCGGCGAGAAGTAGCCGGCGCGGGACGCCCCTCGCATCGGACCCCCACGCGGGCGGCCGGGCATTTCGCCCCGGCCGCCCGTGCTATGCTAGCGCCAGGTTATTCTCGGCAAGGGAGGTCCCATGCTTTCCGCAGTTCAGATCAAGCCGGACGTCTATTGGGTCGGCGCGCTCGACTGGAACGCGCGCGAGTTCCACGGCTACACCACCGAGGCGGGCATCACCTACAACGCCTACCTCATCATCGACGAGAAGGTCACGCTGATCGACACGGCCAAGGTCACGTTTGTTGACGAGCTCGTGCAGCGCATCTCCTCGGTGATCGACCCCGCCAAGATCGACGTCCTCATCGCCAACCACGTGGAGATGGACCACTCGGGCTCCACGCCCGCGATCCACGAGCTCGCTCCCAACGCGCAGATCTACTGCTCCGCGCCGCAGGGCGTCAAGAACATGACCGCACACTTCGGCGACCTGGGCTACAACGGCGTCAAGACCGGCGACACCCTCTGCATCGGCAAGCGCACGCTGGCCTTTGTGCAGACGCCCATGGTCCACTGGCCCGACAACATGGTCACCTACGACGCCTTTGACAAGATCCTCTTCTCCAACGACGCCTTTGGCCAGCACTTTGCCAGCTCCGCGCGCTTTGACGACGAGAACGATATGTGCGAGGTCATGCACCAGGCGCACAAGTACTATGCCAACATCGTGCAGCCGTACCGCGCGCAGGCGGCCGCCGCGGTCAAGGCCGTGCGCGGGCTCGGGCCCGACGCGCTCGACATGATCTGCCCGGCGCACGGCGTCATCTGGCGGAGCCACGTCGAGGATATCCTCGCGGCCTACGAGGGCTTCGTCTCCGGCGAGGTGCAGGAGCGGGCGCTGGTGGTCTACGACTCCATGTGGCACTCCACCGAGAAGATCGCGCGCTCGCTGGTGGACGGCTTCCTCGCCGCTGGCGTTCCCGCGCAGCTCATGGACCTCAAGGAGAACCACATCTCCAACGTCATGGACGTCTTCATGGACTGCCGGTACGTGTGCGTGGGCTCGCCGACGCTCAACAGCCAGATGCTGCCGACCGTTGCGGCGTTCCTCACGTACATGAAGGGCCTCTCGCCCAAGAACGACAACCGCGTTGGCCTGGCCTTCGGCTCCTACGGCTGGGCGCCGCTCGGGCCCAACAACGTGGGCAAGGAGCTCGAGGCCGCTGGCTTCCAGCTGCCCGAGAAGACGCTTGCCGTCAACTGGATCCCGAGCGACGAGCAGCTTGAGGCGGCGCGCGAGGCCGCTCGCGGCCTCATCGCGTAGGGCGCGGCACAGAGACGAGGCAAGGCCGCCCGAGTCGCTCGGGCGGCCTTTTTCTCGCCGCACTTGTCGCCCCCTTATAAAAACTGGTTGCTGCAGCCAACTGCCCGGCATCGCGACCCTGCTAGGTTTGTGGTGCGAGGGGAGGGGGCATGGGCACAAGAAGGTGCGTCATCGTCAGTCACGATTCGGCCCTGGAGTTCTGGCGCGCAGCACGGGTCGCGGGGGCTCGCGAGGCCGCCGCGGCGACCGAGCCGGATGGCGAGCTGTTTGGGGGCAGGGCGCTTACGGGGGCTGAGCTGGCCAGGCGTGCCGTTGTTGCGTGCGGGCTGGACGAGCCGCTTCACCTGCTCTCCGTTGCTGGGGCCGGAAGGGTCAACTCGGTGCGGGTCGTGAACCACCTGTGCTCGGCGCGGCCCGCAGAGAGCCTGTTGTTTGATGCAGCGCCGGGGGTGAGGGTGTGCCGGATGCCCCTGGTGCTGGTGCAGCTCGCCCGCTCGCTTGACGTGGTGGAGCTTGCGCGCATCGCCTACGAGATGACCGGGACGTATGGGGTTGACCCGGCGAGCGGCGAGGTGCGTGACGCGGCGCCCCTTCACTCGCTTCAGGAGCTCAAGGGCCAGGCGACGCTCGCTCGCGCGACGGGCGTGCCGGGGGCAAGTCGAGCTTGCGATGCCCTTGGCCTCGTCGTTCCCAACGCAAACTCCATCAGGGAGGCGGACGTGGCCCTCATGCTCATGCTGTCTCGCGCGAGGGGAGGGTTCCACCTCCCGGGCTTTGAGTTGAACCCGACCATCGAGCTGCCCAAGGAGCTCTGGAGGGTCGTGGGGAGCTCAACGCTCAAGCCCGACTTCTACTGGGACTCCGCGCGCATGATCGTGGAGTACGAGAGCGACGATTGGCATGCGACTCCCGAGGCGATGCACCGCGACGAGCGACGTCGGCGGGCCTTTGAGGCGGCGGGCTTCGTGCACCAAAGGCTCACGAACGACATCCTGAAGAGCGACACGCAGCTCAACATCTTCATGGCTGAGCTCGTCCGGGAGATTGACCCGTATCGCCGGCGTGCGTCGGCCTCGATGCTCAAGCGAAGGAGCGACCTTCGCGCGCTTCTCTTCGGTCCGCAGGACGTCGAGGAGGCCCTCAAGGACCTGGCGACCCCCTATGAGGGCGTCATTCTTTGAAAAAGTCCCACGAGTGACACTGAAGGCCCCTCTTTTTTGCAAAAGCCTTACGAGTGACACGTCAAAACCGGTCTAGGGCGCGGTTCTGGAGAGTATCCGGCCGCAAACGACCAGTTGACTACTTGGCCGGGCGCGTATTTTCGTGTCAGTCGCAAGGCTTCTGCAAATAATTCGGCGTCTGAGTGCGACTAGAGCGCCTTTTGCAAATCTTATGTAAGGCCAAGGAGCTCCGCGAGTCCTTGCGCCCGGCTTATGGTCCGGTCGGGCGTGTCGGGTGCCGCTCGTCCGTCCCCGCTTTGTCCGGTGTCGGGCGCGTCGTCTCAAGTGACCTGATAAAATCATCCTATTGTGCCGACAGCGCCAGCGTCCCTGCCGTCGGCACGCATCTGACCCTCGACCAAGGAGGTTGCGCACGAGCGCATGGACGTAGCGATAAGTATTGTGGTCACTTTCCTGCTCACGCTGGCCAATGGTTACTTCTCAATGTCAGAGCTTGCCGTCGTGAGCGCCAAGAGGGCGGTCCTGGAGCCGGAGGCGGAGGAGGGTGACCGAAAGGCTCGCTCCGCCCTCGACCTTGCCTCCAACTCGGAGCAGTTCCTCGCCACCATTCAGGTTGCAATCACCCTTGTGGGCTTTGCGTCGTCGGCCTTCGCGAGCACCAGCCTCTCCGACCCGCTGTGCGCCTGGTTCGAGAGCCTCGGCATGCCGCTCGCCATCGCCACCCCCCTCGCGCCCGTGCTCATCACGCTCGCCGTCTCGTACCTCTCGATCGTGGTCGGCGAGCTCGTCCCCAAGCGCATCGCGCTCTCCGACGCCGAGCGCATGGCCAAGTCGGTCGCTGGCCCCATCCGCGGCTTCATGCACGTCGCGCGCCCGCTCGTGTGGCTGACCGCCAAGTCCGCCAACGGTCTCTCCGCGCTCCTGGGCATCAAGTCGGCCGACGAGCGCGACAGCGTCTCCGAAGAGGAGATCAAGTACATGGTGACGGACGCCGACGAGCTCTCCGACGAGGAGAAGTCGATGATCCACGAGGTCATTGACCTTGGCGACACCATCGCGCGCGAGGTCATGGTGCCCCGCGTGGACATGACCGCCATGGAGGACACCTCCACGCTCTCCGAGGTCCTCGCCGTCATGCGCCGCACTGGGTACTCGCGCATCCCCATCTACCACGACTCGGTTGACCGCATCGTGGGCATCGCGCACATCAAGGACCTCATCAGCCCCATCCTCGACGAGGGCCGCGCCTCCGACGCCGTCTCTGCGCACGTGCGCTCTGCCGACTTCGTGCCTGACACCAAGGACATCATCCCGCTGCTCTCTGAGATGCAGTCCAGCCACGACCAGATGGTCATCGTTGTGGACGAGTACGGCGGAACTGCTGGCGTCATCACCATCGAAGACATCGTCGAGGAGGTCGTCGGCGAGATCGAGGACGAGTTCGACCCCGACAACAAGTACCTCACCAAGCTCTCTGACCGTGAGTGGCTCGTTGACGGCCGCTTCTCCATCGACGATGCCATCGAGCTCGGGTGGCCCATCGAGGACAGCGAGGAGTACGAGACGGTCGCCGGCTTCGTCCTGGAGCTCGCGGACAAGCTCCCGCACCCCGGCGACGTCATCGAGAAGGACGGCTACCAGTTCCGCGTGCAGTCCATGCGCGGCCGTCGTCTCTCCATGCTGCGCGTCGTTGCCGCCGAGCCCCCCGCCGGGGACGAGAACGACAACGCTGACGGCGAGAAGGACGTGGACTCGGAGAAGGAGTAGGCCCGCGCCCGAGAGTTTAACTACAATGGTTGGAGCTGGACGTTGCCCGCGGCGCGCCGCGGACCCCGAGTGAGAGGCCCCAGGATGGCTCAGCTGTTCGACATCAGGAAGGTCACCGTAGGCCCGAGGGCCCTCGTGGCCTGCGTTGAGATCGCGCCGAGCGCCCCGCTCATGACCGGGGACGACCCGGAGGGCACCGAGCGCGTGCTCGACCTCATGCCCGGCCTCGCCGACCACGTCTGCCTCGGGGACGTTTCTGCGCGCTTCGGGGAGGTCGTCTCGGACACGGAGCTCGCGCACCTGCTCGAGCACGTGACGGTTGAGCTGCTCGCGCAGACCAACATCGCCGGCGACATCTCGAGCGGCCAGACCGTGGAGGTCGCGGAGCGCGCCTACGAGATCACGCTGTCCTGCCCTGATGACGTGCTCGTTGCCGGAGCGCTCTCCAGCGCGGCCTGGGTCATGCAGTGGGCCTACTCCGGCGGCGGCGCGCCCGAGCCGGACATCGCCGCGATTGCGCAGGGCCTTGCCGACCTCGTGCAGAGCCTTGCCGAGAAGGACGAGGCAGGCCAGCCTGCAGAGGGGCAGCGCGAGAACGCGCCGGAGCCCGTCGCGCCCGCGCCAGCTGCCGAGGCGCCGGAGGCGGACGAGCCGGAGCCCGCTGAGCCTCTGGCGGTGCCGGAGGCTGCGCCCGAGCTCCAGGAGCCGGTCGCCGAGGAGTCCCAGGCCCCCGTCGCTGGTTCGGATTCCGATTCCGCCGAGCTCCCTGTTGCCGACGAGCCCGCGTCCGCCCAGGACGAGGAGCCGCCCGCGACTCCCTCCGCTTGGGACATGGATAACGTCCCCCGCCCTCACCTCGTGCGTTAGCCGGCGCACCTCTTGCGCCTCACGTAGTCCGCTCTGACAGGAGGTTCTCATGAACAAGAAGACGGTCGGCTTCATCTTTGGCAGCATCGTCGGCGCCGCTGCTGGCGTCGTTGCAGGCATCATGCTCGCTCCGCGCTCCGGCGCCGAGAGCCGCGCGATGGCCGCCGACGCCATGAACGACGCGTGGGACAGCGCCGTTGACACCTACGAGCGCGGCGCCAACGCCGTGAACGACAAGTTCAGCACCGTCCGCCCGGTCGTCGACGCCAAGACCGACGAGCTCCGCGCCAAGGTCGACCTCGCCCGCGAGCGCATGGACCAGCTGCGCGACTCCCTGTCCGAGGCCGTCACCTCCGCCTCCGACCAGGTGAAGGACGCCGCTTCCGCGGTTGTGGACCGCGTCAACGCCATGGCCGACGCAACCACCTCCACCGAGGCTCCCGCCGAGGCCGTTCACGTCGAGGTCGTCGACGTCGACGACGCTCCTGAGGCGTAGCGCGTGCTCAAGATTAGCGACCTCACGGGCCGTCGCGTCCTTCTCTTCAAGAAGACGACAAAGGCCAAGGACGGCACGGTCACTGACAAGTACGTCAAGTTCGGCAAGGTCCACGCCGCGGTCTTCTCGCCCGACGGGAAGCGCGTCGTGGGCTTTACCGTGAAGCGCCCCGATGTCGCGGGCATGATCAAGCGCGAGGACGCGTTCCTCGCGCTCGACTCCCTCAGGACCGCCGAGAAGGACCTCGTGGTGACGCGGCCCGACGACGGCCTTGACCTTGCTGCGGTCAAGCGCCTTGGTCTCGATTGGGACGCGTGCATCATGTGGTCCGGCATGGACGCGCGCACCACGGACGGCAAGCCGCTCGGGTACGTGTCCGACGCGGAGTTTGACGAGAAGACCGGGCTCGTCTCTCGCTTCCTGACCGCTGACGGCGGGATGGCGCGAGCCCTGATCGGCTCGTTTGTCATCACGCCCGACATGGTGCGCGGCTATCGAAACGGCTTCATGGTCGTGGACGCCGCCGGCCGCTCTCCCGAGCTCGACGGCGGCCTTGCCGGGGCAGCGGGAGAGGGCTACGCCCGCGCCAAGGCCGGTGCGACGGAGGTCGGCAAGAAGGTGGGGGCGGCGGCTGGAGAGGCCGTTGACAAGGGGTCCTTTGCGCTTGGCCGCATGATCGGCAAGGCAAAGCGCGCCATCGCCGACGCGTCAGCTCCGGAGGAGGAGCCGGCGCAGGAGCCGGTCCCGGCGCTGGACGTGCGCGTTGAGAAGCCCGTCGAGCAGATTGCCGAGAAGAGCGCAGGCTCCGAGGGCGCACAGGAGCGTCCGGCGCCCAAGACCTACGCGCCTGCCCCCAAGCCTGCCGCTGCGCGCCCGGCGGCAAAGAAGAAGCCTGCCACCACCGGCGACAAGGTCGCCCGTGCGGCCGGCAAGCAGCTCAGCGGCCTCGGCAAGATGTTCGGCTCCTTCAAGGACGAGTTCGACAAGGCCAGCAAGTGACAGAGGGGACGGGGGATTCTGTCAACCCTCCGTCCCCTCTGTCAGCCCCCCGTCCCCTCTGTCAGGCTCGTTCAGCCCCTCTCCCCGCATTGCTTTTCCTTTACCTATAGAAAAAAATACTAGGTAACAGAAAAATCTATTGATTAGATTCAAAATCTCTAGGTTAGAATCAAGAAAAAACGGGGAAAGAGGCAGTATGAGCGAGGCGGACAGCCTGATTGAGGGCATTCTCAGCAGGCGGTGTGAAGGCCAAACGATAGAAATCAAGTCCGCGCATAACGGGACCCCTGGCGTCTATGACACACTGTCGAGTTTCTCCAACCAACAGGAGGGCGGCGCCATCGTCTTTGGAATAGACGAGTGCGCGGGCTACAAGGTCGTTGGCGTCTTTGACCCCCAGCGGCTTCAGAAAGAGATCGTGGACCAGGGGAAGGAGATGACCCCTGTCGTTCGTCCTACGTTCGAGACGTGCGAGCGCGAGGGGAAGGTCATTGTGGTGGCGTACGTTGCCTCCGCGCCGATGAGCCGCAGGCCCGTCTATCGAACAACGTCAGGCATCACAAAGGGCTCGTTCGTTCGAAGCGGAGACCAGGACCTGCACATGACGCCCGCTGAGCTCTATGAGTTCGACGCATTCAAGGGAGGTCTTCGCAACGACGTTGACGTTCCTGCGGTCTCGGAGCGTTCGATGCTGGCGGAAGACAGGGTGGAGCGGTTCGTTTTTCGGGCGAAGGACGACCGGCCCCATATGGCCCGCCGTCCCACGGAGGAGGTCCTGGGGCTCACGGGGGCAACGAGGGACGGAAGGCCCACGCTCGCTGGCCTGATGACACTCTCCGACTATCCGCAGCAGGCCCTTCCGAACCTCTGTCTCACCGCCATCGCAGTTGCTGGCACGACGATGGGGCAGGACGAAGACGGGAACCGCTTCCTTGACAACAAGCGCCTTGAGGGCCCGATTGACGAGATGATAGAGATGGCCATGGCGTTTGTGCGCCGTAACACAAAGACCCGCGTCATCGTTGCAGACGGCCACAGGCGTGACGTCCCCGAGTATCCCGAGAACGCCGTGCGCGAGGTCGTCACCAATGCGCTGATGCACCGTGACTATGGTCCCTACAACAATGGCACGCCCACGCGGCTCGTCATTTACTCAAACCGGCTGGAGTGCTGGAACCCAGGGGGCATCTATGGCGGGCAGAGCGTCGATGACCTTGGCTATGTGAACATCCAGACGAGAAACCCTACGCTCGTCTCCCTTCTTGAGATTCAAGGGGTGGCCGAGAATCGTCACTCGGGCATTCCTGTGATTAGGGAAGAGATGCGGCGTGCTGGCCTGAGGCCTCCCGTGTTCGTTGACCGGAGGGGTGCGTTCACCGTTCGTCTGTTCAATGAACCCGAGGACTCGGGGGCCGAGCGACCTTCCCATCACAGGCGCAGAAAGATAAGTGAGGAGGAGCTCCTTTCCTTCTGCTCGGTTCCGAGAAGTCGCACGGAGATAGCGGCGCACTTTAGCGTCCAGCTGAGCTACGTTTCGAGCGGCTATATCACGCCGCTGGTGAAGCGCGGACTCCTTGCCCTGACGCTACCGGAAAAACCTCGCAGTAAGTTTCAGCGCTTCGTTGCCGCACGGTGACAGAGGGGACGGGGGATTCTGTCAACCCTCCGTCCCCTCTGTCAGGTTCACCCCACCTCGAGCACGCCAAGAAGCGCGCAGTGGTCTGTCCCGCTCACCTCGACGGCCTCGAGCGAGCTCACGGTGATGCCGGAGTCGCGCGCATAGACGATGTGGTCAATCTCAATCACGGACGGCAGCGTCCCCGAGGGATAGGTCATGTGGAACCCCTCGCCCGCGGTGGACCCCGCATCAACGAAGTCGCTGCCCAGGAGCTCGCGGAAGCGAGCGTGGTTCCAGGTTGAGTTGAAGTCTCCCATCACCAGGTAGGAATGGTCGTAGCCCGCGAGCGACCCAATAACGGAGAGCCCCTCGTCCCAGAGGTCCTGCGCGCCGCGCACGGGGGAGTTGGGGTGCACGCTCACCACGCGCACCGCCGTGTCGCCAATCTGCACGGTTCCCGCAGGCATTGAGCTCGTCTCGATGGGCAGCAGGTTGCCAGAGACGTTGCTCATGGGGGCAAGCGTCCAGATGCCGTTTCTGCCGCCGTTGCTGATGGCTGACGCCTCGTCTGAGATCACGTAGTGCGGCAGGTACTCGCCGATGCCGGCGTTCCAGAGCGCCGTGATGAAGTCATCGGTCAGCTCCTGGAGACAGAGGATCTCAATGTGTTCGTCGCGCACGAGCGCCACGACCTCCTCAGCGGAGGCGCTGCCGTTGCGCGTGTTGAGGGTCATCACGCGGGCCACGTTGTCCGAGGCATCCGCCGTGGTTTGCGTCGTGACAACGGCCGCGTCAGAGACGCGTGCGCCTGGAAGTAGGTACCCCGCATGCCACCAGAGCATCACGGCGAGCGCGGTGCCCGAGACCACAAGCAGCAGCCAGCGGCGCCACAGCGCAGCAAGGACCAGGCACACCGCGATGGGCGCAAAGAGCCACGGCACAAACGAGACGATCTCCGGCACCAAGCGCCCATTGGCAAGCTCCGAGGGCAGGCAGCGGAGCGCCATCAGTGCGAGAACGGCGAGCATCACCAGCCAGAGCAGTGCGGACAGGCAGCCATGACGAGCGCCGCGACGCGGTCTCGGCGCGCGATCGCGCGCTGGGCGAGAAGGGCGGGGAGAAGCCCCTCCGCCCCAAGCTTCCCGCTGGCTGACGCGCGGCTCTCTCGGAGCGTACGACTCACCCGTCTCTTCCTGCCACGCATCTTGCACGTAGCTGCCGGGTGCCGGCGCGGCCTCAACCGGGCGCCGCCGCACCATGGTGCGCGAGGGCTCTAGCCCGTCGTCCGCCACGGGGCTGCCGAACGGCTCTTCGGGGGCGTTCGCCGTCTCCCATTCGTCATCAGGGATTGGCTCCCAGCGCGCGTCGGTGTCCTCGGGCACGCTGGTGTCCTCGTAGCGCGCATCGTCCATGCGGCGCGTTTCCCCTGCGCTCTCGTCGTAGTGTCGTGCCATGTCCTCAATCCCTTGGTCGAACTAGCCCCATCGTAGCCGAGGCGTGGCAGCATCCCGGCAGGTTCACGCGTTCCCCACGCCAGCTCCGTGTCGTCTCCGTGCAAGCCCCCCGTAAGCCCCCCGTAAGCTCCCCGCAAGCTTGGGGGAGGGGGTGGGAAAATGGGCGCGAGACCCTGCGAGACACCCTTATGGCAAAATACTGTTGCGATGTTCGCCCGTTCTGTTGTTACAACAATCAATGGGCCGGGTGCGGTATCGTATGCAGTACATATCCTTCCGGCGGGCAATCGTCGCTGAGAGCGCGTTGTCGCGGCTGCCAGGAGAATGAATAGTCGCAGTTGTTGCCGGGTGGCCGGTTATGGCGAAGCCTTGTCGAAAGAGGGTGATGCCATGGCCAAGTCAGCTCTCTACGTGATTCAGGTGACGGGCGGCCAGGAGGAGCGAGCGCGACAGCTCGTGCTCCGTCTGCTGCCGGACGTGGCCGAGGACTGCTATACCCCCGCGTACGAGGCCATGAAGAAGATCCACGGCGAGTGGAAGCTCTGCCGGGGCGTTCTCTTCCCCGGATACATCTTTGTCCAAGCAACGGACCCCGCGGCGCTGGCGCACAGGCTCGCGAGCGTGCCCGCGTTCACCCGTCTGCTCGGCGGCAACGACGACTCATTCATTCCCCTGACAGACGACGAGGTCGCATGGCTGAACGCCTTCACCAACGTCGAGACCCATGTGGTTGAGATGTCCGAGGGCGTCATCGTGGGCGATCGCGTGCTCGTGACCAAGGGACCGCTGCGCGGCCACGAGGCCCAGATTGCGCGCGTTGACCGCCACAAGCGTACAGCCGAGCTGGAAGTGCACATGTTCGGTAGAACCAAGCGGATCAAGGTGGGGTTGGAAATTGTCAGAAAGCACAACGCCTGACGAGAAGCGCATCTTGGTGACACGGTCGTCGATGCCCTCGTTCGACGAGTACGTTCAAGAGATTGCTCCTCTGTGGGAGTCCCACTGGCTCACCAACCAGGGCGCAAAGCACCGCCAGCTCGAGAAGGAGCTTCACTCGTACTTAGGCGTTGACTACGTTTCGCTCTTTGTGAACGGACACCAGGCGCTCGAATGCATTCTCGAGACCCTGGAGCTCGGCAAGGACGGGCGCGACGAGGTCATAACCACGCCCTTCACGTTTGCCTCCACGACGCACGCCATAGTACGCAAGGGCCTCAAGCCGGTCTTCTGTGACATCCGGCCCACCGACTACACCATTGATCCGGACAAGATTGAGGCGCTCGTTACCGAGAAGACCTGCGCGATCGTGCCCGTGCACGTCTACGGCAACGTCTGCAACGACGAGAAGATCGAGGCCGTTGCCAAGCGGCACAACCTCAAGGTCATCTACGATGCCGCCCACGCCTTTGGCGTCGAGAAGAATGGCGTGCCTGTGGGGCGCTACGGCGATGCGAGCATGTTCAGCTTCCATGCCACGAAGGTGTACAACACCATTGAGGGCGGCGCTATCTGCTACAACGATCCGTCGCTTACCGAGCGTCTTGCACAGTGGCGCAACTTCGGCATCACGGGGCCGGAGACGGTTGAGTTCGTGGGCGGAAACGCCAAGATGAACGAGTTCTGTGCCGCGATGGGCATCTGCAACCTGCGCCACGTGGACGAGGAGATTGCCAAGCGCAAGGTCGTCGCCGAGAAGTACTTTGAGCTTCTGGCGGACGTACCGGGCCTCGACCTGTGCGTGCCGCCTTCGAACATCAAGCACAACTACGCCTACATGCCCGTGGTGGTTGACCCGGACGTGTTTGGCGCCACCCGCGACGACGTCTTCGAGGCGCTTGCCGAGCAGGGCATTGGCGCAAGGAAGTATTTCTACCCGCTCACGAACAGCTTCGAGTGCTACGAGGGCGTGTTCGATCCTGGCAAGACCCCGGTCGCGCAGCGTATGGCGCAGAACGTCATTACGCTTCCGATGTACGCGGACCTTGCGATCGAGGACGTTGAGCGAATTTGCAAGATCGTGCTGGAAACGGGAAGGTAGGGCGTGACCATGCGCAAGCTTCTCATGCTTGGAGGATCCGAATCTCAGGTCGTTGCCATCGATCGGGCAAGGGAACTGGGGTACTATACGATTCTCTGTGACTATCTTCCCGACAATCCAGGCCAGTTTCACGCCGACAAGTTCTATCAGGTGAGTACGACCGACAAGGACGCCGTGCTGCGAGTGGCACGTGAGGAGGCCATTGATGGCGTCGTTGCCTATGGCTCGGACCCTGCAGCCCCAACTGCGGCGTACGTGGCGGAGCGGCTCGGTCTCCCGGGGATACCGTATGAGACTGCGAAGAGCTTCTGTGAGAAGCACCTCTTCAGGGACTTTCTCTGCCGGAAAGGTTTCTCTGTGCCGAAACACTGGTCGGTACGCGCCGAAGATGTAGTGGCGGGGCTAGATGAGATTCCTGATTCGAGCTACCCCCTGATTGTGAAGCCGACAGATTCGTCCGGTAGCAAGGGCGTTACGGTAGTCACACGAGGGGAGGATCTTCCCAAAGCGCTTCAGGAAGCCGCGTGTTTCTCAAGAAATGGTGTCCTTGAAATCGAGCAGTTCATTGTTGCCTGCCATCCAGGAGTGGTCGAGGGGGAGATTTTCGTCAACGACGGTAAAGTCGTTTCATGGGGGCTCATGAACTGTCTCCGTGACGAGAAGGTCAATCCTCTGCTTCCCGCCGGATACCGTCACCCCCTCGACCTTGCACCGAATCAGGTTGTCCAGGTCAAACGAGAGATTCAGAGGCTTGTCGATGCCGGCGGCATTCGTGCGGGAGCGATGAACGTTGAGATGATGCTGACGGAGGACGGTAGGCTATTCTTCCTTGATGCCGGCCCGCGCAACGGGGGTAATATGCTGCCGGCATTCTTCTCGCGCATATCCGGCGACGACCTTGTGGAAGGAACACTCCGTGTCGCGATGGGTGAGCCATGGCAATACACGCAGTTTGATGGCGAAAGCGACGGTGCCTGGTACATGCATGTCCTTCACTCCTGTGAGGGCGGAAGATTCGAGCGCGTGGAGTATTCCGAGGCTGTCCGTCAGGCGATCGTGTTTGAGAAGGTGTACGTCAAGTCCGGCGAGGAGGTCTTCCCGTTCCTCACTTCGGATAAGCTGCTCGGTATCTTGATGATGCACTTTGAGAGCGAGTCAGAGCTGAGAAACGTCATCAAGGACATCGATCTGAATATAAGGGTTGTCCTGGAAAATGAGTAATGAGATAGGTGGATACTTCGAGCTCGAGCATTTTACGGGCAGTATAATGCACGGAGACTTGATCGCCCTCAATTCGGGCAGGGGCTGCATATCATATCTCGTCGAACTTCGCGGTATAAAAGGCGTATGGCTGCCAGATTGGATGTGCGACTCGGTTTCACGACGCTTCTTACAAGAGGGCGTCGACGTAAAAACCTATCGCATTGATCGTGATTTCCTGCCCGTGTATGACTTCACGGTCGCGGATGACGAGTGGCTGTTTTTAATGGACTACTACGGGCAGCTCAATTACGAAAACGTCGAGGTTGCTAGATCAAGGGCCAAAGGGAAGCTGATTGTCGACGAGACACAAGGTTACTTTCGTGATCCGTGGAAGGGCTGCGACACAACATATACCTGTCGAAAGTGGTTCGGAGTCTCGGACGGTGCGTTCGTGTCCACCTCTGATGGGGCGCGGCTCGGGAGAGAGCTGTCTGTGGACGAGTCCTATCGGCGCGCTGGATTTGTGCTTGGAAGGTTCGAACGTCCGGCTGGTGAGTTCTTTGAGCAATCGCAGAACAACAACGATTATTTCGACAACGAGCCTGCGAAAAAAATGTCCGCGCTAACTCGAAACCTCCTAAGAGCGGTGGACTATGAGTCAGCGAAAGCCAGGAGGGAACGGAACTGGCGCCGCCTCGACGATGCTTTTTCCGGGGTCAACGGTCTCAGCCTGAGGCGCCCCGACGGACCGTTTATGTACCCGTTGCTCGTGAAGAACGGGACTGACGTCAAGCGATTTCTGATTGAGAATAAGGTGTTTGTCCCCACGCTCTGGCCCAACGTTCTCACGGAGGCCGTTGAAGAATCCTGGGCATGGAAGTATACGAGGGACATCGTGCCCCTGCCTATTGACCAACGTTACGACGAGAGGGACATGGACAAGATTATCTCGATTGTGCGCATGACGGGAGTTTCGGTTGGATAGATCTCTCCTTACCCGCGCTCAGCGCTGGGCACTCTCGGACTGTCTGGCGCAGGATCGTCTTCCTGCCATTAATGCTGCCTGCGAGGCAGTCCATCCGAGCCGTACCATATATGCCCGTTATATCAAGCGGGGGATTGACGTCGTAGTTTCCGCCCTTGCCCTCATTGTTACGCTGCCCATCAATATCGTCGCGGCGGTAATGACCTTGAAGGACGTCGGTAGGCCAATTCTCTTTGAGCAGGAACGCGTTGGGAAGGACGGAAGAATATTCAAGCTCGTCAAGTTCAGGAACATGACCAATGAGAGAGACGAGCGCGGAGAGCTCCTTCCTCCCTCGCAGCGCGTGACGCGCTTCGGTAGGCTGATGAGAAAGACTTCACTTGATGAGTTGTTGAACTTCTTGAGCGTACTAAAGGGAGATATGAGCTTGATTGGGCCCCGTCCTTTGGTCCCTGAGTACACGGCGAGATACAGCAAAAGGCACAGGATGCGCCTGTCGGTTCGTCCGGGTCTCGAGTGTCCGCCTCGCGAGCTCTCCGACCATGCGTGGACATGGCAGGAGCAGTTCGAGAACGACATCTGGTACGTGGAGCACGTGAGCTTTCGCACTGACTGCAAGATGATGCTCAACTTGGTGCGCTTCGCGCTCGACCGAAAGAACAGCAGCGCTCGTGCATCGGCGGAGCGCGGGGTCTTCGTTGGATATGACAACTTGGGTAACGCGATTAGTCTCGAACAGCTCGACCAGCAATATGTGGATGCTTTTATGAGCCGTCTCTAGGGCGGAGGAGGATGGCTTTATGGACGTATCTGGCAAGAGGGTAGCGATTCTTGGGGGGACCCGCATATCATGCGAGCTGGTGCGAGCTGCGAAGGCCCTTGGGATGCACGTAACGGTTATCGACTACAATCCGCCCGAGGAGTCCCCCGCCAAGCAGATTGCAGACGAACATGCACTCATTAGCGTGTCAAAAACCGACGAGGTGGCAGCATACATTCGCGATCACCATATTGATGGGGCGATGACGGGCTACGCCGATGTGATTCTTGGATGGTATGCAGACATATGCGAGAAGGCGGGGATACCCTGCTACGGCACGCGTGAACAATTCGAAATCTTTGTAGACAAACGCCGTTGGAAGGCTCTCTGCAGAGAGTTTGAAGTGCCCACCTCCCGCGAGTATGATGGCGATAAAGTGGCAGCAGACCCCACTTCCGTTTCGTATCCCCTTATGGTGAAGCCGGTGGACAGCAGCGGGGCTCGTGGTGTTTACGTTGTTCGCTCCGCTAACGAGTTCTGCGAGCTCTATGAGCGCTCCAAGAGCTTCTCCAAAAGCGGGGGAGTGCTTGTTGAGGACTATCTTGAAGGTCCCGAGGTTACCGTTTTCTGGGTCTTTATTGACGGCGAGTACCGAGTGTTCCTTCTTGGAAATCGACATGTCAAGCACAACCAAGAGGGTGTCATCCCACTGCCGGCTGGCTACACGTTCCCGGCTGCTGTTCTCCCAAGGTATCTGAGTGAGGTTGCGCCTAACGTACAGGACATGCTGCGTAGTGTTGGCGTTAAGGACGGCATGATGTTCATGCAGTGCATCGTACGTGACGGCATACCGTTTGTATATGACATTGGGTACAGGACAACGGGCTCCCTTGAACAGCACATAACGGCAGATGTCGCTGGCTACAGTACCATCGATATGATGCTGTGCCACGCAGTAACGGGGCACATGACCGACGACAGGGACATATTCCAAAAGATCGACCACGGACTATACGCTCCGAGCTTTAACATCTCCTGCCTGATGCGCCCTGGCACGATTGACCACTTTGAGGGCCTAGAGGTTTTGGACGAGAGCGAGAACGTCATCACGTACGTCAAGGCACACATCGAGGGAGAAACACTACCTCCGGAGGCTAAGGGCCAGCTAAGGCAGATTGCACTGCGCATCCTTGGTAAGGCAAACGATGTGTCAGAGCTGGAAAAAGTGATGCTTAGGCTTCAGAGTGCTATTCATATCATTTCTGCAAATGGAGACAATCTGATGCTCCCTGGGCTCGATTCAAATGATTTTAGAAGAACCATCCTAGGTAACTTACGGCGGTAAGAAATGATGGAGCATAGACAGGTTACTCTTTCGGGCGCTGCAGGCTTTCTAGGTCGTCATCTTTTGAGGTGCCTGCTCGATGAGGGCGCCAATGTTTACGCCATAACCTCCAAAACACGCGCTGCGCTTCAAGAGGCTGCTGGTATTGCTTCAAATAATAGCCAGCTAAAAGTTATTGCTCCAGATGATATTGGTGAAACTGAGCTGGCGATTAATCATTCCGATGTTTTTATAAACTGCGCCTTCCCTCGGAATACCGACGGAGAGATGTTGGCCAAAGGGCTAAGCTACATAAGCAATTTATTCACTTTAGCATCCAAGAGTACTTCCGCCTCGGTAATCAATATATCCTCCCAGAGCGTCTATAGTCAGACAAGAGAGAAGGAAGCAGGGGAAAATACGCCTGTGTGTTTAGAGTCGCCTTACGCAGTGGCGAAATACTCAACAGAGCTTCTCCTCAACTCTTGCTGCCAGGAAATACCACACACTAACGTTCGGCTCGCAAGCCTTATTGGACCCTCTTTTGATCAACGGGCGCTTAACAAGATGATAAAGAGAGCCATGGAGGCCAAAGAATTAAGGGTGACCGATGATAAAAGTCAATTCGGTTATCTAGATGTGCGCGACGCGGTTTCTGGTTTATTGAAGATGTGCCGGTCTGAAAGCCGTTACTGGGATGAAACCTACAATCTTGGACCCGATTATTCTTATTCAATACCGAAAATGGCAGAGGCTGTGCGGAAGACTATGCTCGCCAAGGGAATTGAGGTGACTGTTGACGTAGCAATAAGCGGCGACGAAAGGTGGGTCAATACCCAACTCGACTCCCGGAAGTTCAAGCATGCTTTCTCATGGGCTCCGCAGCAGACTTTGACGGATTCGATTAATTCAATAATCGACGTATACGAAAAACAGCGCTCCGGTCCGAGGGAGCTTAAATGAAAGTAGTTGTTCTTGGGAGGGGTCTTCCGGACAGTCATTCCTCGTATGGAAAATTTGAATACGAGCACGCCCTTTCCCTCGCCTCCTTGGGTCACGATGTCGGTTATTATTTCGCGGATAATCGCTCTATTAAATATATAAAGGAAGTAAAGAGATACAACGAGAAGGACGGTAAAGTCAATATTCGCGGCGTAGTCTTACCCATCGGAGGTCTGCCGTACAACCTTTTTGCCGTGCTTAAAACACGGCTTCTTATATCACTTTTTTCTCAGCTTTCCAGCTCTTCAGCTAAACCGGACGTCGTATACGCTCATTTTCCATGCATAACGTTAACGCGTGAGTTTATCGAATACTTGGGTAAGAAAGGTATTCCTCTAGTTTGCCTAGAGCATTGGACCAAAGTGCAGAATAAGTCCATTGATGGTCATAGGAAATCGTTGCTAGAAGCAGCGAAAAAACGCTCGGCTGCATTTTGTTGCGTCAGCCAGGACCTGGCCAAATCGGTTTCTGAGCTAGTTGGGTGCAATGAAAGAGAGATCGTGTTGATCCCAAATATGGTTTCAAGCGACTCTTTCTACTACGACCAGTCAAAGGACGCGAGGAGTAAGCAGCGGTGTGACGCCCGTTTTGTGTGGGCAGGACGAGTGGAAAAGAACAAGTCTGTCGACCTGATCGTCAAGGCAATCTCGCTACTCACCTTCGAAGCTCACCTAGATATCATTGGGACAGGAGCCGACATCGGGCGAATTAAGAGATTGGCTCACGAACTCAATGTAGAGGATAACGTTACTTTCTTGGGATGGAAATCACCGGATGAAGTCGGTGAGATTTATCGGACAGAAGATTGCTTTGTCTCTGCAAGTGCAGACGAAACCTTTTGCGTACCCTTTGCGGAGGCGTGGATGTGCGGCTTGCCGTGCGTTGGAAGTTCGAACAATCCGTTGAGAAAGATGTTTGACTCACGCAATGGGGTGTTGTTTGAACGCGGGGATGCGGCCTCTTTGGCTAGTTCGCTGGAGTACGTTTGGCAGCACATTGGTCAGTTTGACCCCGAAGTCATATCAACATGGGCAACGGAGCTGTTTTCAACTGACTCCGTAGTGAAGAAAGTTGAATCCACGCTCGTCGAAGCGACATCTGGAATGAAAATGCGGTGAAATACGCATGGATAAAACAGCGGTCCGAAATATGGTGTTAAGAGTGGCTTCTCAATTTAAGAGCGGTGAGCTGTTTTCCAGCCCCTTGGTTCTCTGGATACTCTTGTTCTCCCTCTTTGAGCCTGAGTCGCTGGGGGTTTTGTTGCCGCCAGTGTCAGCCATATTCAACCTTTGCAAGATGCTGACATGTTGCGTGCTAATTGTTTATGCGGTCCTCAGGCGGAAGGTTTCAACTCTGTGTCTTGCTCTGGCCACCTTCCAAGCTTACTTGGTGATAGTGACCCTGTTTCAAGGGGGGCGCGTTGTCGATACGATCAAGGCAATGGCGTCGGTTGTGACCATCTGTTTGGTTATTGACGTTGCGCATGAAGTTGGTGCCTTTTGGTCCGCATTGCGAGTGACGAGAGATTACTTGTTGGCATGGGCTATTGTCTCTTTTGTACTTACCCTCATATTCCCGCAGGGGATGTATCTTGCCGGCGCGCCAGAATCCTATGCAAATAGCAATGCGCTGCGGGAAAATGCCATCCGGTTTTTCCTTGGACACAAAAACCAAATAGTGCCGTTTCTATTTCCGGGGTATCTTTCAGCTGGTGTAATTGGTTTGCACAGCAAGAACAAAAAAGATGAAGCAAAGAGTTGGCTGATGCTACTCGTTATGTGTGCGACAGCAACTATTGTCGACTCAATGACGTCAGTGCTACTGTGTTTTTATTTGGGGATAGTGTACCTAGTTATCAGTCGTGGGCGCCTTCGTCATCTCAACGTTATTGGCGTGCTGTCTTTTGTGGGCGTTATAGACGTGGGCATTTCTCTGTTTCGAGCACAGGAATTGGTTGCCCCGCTGTTCCGTCTTATGGGGCGAAACGCCACCTTGTCAAATAGAACCACAATATGGGAGGGGGCAATCAAGGCAATTGGGGCGTCCCCATTGTTTGGGCACGGTGTTGCACAAAATACCGTAACAGCGAAGGATTTTGCTGGGTTTAACACTGCGCATAATATGTATCTGACGACTACGTACTACGGAGGCGTTGTTGGAATCATCGCATTCGTGGCATGTGTATACGTTGCGCTCAGAGATCTCTCAAGGAATAAGACGATAGAGTCCGACTTCATGCTCCTTGCCGTATGCGGCCTCCTGCTTATGGGGGTTGTCGAATCGCTCGGCATTGGCTTTACAACAATCGCGTTTCCACTTGCGGCGGCTTTTAACTACTCAGCTCAATTGGAAACGAGAAGCGCAGAACGTCTTTTGTAATACAGAAAATGATGGAGCAGCATAATACAAAATGAGCGATCTGAGAAGTAAAGTTAAGAATCACAGCCAGTTCTTTAAGAACACGTTCTGGCAATACCTTCTTCAGGTAATCAAGTATCTACTTCCGCTTGCGACATTGCCATATTTGACAAGAGTGCTGACCCCAAGCGTCTATGCTGTTGTGTCGTACACGACATCGTTCATGTCTTTTGCACAGGTGTTTATTGAGTTTGGCTTCAACCTATCTGGCACGAAGCAAATCGCTGCTTTGTCTGACAACTCCAAGAATGAGGCCGGCAGAATAGTCGGAGCGGTGCTTGAGGCAAGGATCATTCTTTGCGGAGTCGTTGGCGTCGTTGTTGTGTTGCTGTCCACTCAGATCAGCGTATTACGAGACAATCAGCTATATGCGTGCTTAGCGTATTTTGCTGCGTGCGGAAGGGCTCTTGCCCCCGATTTTCTGTTCCAAGGAAAGGAGGAGATGGGCCCGCTTACGCTTCGATACCTTGTCTCAAAAGGGGTCTCAACCCTACTGACTTTTGTGCTCGTATTTGGGCCCGACGACTTGCTTTGGGTTCCCGCGCTTGACATCCTGGCCAGCACGATTGCGCTTGCGTGGTCTTTTAATTCGGCTTATAAGATGTTTGGTATAAAGCCGCACTTTGTCAACTTATCATATGTTTCGATGAGCATTAAGTCGTCGACATTGTATTTTGTGACAAATATGAGCGCATCCGCTCTGAATGGCCTGACAACACTGTTTGTTGGAGTCGCAATTTCTTCGGCTACGGAGATCGCTTTCTGGTCACTTGCAATGAACATCATTAACGCTATCAAGCAGATGTACTCACCAATAGTGAACAGCCTGTACCCTCATGTTGTGAGAACAAGAAACTGTAGGTTCGTAAATAAAATAGCTCTGGTGTCCATACCATTTGTTTTTTTGGCAACCGGGCTGGTAGTTGCTCTATCTAAGGTGATTCTGTTTGTTCTGGGTGGTCCTGAATATGTTGCGGCTGCACCCTTGCTTTCGGCATTAGCACCGATGCTCCTGTTCTCGTTTTACAGCTCTTTGTTTGGGTGGCCCGTGCTGGGTGCCATGGGGATGGTGCCAGCCTTGACAAGAAATGTCCTCCTTTCGTCAGCGGTCAACCTATGTTGTCTTGTCTGCATAACACTTCTGCTTCCCGGAATGGTTGTGCCGTTCGCTATATCAAGGGTCCTGTCTGAGGGATTGCTGTGCGTGATGCAGTTGGTCAGCACTCAAAAGCTGGGTAAAAGGAGCGCCGTGTGATGAAGCGCATGCTTGGAAAGGCTTTCGTTAGGGTGGGAGAGGTGTTACGGGGTTGCTCGTCTGCCTATCTCACGAGCGTAGTTCACGCCGGTCCTGGCGCGCGCGTTGGCGGGGACTGTCGGGTTCGGTGCCCCTGGAACATCTGGATTGGCGAGAACAGCTATGTTAACGGGGGCATGCTGTTGGCAGATGAGACAAGCGAAATAAGAATCGGAAACAACTGCATGATTTCTTACTGCGTCCATCTGCGTGTCGATACGCATGTTCACAATAGGATGGATTTGAACATAAACGAGCAAGGGACCGTTTCTCATCCCATTACCATAGGAAATAACGTTTGGGTTGGTTATGGGGCTCAGATTATGGCAGGTGTTACGGTCGGTGACAACGCCATTGTTGGAGCTGGCGCGGTGGTAACGAAGGACGTGCCTAAGAATGCTGTCGTGGGCGGAGTCCCGGCAAGAGTACTGCGGATTCGGGCATAGATCGTTAGCTTTTGTCTGCACAAAGCAGATTGGATCCAGCGTTCTTGCTGGCTAATTCGAACAATGTATAGAAGGGCTGTACGAGATGCTAGAGACTATTGCCTTGCTATTCCCATCGGCATTTTTTTCTGTGGTTCGAAAGGCTCTTGGGAGAGAGTCTGAGCATCCCCTCTTTGAATGGGCCATCTCTGTTGTTGCGGTTAATGTCGTCGCGCTGGCGACTGTTTGTTACGTCTTTGGTCATCCAGTGGGTGTTGGTCAGCTACTAAATCAAAGTACCGTCTTCTGGATGAAGTACGTACTTCTTTCGTCCGGTCTGTCTTCGAGTGCGGGGCTGCTTAGCGTATGGGCCGAGAAGAATGTGACCCTTTCAATTACGCCTCCCAACATTAGCTCGAGCTCTCTCCGTGTAGCCGCAATTGTCATCTCCGTAGCATTCGCCTCGCTCCAATTAATCCGCATCTTCAACTATGACTTCTGGTGGGACGAAAGCTTTTCGGTTAACTTGGCGAGGATGAGCCTCCAGGATATGCTAAATCGAACAGCTTCTGATGTACATCCTCCCCTATACTACTTAATTCTTATGACTGCGGTTAGCCTTCTTGGGGATACGGGCTGGGTCTATAATTTTGTTTCACTTATTCCGTATATTGCCACTATCGTGTTGGCCCTGACCATAGTTTGGAAACAGTTCGGCGGGTCAGCGGCAATGGTTTTCGTCGCGTGCACCACTTTCATGAATTCAGCTCTCAGGTATTCCCTGGAAGTGAGGATGTATTCGTGGGCAGCCCTGTTCATGCTTATAGCGTATTTAAGCTTATTCCAAATACTTAGGAAGGATAGAGCCCTCGACTGGACAGTATTTTGCCTTGCCTCCCTTGCAGCATCTTACACTCACTACTATGCTCTTTTACTGGTTGCCTTCCTGTACTGTGGGATTATAGTTTTGGCGCTCATTCACAGGGTTAACGGCAAGCGTGTAATATTGTCCTGCGTAGCAACCGCCGCTGGGTACGCTCCCTGGCTCACGGTACTATTCGGTACTTTTAAGCGCACTTCAGAATCATTTTGGATGACAAGCATTCCCACTTTCGAAGAAGCCGTGCGCTGGCTCTTTGATATTGGCAACGGGGCTGGAGGCACGTCAACTCTTATAATTGCCGCTTTCGTTCTGGGGCTTGTGCTGACTGTTTCAGTGAGGACTTCCCTGCTAAGAGTTTCACGGGCGGAGAGGCGATGGGTCGTCAACGTTTCCGGCGGGCATGCCGAAATGGATGCTACTACCATATGGATACTTGTAGGCGCGGGAAGCGTGCTTGCCGTTATACTCACGGGCCTTGTGGTCTCTGAGCTTGTTCGCCCCTTGTTTACGCTTCGCTATCTTTATCCAGCGGCAGTGCTCGTGTGGCTGCTGCTGGGCGTCTTTGTCTCGCAGTTCAGCGCCAGAAGAACTATTGCGCTGGTGCTTGTTTTGCTTATGCTGCACGCTGGAATACCCGCATATCTTGAGCTGGTAAAGCAAGATGAAGAAATACAGCAACAGCAGTCTCAAACCATCAATGAACTAAGTGATATTAAGGAGGGTGATCTCCTCTTTAGCGATGATCAGTCCCTGTACTTAGCCATACTTGAGGCGTATTTCCCAGGAACAGAGGTTCAAAGGCTCGATGACATTTCAATACTGAGCCAACAAAGCGAGAAATGTTTATGGCTGATTCTCTCTAGCGACTTATCTGAAGAGCAAATTGAAGAAATCGCTTCTTCTGGCTATGAGACGATTGAGGTATGTCACGGGGGAGATCTTGGAAGAGCAACAATTCATGCATATCGTCTTGACGCGGTGAAGGGCGGTGACACGCAATGAACGTGCCCTCGCTGCTATCTGTAGTTGTTCCCTGTTATAACGAGGAGGAAAGCCTACCCATTCTTGTGATAGCGCTCTCGGACGTGGTTTCCATGATACGTTCTCGATGGCAGAAGCTCTCGGTTGAGCTAGTTCTCGTAGATGACGGATCGACAGATGGCACGGCGGGCGTTATGCGTTCTTTGGCCGGGAGGGATGATCTGCCCTTTCAGGTTCACTATCTCCTTCTCTCGCGCAACTTTGGAAAGGAGTCTGGGCTTTATGCGGGCCTTCAGGCTGCGCGCGGAGATTATGTGTGCACGATGGACGCGGATATGCAGGATCCGCCGTCACTGTTGCCAGAGATGTTGGAGATGCTGCTCACGGGAAAGTGGGACTCTGTGGCAACGCGTCGTGAGGATCGGGAGGGCGAGCCACCCATTCGTTCAGCCTTCGCCCGCACGTTCTATCGCATCATTAATCGTATTTCGGATGCCGACATCGTCGATGGCGCGCGCGATTTCCGCCTCATGACGCGACAGATGGTCGATGCCGTACTATCCATGGCGGAACGCAACCGCTTTACAAAGGGAATATACGGCTGGGTTGGCTTTAGAACTAAGTGGCTACCATACGAGAACGTTGAACGGTCAGCAGGTGAGAGCAAATGGAATTTTTGGGGTCTTGCCCGCTACGCTATTGATGGGATAGTGGCGTTCTCCACCGCTCCCCTTGCCCTGGCCTCTCTGCTTGGGGCGCTGTTCTGCGTTCTGGCGCTGACGTGCGCCGCGTTTGTCGTGGTGCGCGCGGCGCTTTTCGGCGATCCAGTAGATGGGTGGCCCTCACTTATGACGGCGATCCTGCTCGTCGGCGGCGCGCAGCTGCTGTGTCTCGGTGTCATTGGGCAGTATCTTGCCAAGACGTACATGGAGGCCAAGCGCCGTCCTATCTACCTTGTTCGTGAGGAGGGGGAGGGGCCAGCGCCGACGGATTTGAGTCCTGCCGGAGGAACGCGTGCGTAACGTGCTTGCGGGGTGAGTAGTCGCCTCTGCCCCATCTGATTGTGAGGGTCGGGGCCCGGTATGGCCAGCCTGGGGGCGTCCTTGCTACCTCGTAGTAATCGGGCAGCCCAGTGTGATGATTTCGGCTCTCGGTTCTTGTCAAGAGCCGGATTCAGAAAGCTTGATGCGTCATGTCGCACAGAAGGTCTTCCGGTAACGTACAATTTCTTGCGCACTTTGACAG
>DHCMC07803__coassemble_867_pt1 | contig 24207 bp, 22 predicted proteins | sample DHCMC07803__metabat2_low_PE_050 | metagenome-assembled genome bin DHCMC07803
GCTGTGACGCTGCTGCTCGCTTATTCGGGTGAATCCACGAGGTGCCCGTATGCCCGGAGAGAAGGGTTATTCAGCATAGATATGGCCCATTCAGCCGGAACATGGCCATTCAGTAGGAACGCGGCCATTCAGCCGGAACAATCTATGGGCAGATAATAGCAAGAGGAGAGGCTCAGAAGGGTCCTCTCATGCTAAATCCTGCCCGCAGTTTTCGATGGGCTTTCAGGCTCTAGAACCTATGGCTATCTTTAGCGGATGTCCATAGGGTCGTGTTGGGTGAGGGAAGTGAGCAAGTCGTTTGCGCACCGACTCGCCATCAAAAGCACATCAAGGAAAAAACGGGGCCACCTGCCTGCGTCGGTAAGCAAGGGGAAAGATTGCCGTTGGAGATGCGTTGGACTGACCTGATAACCTGCGCAAATGGACGGGAAGCGCGCGGGGAGGCTCCATGCACGCCAGAGTTACAAATCGTATACTCGAATCGATGACGCCCCTTGAGAAGCAAGGTTTGCTGTATTGCCCGAAGGATCAGCTGACGCAGCGCGCTTGCAGAGCCCGCGTTCGAAACGGAATGCTTGTCGAGCCAGCGCCTGGCTTATTTGCGCGGGCTGAGTGCTGGGAGCAGAGCAATCCTTGGACGCATCCGTATCGAATCATCAGGTCGCTGGCGCACGTGCACCCAGGATGGGTCTTTACATCGTTTTCAGCGGCATGCATCTACGGACTGCCGGTATCCATCGAGCTCCTCGACCGGATACACATAGCTGTTCCAAACGGGTCGCATTCTGGAGGCAAAGGTTTGGTCGTCCGTCATCCGATGGCCCTTGAGGGAGACCGCAGGGTTATGGGGGTTCGCGTGGCGTCGTTGGAGCGCGTGGCGGTTGACTGCATGCGCGAAGCGCCCTTTCCGGAGGCATTGGCGATAGCAGATGGCGTGCTCAGGCTGGGAGATTGGCCTCATGCCCGCCTTGTTGAGCTGACGGAACGCTACGGTGCCGGACGGCCGGGAATCCGGGAGGCGCGACGAGTCGCGCAGTATGCGGATGCGCGTGCGGAAAGTAGTGGCGAGTCCGTGGCGCGTGGCGTCATGATCGAGGAGGGGTTCGCCGTGCCGGATCTCCAGACGGTCCTCCCCAACGTGCTCGATCCCAATCGACCGTTTCGCGTGGATGGAAGCTGGCGGACGCCTGACGGCAGGTTGATAGCGTTCGAGGCTGACGGTGAGGAGAAGTATCGGCGGTTTGCAAGCCGTCACGGAGGGGATGTCGTGCGGAAAATGATGAAGGAGCGCCAGCGGGAGGCACTTCTCACGGCTGCTTGCGATGCGCTGATCCGTTTCGACTTCCGCACCGTCAAGGCACCGGGCGCCCTTGCGCGTCTCCTAGACAGCTATGGCGTGCCTCGCGCTTGAGGTCCCTACCCAGTCGACCGCAATCTGCGGGCAGCTTTTAGCAAGAGAGGCCCCTTCTGAGCCCCTTCTCTTGCTAAATCCTGCCCACAGTTTTGCGTAATGCAACATGGAAGCGCGCGTCGCTCGCATGGAAGCCGGATTGTCATCTTCTGAGGTTCCAACGTTCGGCGCTCACCGGAGAATCGGGCAGCGTTGCCGAGAAAACCTGTCGATGACTTCATCGTGGGAGTGAAAACGTGCCATGATGAGAAAGGATGCTGTGCGCAGGCGAGGGCGATCCGCCTATCGCGGCCGTGTGCGGCATGGGAGACGCTGCCTGAAGAAAGAGGTTGGAACATGCTCGTTACCATGAAGTCGATTCTTGACCACGCAAACAAGCACAACTACGCCGTCATGGCGATTAACTGCATCAATATGGAGATGGTCCGCGGTGCGATTGCCGCTGCAGAAGAAGAGCATTCGCCGATCATCATTCAGATGGGAATCGGGCAGATCAACAACCACGCTCATATGGAGGACATCGCTCCGATCGTGCAGAACATCGCGCGCCGCGCCAACGTGCCGGTGGCTTTGAATCTCGATCACGGCGGAAAGTGGGAGGACGAGGTCCGTGCCATGAAGCTCGGCTACACCAACGTCATGATCGACGCGTCTGCCCTGAGCTACGAGGAGAACGTGAGCCGCACCGCGCTTGTGGTTACCGCCGCGCACGCCATGGGCATCTCCGTTGAGGCGGAGCTCGGCCACGTGGGCCAGGCCGATGCGGGCGACGGGCGCACCGATGATATGTACACTAACGTCGAACAGGCGGTGGAGTTCGTTCAAGAGACCGGCTGCGACGCGCTCGCCGTTGCCATCGGCACCGCGCATGGCCAGTACCCTGAGGGATACGTGCCCAAGCTCGACTTCGATCGCCTGGCAGAGCTCAAGGCGGCGCTCCAGATGCCCCTCGTGCTGCATGGTGGCTCCGGTGCCGGCGAGGAGAACCTGCGCCGCGCCGTTGCCGGCGGCATCAACAAGGTGAACGTTGCCACCGATGCGTTCCAGGTCGCAAAGGATGCCGTGCTCGCGAAGCTCGAGGAAAACCCCAAGGCAAACTACATGCAGATGGAGATGGCTGCCGAAGCCGGTGTGAAGGCGTTCGTGAAAGATTACATCCACGTCTTGGGTTCGAACGACCGTTATACGTTCGAGGATAAGGACACGGGCTCGAAGGAGTAACGGCTGCAAAGCAGCGGTTCTATCGTGAGGAAGCCGGGCGGTTCCTCGCGGTAACGCATCTGGTATGAAAGGCATCTGACACGAGAAGGCCGCGCTGACGTGCACAGTGCACGACGGCGCGGCCTCGCTGCGTCTTGCTTTCCTGCGGCTTGCTTTCGCAACGGTTTGCCCGGGCGGATCGTCGCCGCAGCCGCATTCTCTGGCTATCGCTAAGGCTACTCCTGCGGGGCACCGTTAGCGATACGGTCCCTCTCATAGGCGCGCATGCGGTCGAACATGCTCTGAATCTGCGTGTTGATCTCATTCACGCGCTGGTCGCGCTCCGCGCCCTCGAAGCGGAACGGCAGGTCATCCTTGATGCATTCGTATACGAGATTGACATATTCCTCGGCGCCCTGCGTGGTGAGATGCGTACCGTCACCGTCGAAGAGATCGTTTCTGCCCTCGCTGTAGCCATACCAGTCGATGACGCGAACATTGTCGTAGCGCTGCGCCGCACCGTTCAGTGCCTCGTTAGTCGCGGCGACCCACTGGCGAGGGCTGCGCGTGGTGATGAACACCACGATGCGCTCGTCGCCGACCGTAGCCATAAGCTCGTCGATGGCGCTATCGGTTACCAAGCCGTTCGTGCCGAGGGCGAACACCGCGATGCGCCCGGCGAGGTTCTGCTGGGCGTAGCTCTGGAAGATGCCTACCGCCGTGCCGAACTGCCTGCTCTTGGCGGCGTCGATATGTCCATGGGGGAAGCGCGTGTTGAACGTGTCCACGCAGCGGAGCGAAACGGAGTCGCCGATCATGAGGATGTCGTAGGCGCCATCGGGGAAGCCGTCCTCGTTCGCATCGGTGGCATCGCCGGGTTCGGCGGCAAGCGCTGCAGCCTCGCCGGAGTCTTCTTGGTCTTCGGGGCTCCCGGGATCAGCGGCGCCGTTCTCGATGAGATCGGCACCCTCCGCGCTGAGTGCAGAGGTGCTGGGCACGAATGCAATGCCGCCCAGTGCGAGAATCAGCGCGAGTGAAACGGCACCGGTAGTAATCGCATGTCCGCGCAGGAAATCGGGGATGCGCACGCTTCCCGTGCGGACGTCGGCGATAAATGAGCCCAACGCCCCATGGCGGAACGGCGTCTCGATGAAGTGGTAGGAAAGCTCGGCTGCGAGAAGAACGACCCCGAGCTGGATGAGGTACATCCACCACGGAGTTGCGCTGATGTTGGAGACGGGGTTCATGAGGGCGAGTAGCGGATAGTGCCACAGGTAGATGCTATAGGAACGCTTGCCGAGCCACACAAGGGGGCCGAACGAGAACACCCGTGCAAGGAGGCCGTTGCTCTGCACGCAGGCGGCGATGAGGACGACGGTGAGCAACGAGCAGATCACGGTTCCGCCGCGATACATGAACGGGGTGTAGCCGTTGGCCATGATGGTCATGGCAACCAAGCCGGCGATAGCCGCGATGCCCAGAAGATCGAGCACGAGCGTGCTGGAGCCTTGACGACGCGCAGCCCGCACGGAGGTAGCGCGGCTATGGGCGGCTTCGGCAACGTAGCTGCTGCGCGTGGCGGCGTTGGCGGCTTCAAGCTCGGCGTCGTAGCCCTCCTCCTCGCCGCCGCCCGGGAGCAGTTTGCCGAGGCCGATCTCGCCCAAGAGGCGCCTGGGGCTCATGGATTCTTCCGGGATGAAGGCGAGCCAGGCGCCAAGCAACATGGAGAACGCACGGGTATCGGTGCCGTAGTACACGCGGCTGGGGTCGGCTGCGGGGTCGTAGAGCACCGTCATGGCGATGGCCGATGCCGCGGCGAGCACGAGCGCGATGCGACGCACCGCCGGCTTCTTGGCACCCACCTTAAGCAGGAGGAGTAGCAGCAGCGGCCACACCACGTAGAACTGCTCTTCGATGGCGAGGGACCAGAAGTGGGTAAGGGGCGAGGGGTCGCCCAGCGCGTCGAAGTACGAGACGTTCTGCAGGATCTGCCACCAATTGTTGAAGAAGAACAGCGACGGGACGATATCCGGGCGCATCTTGGTGAGCATCACGTGGTTGAAGAAGGTGCACAGAATGGCGACGACCACCACGAGCGTGACGGTTGCCGGTACGAGTCTGCGCACGCGGCGGATCCAGAATCCCTTGAGGTCGATGGATTGGCTCTGCTCGAACTCGGCGACGAGCAGGCGCGTGATGAGATAGCCCGAGAGCACGAAGAACATCGTGACGCCTAGAAAGCCGCCCTGCGCCCAGGTGAAGTTAAGGTGATAGAGCACCACGGCGATGACGGCGAAGGTGCGGATGCCGTCGAGCGTGGGAATGTAGCGCGAGCGGGGCCGCTTGCGATTCGCCTCGGAAGTGATTCCGGTGGCTTCCCGAGATGCGTCGCTTTGTCGAGTCATGCGAGCATCATGGCGATGGGCTTGCCGATCGGGCGTCTGAGTGCTGCTCGCCGTGCGCTCGCTGGGGGTACGGCGAGCAGAAGTCTGGTTGCGATGCGCGGGGCCTCCCCCTGCCCTGCGCGGATGGGGACGTTCGGTCATCAGCGAATCCTCGGTAATTCGTGCGATATCATGTCTTGAACCTTGGAGATTGTACTCTTCCCAGCGGCGAGGAGCCCGGTTGCACGCCGTTTCGCCGGTAATCAACAGTTTGTCCAGCACTTGCCCAAAGATTATCCATATGCTCCGGCGCGCGCGACGGTGCGCGAAGCCTTCCTGCGTTCTGGTAAGCTAGTTGCAGGCCGAGATCCCAGGCATCCTGCCTGCGGTAGAGAATGAGGAGGCGCGTCCATGGAGGCGTACAAGCAGGAGTTCATCAGATTCATGGTCGAGAGCGACGTGCTCAAGTTCGGCGAGTTCACGCTCAAGAGCGGGCGCACCTCGCCCTTCTTCATGAACGCTGGCGCTTATGTCACGGGCGCCCAGCTCAAGCGTTTGGGCCAATACTACGCACAGGCTATCCACGATAACTTCGGCCTCGATTTCGATGTCGTGTTCGGCCCGGCGTACAAGGGCATCCCGCTTTCCGTCGTGACCGCCATCGCCCTCGATGAGCTGTACGGCAAAGAGGTCAAGTATTGCTCCGACCGCAAAGAGGTCAAAGATCACGGTGCCGACAAGGGCGGCATGCTCGGCTACGAGCTCAAGGATGGCGACCGCGTGGTCATGGTCGAGGACGTCACCACCTCGGGCAAGTCGATCGACGAAACCTATCCCAAGCTCAAGGCAGCTGCCGATGTCGAGGTCAAGGGCCTTATCGTGAGCCTCAACCGCATGGAGGTGGGCCGCGGCGGCAAGGTGACCGCGCAGCAGGAGATCCAGGAGCGCTATGGCTTCCCCGTCGCGTCGATCGTCTCGATGGACGAGGTCGTCGAGGAACTCTACGGCAAGGAGATCGACGGACGCGTGGTGATCGACGACGGCATCAAGGCGGCGCTCGACGCCTACTACGAGCGCTATGGTGTGAAGGCCCGGTAAAAACGATTTAGCTATCGGGTGAAAGATGCTTGACAGAGCCCTCGGGTGCCGCAGCCCGAGGGCTCTGTTCATGTATCCCTGCCGAGCAAACCGGCGCGTTCACAGAATGGGGCGCATGGCGTGGCCTTGCTGGGAGAGCGCTTGGGTACAATCGGGATACCTTGGTGACCGGGACGCGTTCAGGTATTCGAGGACGTGCCCCACTCTTCTGCTATGGGAGGAATCATGAAGAAGCGTTTCTTGTTGGTGCCGTTTATGGCGGTCGCGTTGGTGTTTTCGCTGTTTCTAGCCGGGTGCGGCGGCACCGATCCGGAGCAGCTCATTCGCGAGGATCTCGAGGCCAGGCTCGGAGAGGTCGATGACCTTGATGAAGTGATGGTGGAAGGCCTCGAGCAGTCGGTAGGCGATGACTTCGATTCATTCGGCATCACCGCCGAGGAGTTCTCCGCTGCCTATCTTGACGGCTTTGGCTACGAGATCGGCGACATCACGGTTGATGGCGACACCGCCACAGCCGAGGTGACCATAACGGTCAAGTCCTACAACGACATCATGACCTCGCTCCAAACCGAGTTCTCCGAGTGGCTCTACTCGGACGCGGCAAGCGCCATCACGAGTGAGGAGGAGCTCTACCATGAGCTCGGCCGCATCATGATCGAGACCGTCCAGAACACCGAGGCCACCCAAAACACCGTCACTGTCGATTACACCAAGAACGGCGATGAGTGGACCATGGACTCCAGCTCGCTGAGCGAGATCAACGCTCTCTTCGGCGCGTAAGAATCCCGCGCCTAAATCCCGCGCTTGCAATCGCGGTGAGTTTGATGCGTAGCGCGCCATACGCTGCATGGCGTTGCTGTATTTGACAAGGTAGAACGGATGGGGGGACGAGATGTTTTGCACGAAGTGCGGAGCCGTGGTGCCTGAAGGATCGGCGTTTTGTACTGCCTGCGGGAATCCCATGGCCCAGGCCGGGACGGGCTCGTCCACCCCAGCTCCGTCGGTGCCGCCCGCGCAACAGCCCACGCCCCCACCTTCCCAGATGACGGGCGGCTTCACGCCTGCGTCAGGCGGTACCGCTCCGTATGGGCAAGCCCCGTACGGCCAGGGCGGAGGCCAGCCATACGGCCAGGGCGACAACGGGACCTATGGGCAGACGCCCCCAAATGCGTACCAGGCACCCCGCTATGCATCTGAGCAGCAGTCCTCCCCTCAGGCCCCTCAGCCACCCCAGCAGGCGCCGCGCAAACGGCACGCAGGCAAGATCGCCGCAATCGCACTCGGCGTCGTTGCGCTCCTTGCGGTGCTCGGTGTCGGCGGATTCTTTGCCTATCAAACGGTTTTCGGCGAGAAGCCGGAAGAGATCATAGCCGCCCATGCCAACGAGCTCATGGCTGCCTACGCGGATCCCGCTTCAGGCGAGGGTTCCGCGCTCATCGATGAGGCGGACAGCATCTTGGCCGCGCTCGGCAACTATCCTCATCCGGGCAGCGATGCCTACGAAGCGTGGCTCGACGATTCGTCGTATGAGGTTGGCGGGGTCACGGTTTCCGAGGACGGTACCACGGCAACGGTCGATGTCACCGTGACGCACCGCCCGCTCATCGACTCGGTCGAGGAGCACGAGGGCGTCCGTGACAGCGCGGGTGATGAGCAGGAGCGCGAGTTCGTGCTCTCCTATCGCCGTTCTGGTGACGAATGGCGGCTGGACGACGAGGCCGAGGCGAAAGCGGCGGTGTACGCGGCTTACCTGCCCACCGATGAAGAGCTCATCATCTCGGACGTCTACTGGTACCTGGGTGATCCCGACGAGATCGATGGCCAGATCATCGCAGCGCTCCAGGAGTCGGGCGACCAGAGCTTTGAGGCGCTCGGCATCACCATGGATGAGTTCCTCGACGCGTATCTCGAGGGCTTTGGCTATGAGGTAGGCGATGCGAACGTCGACGGCGACGTGGCGACCGTGCGCGTGACGGTGACCGTGAAGCCTTACGATGACATCGTGCTCGAGTTCCAAAACCAGTTCCAGCTCATGATGCAGAACGTGGATCCTGCGACCATCACAAGCGAAGAGGAGCTCTACGAAGCCAGCGGCCAGCTTCTTTTGCAGGTGGTGGAGGGCATTCCGACCCAGAACTACACGGTCGAGCTCGTCTTCGTGCAGGATGGCGACGGCGTGTGGTGGATGGACGAGGCTTCGCACTACGCCTTGATGGGAATCTTTGGCGGGTAGGCGCGAGGTAGAGGAGCCGAACGCATTCGCCCCTTGCCAGCGGGGTTTACGCCCCGCGAACGATACGTTCGAGTTCCGCCGGATCCTCGACGATGTAATCCGCGCCCGCCTGCACGAGTTCCTCGCGTCCACGGAAGCCCCATGTGACGCCTGCGACGGCAAGGGCGGCATTATGGCCCGTCTCGACGTCCACACTGCTATCGCCAACGTAGAGGGTCGTCGAACGCGGTGCTCCGAGAGACTCTATGACGCGCAGGGTCATGGGCGCCGCGGGCTTGGGAGGAAAGGCGTCGATGCGTCCTTGAACCAGGGAGAACCTCTTGCCAAAAAAATGCTTTACGAGTGGGACCACGGCTTCGTGGTCCTTGTTGCTGAGCACCGCGAGCGTAGCCCCCGCGCGTGCCAGCGTGTCAAGCGCCTCGGATATTCCGGGATAGGGTGCGGTATGGTCTTCCCGGTGCTCGCCATAGGTACGCAGGACCTCGGCAAGCGTGCGTTCGAATACCTCGCTCATCCCGGTGTACTCAGCGGGGATGATCCGTTCGACGAGCTTGGGTATACCGTTGCCCACCTTGTAGCGATAAGCGTCGACGGGAAACGTCTGCCATCCGTTGCGGGCGCATACGATATTGCATGATGCGGCGAGATCCTCCAGCGTGTTGAGGAGGGTGCCATCGAGATCGAAGATGACGTGAGTGAAGCGCATGGGTTCTCCTAGCAGATGCGGGGGAGCTGCTCGCCCACGACCATGTTGAGGACCCGCTCCGCCCCCCAGGCAGTGCGTACGCGCACGCAAGGGGAGCCGGCACGTCGCGCCTCGACGACGGAGCCTACGATCGCCGCCTGTCCGCCATAGCGGGATGCGCGCATAGCTGCAAGCGATGCGGATGCCTCATCGGCGGGGACCACCGCGACCATCTTGCCTTCGTTGGCGACCTGCAGGGGGTCGTAGCCGAGCATGTCGCACGCGGCGCGCACCTGCGCGTCAACGGGGACCGCTGCCTCGTCCAGCTCGATGTCGACGCCGCTTGCTTGAGCGAACTCGTTCAAGGTGCTTGCCAGTCCGCCGCGCGTGGGATCGCGGAAACAGCGCGCGTGCGGTGCCGCTTCGAGTACGGCTGCGACGAGCTGGTTTAACGGCGCTGCGTCGCTTGCTATGTCGGTCGTAAACGAGAGCCCCTCGCGCGTGCTGAGAATTGCGATGCCATGGTCGCCCATGGTGCCCGATACCAAGATGACATCTCCTGGTTGGCAGGATGACCCGGATAGCGTGACGCCCTCGGGCACCTCGCCCACGCCGGCGGTGTTGATGAAGATGCCATCAGCCTTACCGCGGCCCACGACTTTGGTATCGCCCGTGATGATCGCCACGCCCGCCTCTTGCGCCGTGGAGGCCATGCTCGCGCAGATGCGCTTGAGGTCGGCAAGCGGATAGCCCTCCTCGAGGACGAAGCCGCAGGAAAGGTAGCGCACACGTGCACCCGAGGTGGCAACGTCGTTCACGGTGCCCGAGACCGCTAGCCTTCCGATATCTCCTCCAGGGAAGAACTGCGGCGTGACCACGAAGGTGTCGGTCGACAGCGCGATGCGTCCGGTTGCCGGTAGCTCGGCTACCCCTGCGTCATCGCCGGCGTGCAGCTCGGGCGCGCCAAAGGCGTCAAGGAACACCTCGTCAATGAGGCGCTTCATCATCTGGCCGCCTGAGCCGTGGCTCATCTGGACGGTGGTCTCGCTCATGGGCATGAGAACCTCCTGATGCTCATCTTCTCCGGCCTTCACGTCATGTGGCTGCGACGGGACGCGGCGGGTCGCAGCGGGCGCACTGGGACGCGGCGCGCGCTCGGGATGCGGCGTGTGCGTCGTTAGATACGATACGTATGATACGCCGCGCAGCTGCCCTCGCTCGACACCATGCACGGACCCACGGGATGCTCGGGTGTGCATGCGGTATCGAAGAGCGGGCAGGAGCTCGGAGCGATGGCCCCGCGCAGGACGTCCCCGCAGCGACAGCCTCGCGGTTCCTGCGTGGGCTCGATCTCGACCGCGAAGCGCTCGCGTGCATCGAAGCGGCTGTACTGCGCACGGATGCGCATGCCCGACGCGGGCAGCACGCCCAGGCCGCGCCAGGTGGCATCGCATGGCTCGAACACACGCTCGGCTATTTGCCGGGCCGTCTGGTTGCCCCCGTCGCAGGCGCCTCGACGGTAGGCGTTTTCGATGGCGGGCGCACCTCGCTCGATCATGTCGATGAGCAGCGCGATCCCCTCGAGGATGTCCACCGGTTCGAATCCCGTCACCACGCCGGGGATGCCGTAATCCTCGGCAAGGAAGCGGAAGGGGGCGAGTCCCGTGATGGTCGAGACATGGCCGGGCAAGATGAAGCCGTCGATGGCGGTCTCGGGGTCGTTGACGATGGCTCGCAGCGCGGGCGGCGTGGTCTTGTGCATGCTGAGCACGCTGAAGTTATCGATTCCACGCGCGCATGCCTCCAGGATGGACGCGGCGATCGCGGGGGTCGTGGTTTCGAATCCAACGCCTAGGAAGACAACCTCGCGCTGGGGTTCGCGGCTGGCGAGCTCGATCGCATCGCGCGGGGAGTAGACCACGCGAATGTCCCTGCCTGCCGCCTTCTCGCGCGCGAGCGAAGATGTGCTGCCAGGGACGCGGACCATGTCGCCAAAGGTGGTGATGGTTACACCAGGTATGCGTGAGAGCGCGATGGCGCGGTCGATGTCGCCATTTGCCGTCACGCAGACCGGGCAGCCGGGGCCGGAAAGCAGGCGAAGCCCGGTGGGCATGACCGATCGAAATCCATAGCGCCCGATACTCATGGTGTGCGTGCCGCATACCTCCATGAGATTGATCTCGCGTTCTCCTGCCGTGCGCTGGATGCGAGCGATGAGGCTGCGCACGAGTTCCGGATCCCTGAAGGCGCCCAGGTCGAAGCGGGCGGTGCCGGTGCCTACCGCGCTCAAGCCGCTCATGCGAGGTTGCCTTCGCTGGCGGGGGCTCCTTGGTCCGCTTCCTCTATGCCGCTTCCAGGCATGTCCTCGCGTGCAAGCTCATCGAGTTCGCGCACGAGCTCGATGGTTTGGCGCGCCTCCTGCTCGTCGACGATCTGGATGCTAAAGCCGGCATGGACCAGCACCCAATCACCCACCTTCGCCTCGGGCGTGAGGGCGAGCGAGATCGATCGGCGGACGCCCAGCATATCGAGGGTGGCATCGGAACCGTCTATTTGGACAATCGTACCGGGAATTGCAAGACACATGGGTGTGCTCCTCTGGTTGGCCGGCTATCGATGGTACTCTCAGGCCCGCGCTACGGCAAATGACCGGCTGGTTACGCGGACTCGTCGAGTTCGCGATCTCGGGATCCGCGCGAGATGCGCGCGCACGCAATCGCGGCCTGGCCATATGCGATGCAGCCGTCGTTTACGGGTACGGTCGAAGGGATGAGGACCTTGAGGCCTGCTGCAGCAAGCCTTCGGCGCACCTCTTCGAGCAGGATGCGGTTCATGAAGACCCCGCCGGAAAGCGCCGCCGTGCGTACTCCCGTCTGTGATGCGAGCACTGAAGCGGCTTCCGCCGTCATCCGTGCGAGCTCAACGTGCAGCGCGTAGGCGAGTTCGCAGGTGTCGATGCCGGCAACAAGGCCGTCTAACAACAGGCGCAGCATCGGTGCGGGATCCAGGGCGAGTACTCCGTCGCTCGCCGAGCAGCAGCCGCTTGGATCGGATTTACCGTCTCGCCTCGCGCTTCCAGGCGGATCGGGGTGGTCCGGTCTTCGTGCGCGATTTGCCGCTGCTTCGAGTTCGATGGCGGGTTCGCCCTCGTAGGTTGCCGTGCTACAGATACCGAGGATCGCCGCGCAGGCATCGAGAAAGCGGCCCGCGCTGCTGGTGAGCGGGGAGTTGATGCCGTGATCGATCATGGTAGCCAGGGTCTCGCAGAGGTTGGTGCCAAGCGCGTCGCACAGGTTCGATGCCCCGGGGTGATCGAGCAGGCCATGCTCGCGCAACAGCGCATAGGCGCAGCGTTTAGGGTCTCGAACGGCTGCCTCGCCGCCGGGGAGCGGCCAGGGGGCAAGGTGGGCGGCTCGCTTGAAGGAGGCAAGGTCGGCTATGAGGAACTCCCCGCCCCAGATCGTGCCGTCGCTGCCGGCGCCGGTGCCGTCGAAGGCGATGCCCACCACATGCGCGGAGGGATCGATCACGCCCAGCGCCGCCTTTTCCGCGATGACCGACGCGATGTGCGCATGGTGATGCTGGACCTCGATGAGCGGCAACGCGAGCCGTCTTGCCTCCGTGCGCGCCCAGAGGCTCGTAAGGAAGCTGGGATGCGGGTCGCAGGCGATCGCCTGGGGGGCGAGGTCGAAGAGCCGAGCCATGTGCTCGCGTGCCTCATGCCATGCGTCGAGCGTCGGTGCGTGCCCCACGTCGCCGATGTGCTGGGAGACAAAGCAGCGCAAGCGGCCGTCAGCGTCCTTGCGCGCGTAGGCTAAGGTGGCCTTCTGCTCGGCGCCGCACGCGAGGACGGTGGGTATATCGCCCCCGGTGGCAGGCAGCTCGAGCGGCTGGGGCGCATAGCCGCGCGCGCGTCGCACGGGGAGAGCCGTCGGTTCGGGTGCCGTGACCACACGAACAACGGAGTCGTCGAAGCGGGCGCGGATCTTACGGTCGTTACCGAGCAGTGCATCGGCGATGCCGGACGCGACGAGGCGCTCCCACGCCGCGCCGTCGTCGATCTCGATGGGCTCGCCGCTCACGTTGCCGCTGGTCATGACGATAGGGCTGCCGAAAGATGCCATGATGAGGTGCTGGAGCGGCGTGTAGGGGAGCATGACGCCGAGTTCCGGGAGGTCGAGCGCTACGGACGGGGCGAGGGGCAGCGCGCCGCCGGGCTTGCGTCGCAACAGGACGATAGGTCGTATGGACCCGGTGAGCAGAGCGAGCTCCGTGTCGTCGATGCGGCACAGCCTGCTTGCTTGCGACAGGTCGCGGACCATGATGGCGAGGGCCTTGCGCGGTCGCCGCTTACGGAGGCGCAGCGCGCGCACGGCGTCCTCATTCGCGGCGTCGCAGGCGAGGTGGAACCCGCCGAGTCCCTTGATCGCGACGATGTCGCCCGAGCGCAGTAGCTCGCAACAGCGCTCAATGATCGCGTCGCTATCCTCGCGCGTGGCACCCACAAGCGCGCCGGCGTCATGAGCGGTGCGCCAGGTGATGTGCGGCCCGCAATCGAAGCAGGCGTCCGGTTGGGCGTGGAAGCGCCGGTCGAGCGGGTCGGCATACTCGGCGGCGCATTGCGCGCACATGGGGAACATCCCCATAGAGGTAAGCGGCCGGTCGTAGGGCAGCGCTTCGATGATGGTATAGCGCGGCCCGCAGTTGGTGCAGTTGATGAAAGGGTAGTGGTAGCGACGGTCCGTCGGGTCGAAAAGCTCGCGCAAGCAGTCCGGGCAGGTGGCGATATCGGGCGAGACCAGGGTCGTGCGAGCGCCTTCGTCGTCTGAGGCGACGATGGAGAATCCCGTTATTCGGTCGTCTTCATCAGGGCAGGGCTGGACGTCGATGCGGTCGATGCGAGCTGCTGCGGGCGCGTGGGCGCTAAGGGCCTCAACGAACGCGTCGAGTTGGTCTTGCGGGGCGAACGCATCGATGTGCACGCCGTCGGTCGCGTTCAAAACAGAGCCGCCGATACCCGAGGCAATGGCCTCGCGGTACACGAAGGGGCGCATGCCCACGCCCTGCACGATACCGGTGATGTGTATGCGCACCCGTGGCATAGCCGCCAGTTAGCGTTCGAGGCTCTGGTCCGTGGCCGCGCATGTGAGCTCACCGTGCTTCACGCCGCGCAGGCCCAGCAGCTTGTCGGCGAGCTCGTAGACGCGCTTGCCCTTGCCGCGCAATGCCAGGATTTCGAGGCAGTTGTGATGGTCGAGATGAACATGCATCGTCGAGACGATCTCGCTGGTGTAGTCATGCTGGATCTCGTCGAGGCGCCGCGTCAGATCCCCGGTGTGGTGGTCGTAGATCATGGTAAGCGATCCAATGACCTGGGCATCGGGTGTGCGCAGCTCCTGCTTGACGAGCGATGAGCGGATGAGGTCGCGGATGGCCTCGGAGCGGTTCGCGCCGTCTCCCCTGCGCGCGATCTGCGTGTCGAACGCCTCCAGCAGGTCTGCCGGCATAGCGATGGAGAAGCGGACGAGTTCGCTCGACGCATGTGAAGCGCCCATATCACACCAGCTTAACGGTGCCGACCGCGTTGTGGTCCGCCTCGATGGCATCCTCATAGCCCCCAAGCGCCTCGCGAGCTTCGTCGAGCGCTGCGAGCGCCGCTTGCAGCTTCTTACCGATGCGGGGCATGTCGTATGCCTCGGTCGCATGGAGCAGGCTGTGGGTCCAGTCGCGTGCGAGGGCAACGGATTCATCGACCTGCTTCACGCTCATGGCAAGCTGCCCCATGTTCATTCCCACGTCATGCATGGCTGCCCCTTTCGACGGCTCGCGACGCTCGTATCACATTTCCGCCTTGCTGCGCGCGCTCCCCATGGGGGCGACCATGATATCGCGGCAGGCTGCCTTCAAGCGTTCGAGGTAAGCCGGATCGACCAGCCCGTCGGTGACCACATGGTCGTATTCGTCGAGCCGTGCGTTGCCTGCGAGCGCTCGCTCGCCGAATTTCGTGGAGTCGATGACGAGGTAGGTGTCGTCTGCGGCGGCCATGATCGCGCGCTTGACGGTGGCATCCTCGATGGTGGGCTGCATGACGCCGTCCTCGACGGTGCAGGCGTGTCCGCCCAAGAACGCCTTGTCCACATGGATCGTATGGTAGAACTCGATCGCGAGGTCGCCGATGGCTCCTGCGGATACCTTGGAGTAGCGTCCCGGCACGAAGATGATCTCGAGGTCATCGCGCTCGAACACAAGGTTTGCCACGGGCAGGGAGTTGGTGAAGACGGTCACGTTGCGGGCGGTGATATGGCGCAGCACCTGCAGCGGCGTGGTCCCGCAGTCGATGATGATGCTCTCGCCGTCGTGGACCGTGCCCGCCGCGAGCTGGCCGATAGCCTGCTTCTGGGTGACCTGCAGGCTCGTCTTAGCAGCGAAGCTGGGCTCGCGGTTCTGCGCCTCGCGATTGAGGTAGGCTCCGCCGTAGTTCATGGTGACGAGCCCCTGCTGCTCAAAGAGCCTCAGGTCGCGGCGGATGGTCATGGTCGAAACGTCGAAGCGCTCGGCGAGCTCCTTGATGTCCGCGACGCCCTCTTCCTCGAGTGTCGCGAAGATGCTCATCCGGCGTTCCGTTACGTTCATCGAAGACTCCTCAGCCGCTCACCGTCATGGTGAGCCCAAGCTTCCTACCGTAGTCGAGTATCCACTGCATATCCTGGTCGGTTGGTTCCGGGACGTCTGGGATTGGATACTCGAGCCCGAGGTCGCGGTACTTCCCTAATCCGAGTTTATGATACTTCAACACGTCAACCTGCCGTACCGCGCTGCCCAAGCTCGAGATGAAATCCAGACGGCGCTCGACATCGCCGCGCTCGTCGTTGTAACCGGGCACGACCACGAGGCGGACGATGAGCTCATGTCCGTTCGCGGCAAGCCGGCGGGCGTTCTCGAGTATCCTGGCGTTGTCCTGTCCGGTGCAGCGCCGGTGGATCTCAGGATCCCAGGCTTTGATGTCGTAGAGCACGAGGTCCGCGAGGTCCAGCACGGGGTGCATGCGGTCATAGTCCCATAGTCCTGCGGTGTCTAGCGCGATCTGGACTCCCTCGGCGTGCAGGCGCTCTGCTACCGCGCGCACGAAATCTGCCTGCATAAGGCATTCGCCGCCGGAAAAGGTCACCCCTCCTCCGCTTGTCTCGTAGAATGCCTTGTCGCGCAGCAGCTTGGATGCGACCTCGCTCGCGCGCATCTCACGTCCCTTGAGCTCATAGGCGTCATAGTTGCAAACATCGGGGAGCTCGAAGAGGTTCTCGATGTTGCCGCGGTCGATGGTGCAGCCATCCTCTGCAACCGTGATGCTGCCGGCGGGGCGGGCGTGTTGCGCGCATGCCCCGCAGCGATGGCAGAGGTTCGCATGGTACATGACCTTCTTGCCCGGGTACATGCTCTCGGGATTCGAGCACCACAGGCAGCGCAGGTTGCACCCAACCATGAACACCGTGGACCGTATGCCCGGTCCGTCCTTGGTCGAGTAGCTCTGGATATTCATCACCAAGCCCACCGGATCGTGCCCGCATGCCGCGTCGAGCAACGGGGCGCCTGACGGGGCATGCGGCTGTTTGTCGGCATGCAGTCGTTCGTCTGCCATGGGAACTCCAATCGAGGGCAAGAGGCAGCCCGTCCAAGGGAGGAAGACGGGCTGCCAGGAAGGTGGGTCGCCGGGAACGGGGCCACCAAGGACCCTAGAACTATGGCTACTCGGCGGTTCCTAGAGCGAGAGCTCGGTACGCTCGATGATGGCGTCCTGGGTCTCTGGCATGAGCGTGTTGAACAGCGCGCAGTATCCGGCTACGCGCACCATGAGGTCCATGTGGTCCTCGGGGTGCTTCTGAGCATCGCACATGGTCTCGGTATCGAGGACGTTGAACTGGTTGTGGAAGATGTTCTTGTAGCGCATCGTCTCGATGAAGTTGGTGAACTTCTCCAGGTTATCCTCGCCGGAGAGCGAACCGGGCGCAAAGCGCATGTTGAGCAGCTGGCCACCGGCCATGCGCTTGTTGGGGAGCTTGGAGACCGAGTTGATCACCGCGGTGGGGCCGTTGTGGTCGGCACCGAGGCAGGGCGAGCAACCCTCGTTGAGCGGCTTGCCGGCAAGGCGGCCGTCGGGCGTGGCGCCCACGTCGAAGCCGTTGGGCACGTAGCTTGTGATGTTGCTCGTCGACATCGAGTAGCGGCAACCGATGGGGCCCTCGCCGGCACGGTCGGTCGAGTAGTTGGGGATGAGTGCGAGGTAGCTTTCGTACACATCGGCCACGATGGGATCGACGTAGTCGTCGTCGTTGCCGAACTTGGGGACGTTGCGGCACATCTTGCGGATGCGCGCGCCCTCGGGTCCCTCGAAGTTATCGTGCATGGCACGGCGCAGCTCATCGAGGGTGAGCTCCTTGTCCTCGAAGACGAGCTTCTTCACCGCGGCGAGCGAGTCGCCTACCACGCTCATGCCGATGTTGGATTGGCTCACGTAATCGTACTCGGAGCCGCCGTTCTTAAGCGTCTTGCCGCGCTCGAGCGCATAGTTGATGGTGCAGCTGGCAAAGGCGTCGGCGTCGTGGTACTTGAGCGAGCGGTCGCAGACCTTGTCGCAGTCGACGGCGAGCTTCATGTAGAAGTCGAGCGCCCAGCACCATTCCTTCCAGAGCTCGTCGTAGTCGTGGTACTCGACCTCGGTGCCCTCTTCGCCGTTCACGCTGAAGAGCTGGATACCGGTCTCGGGGTCGCAGCCGTTGTTGAGGATGATCTCCAGGATCTTGCCGAAGTTGATATAGGTCATGCCCGTGGCGCGGTGGCCCCAACGGCCCGGGATGGCGGTCTCGACGCAGCCCATGGACGCGTAATCGCGAGCGACGGACTCATCGACGCCCTCGAGCGTGAGCATCGCGGGGATGACGACCTCGTCGCAGAACATGGAGGGCATGCCGTAACCCTTGCGGATGAGGCGCGCGGCATCCTTGATGAGGGAATGCGGGGTGTCCTTGGAGAAGCGCACCGACAGGTTTGGCTCGGGCAGGCGGCTCTGGTTCATGGCCTCGAGGCAGAGGTAGCTCAGGTCATTGGTGCCATCGGTACCGTCGGGCCGCATGCCGCCCACCATGAGGTTCGAGTAGAGCGGATAGCCGCAGCTGTACTGGGTATGACCCCAGGGACGAATCTTGTTCAGGCTGTTGGTCATGATGAAGAAGTGCGTGATGATCTCGAGCGCCTTCTCGCGGGTGAGTTTACCGGCTTCTATATCGGCCTGGTAGTAGGGCCAGACGTACTGGTCGAAGCGGCCAAAGCTGAATGAGTGCCCATTGGATTCGATCATCATGAGCGTATGGGTGAGGTAGACGCACTCAACGGCTTCGTAGAAGTTGCGGGCACCGCCCTCCATGAAGGTCGCGAACGTCTTGCCGATGAACTCGAGCTCCTGCTTGCGCTTGGGATCGGTCTCGCGCTCGGCGTCCTCGAAGGCGAGTTTGGAGAACCGCTTGATATAGGTGAGCGCGGCGTTGTTGGCGATGATCGCCGCTTCGTAGAAGTCGCGCTGCTCCTGGGTGAGATCAGGATTCTCGAGCTTCTCCTGGGCGATTTTCACGAATCCGCCGTAGCCATGCTCGAGCACGAAGTCATGATTGGGGATGATGTGGCCGTCGCCGGACATCGAGATGCCGCCACGGTGAAGGACGCCCTGCTTCTCGGCCTTGAAGTTGATCTCGGGGAGATTGCGCAGGACCTCGTCCTCGTGGGTGATGCCTTGCCAGTAGGGCTGCAGCGCGCGCAGGCGGTCCTTGGTGTCCTCGGTGATATGGAACATGTCCCCGCGACGATGCTCGAACTCGTCGAGCTCATCGATAACCCAGTTGAACGAGTACTCCGGGAAGATCGGGGCGGCGAAGTTCCTGCTCGCCTGGTTGCCCACGATGAGCGAGTCGGGCTCGATGTAGATGGTCATCTGGGACAGGATCGCATCGAGCGCCTTGGCGCGGCGGATCACGATCGGCTCGCCCTCGGTCTCCTGGTAGCTCTTGGTGATGATCTCCGCGCGCTCGGGGCAGATGGTGGGCGTGCGGTGCTCCATGCGGTGCTGGAGCCTATCTATGCGCTCGAAATCGCAGTCATCGTTTTGGGGCTTGAAGCTGAGGAACGATTCCATGTGGCCTCCCTTGCCATAGGGCTTCTGCTAGGTTGAGAATAACATAAAGCAACGCTTATCCAAGTGTGAAATTGTGAAATGTTGAGATATCGAGAAAGAAGTTCACAACGGATGCGATTACTAGCACGGGACGACTCCGACATGTGCGTTCAGGGAGCCGTCCCGTCAAGATGATCCGGTGCATGTGCAGTGCCCATGAAGCCACGCGTTGCCGAGCCGTCCTTGCGAGATGCTATGGGCGCTGCCAGTCGACGCGTCGGGCGCTATGCCAGCTCGATGCCCGCTGCCGCCGCGGCGTCGAGCACGATGGTGACATCGTCATGTAGGCGCAGGAACGAAGCGGGTAGCTGCGTGGTGATGCTTTCTGAGGCGAGGAGCTCCCGCACGATGTCGTTCTTGCCGGAGCCGATGGCAAGCAGAACGATCTTCTTGCTATCGAGGACGAGCTTGAGGCCGATGGTTATTGCGTGCGTGGGCACCTCGGAGGCATCGTCGAAGAACCGCGTGTTGTCGGCCACCGTCTTCTCGCTCAGGCGCTCGAGATGCGTATAGGGGTGCAGGCTATCGGCAGGCATGTTGAAGCAGATGTGCCCGTCGCGCCCGATGCCGAGGAAGATGAGGTCGAACCCACCGGCATCTTGGATGAGCTTTGTGTATGCAGCGGCTGCGTGCTCTGGGACGGGGTCGAGTGCGTCAGGCGCAAAGGTGCGTGCGCGGTCTACATCGACCTGGCTGTAGAGCAGCTCGTCGAGGAAGTGGTAATAGCCCTGAGGGTGGTTTCGGCCGAGGCCAAGATATTCATCCATGTTGAACAGCGAAGCTTTGGCGAAAGAGAGCCCTTCTTCATGATGCTTGCGAACGAGATCCTCGAGTACATGCACAGGGGTTGAGCCCGTAGGCAGGCTCAAGGAAAGCCCAGGCTTCTCGCGAAGCGCGGTACCGATGATCTCTGCGACGTAGGAGCTTGCTTCCTGTTCGGTTTCCTTGACCACGATCTTCATGCGGATTCCTTTCCCAGATAGTGAAAGGGGCAAGAATGATAGCATGAAGTAACGAGAAACAACATAAACAACTGGAATAAATTGATATGTCGTTAAAGAACGATACAATTAACAACATGAATCATCATGGAGACATCGTGTCATACGCTGTGGACGCACATTTTGGCATGCAGAAAGCCGTGACGCTTCTGCTCTAGGCCCGGATGACCTCTGCATAAAAAGGGCGGGCCGCCTTGTTGGAGACGCCCCGCCTAGGAACAGATTGCCATGCTTGAAGCTGGTAGCTGAGATGTGCCCGACGCTTACAGATACTTCTCAATCTCAGCCCTCAGCTGCGGCTTGGGCATGGCGCCCACCGTGCGACCGGCCTCCGCGCCGTTCTTGAGGACGATGAGGGTGGGGATGGACATGACCCGGTACCTCATTGCGATGTCCTGGTTCTCGTCCACGTTGCACTTGGCTACGAGGACACGGCCGGCCAGCTCCACTGCAAGCTCATCGACGATCGGGGATACGGTGCGGCAGGGTCCGCACCAAGGCGCCCAGAAATCCACGAGTACGGGCAGATCGGACTGAAGAAGGGTTTCGAAATTCTGAGTGTTTACGTTCACGATTTCGGACATGGTTCCTCCTGACAGGGTGCGCCTCGCTTCAACGGGGCGCGGGATATGCGGTCGATGGCGTTATACCCACTTGCACTTCGAGGGTTGCAGATGACTGAGACGTTTGGGGCACGCTGGTCGTCGCGTCACCGAGAGTTCGTCCCGATTACAGCTCAGCGTGAGCGTTTCGACATCACGCTTCGCCGTACAATGGATACCTCAGGCTCACGAGGAACGGAGCGACATGGCGATATCGACTTCGGAATACACGAATGCCCTAGCTGACGCGTTGGAGCTCGAGCTTGCAGCGCTCACGCGTGCGGGCGTGCGAATCTGCGGGAACGCGCTGTCGCCTGTAGCGCTGGTAAAAGGTGAACTGAACGAGGCAGAACTCGCTGGTGAGGACTTGCTTTCTGGTGCAGATGGAACGGCGCTGAGGGCGGCGCTCGAGCGGCTCGGCTACGCTCCAGAGGAGTTCTGCGCCATTTCCGCCGTCGCAGATAAGGTGGAGCCGGGCGTTGAGGATGCCATCGCGCGCGGCGAGATGCTCCCGCCGACGCTTTTCAGGGAGGCGGTCGAAGCGCTCGATCCCGAGGCTGTTATCTTGCTCGATGAGGTCGCCGCCCAGGTGATGCGCGAAGCCTATGCGAGTGAGCTTGCCGAAATCGAGCAGCTCGATGTTGCCATGCTCGAGCCTGGATTGGTGGCCCACGTGTTCGGCAGGCGGGTTCTCGCACTTGGCGGATTCGAGGCGTCCCTCTCGGATGCACGGGAAAAGCAACGTATGTGGGCCTATCTTAAGCTGTTGCCCCCGGCAGGTGCACCCTACTAGCGTCGAGACCATCGGTCGCTGAAATATACGTCGGAAAGCGGCCTATCGTACGAAAGATTCATTATGGCGAAAACATTTCGTACGATTTCTGCACTATTGAGCAAATGAGTCGTAAGATATCTGCACTATCAAGAAGTAATCGTAGGAATTCTGCATCGCTAAAAATGATATCGTAGTAATCATGCAAAACTGCATAGCACATCGTAAAAATAATAAGAAAATATATATAAAAATGAATTAATATAACGATAAGATTTTTTAAAATGCAATTATCTTACGATAAGCATTCTTATACGCAATCATAGAGCGATAAAGAAAAGGGCCCCCTGAAGGAGGCCCTTTTGGTGCCACAAGGCATGTGGTTTAGCGAGGTGCTAGTCCTCGGCGATCTCGGTAATCGCGCCAGCCGGGCAATTGTCCTGGCAAACGCCGCAGGCGATGCAGGAATCCTCGTCAACCACGGTGGCGACGTCCTGAAGCTCGAGAACGCCCTGGGGGCAGTCGTCGACGCAGACACCACAGGCGATGCACTCGTCGGCATCAATAACGGGATGGGCCATAGTATTCCTCCTCTGATCGCACTCGATGCATTTGGCGAAAAGCACATCGAGTTTGTGATGGCGTAAACATACCACGCACAAGACGCATTGCAAGCCTCGGCGCCTGTCTTTTTCTACCGTTCACCGAGTTAGGCAGTTATAACTTAGTAGGCGGGAACGTTAGCTGGGAAAGGATGCTTTTCGATATCAACGAGGCATGCATGTTGGTCCTGCACCAATACGATTGAACGTCGAATGGGATTTGGCTACGTCGATGCTTGAATAGTTCTTCGATGGAAGGTGACGGTCGCAGGCTATTTCAGTGTGTTGGATTGTTGAATACGACGACAAACGGCCGATCGCTTTATGTTTTCAGCAGAGGGCGTAACGTACAAGCGAGGGCTTCCTTGCGACAGATTGATTCAAGTGGGCACGATATGCGTGCTGCCTGCTGGTTTATTCCTGAGATTACCTATCGTCGCGTGTAATAAAAAATCTTATATGTGTTGACTTAGATTTTGTGAATCGCCGAGTATAACCTGTGCGTCAACGGGATATGATAAGGAGCGAACGAACAAAAGAGCAGTGTTTCGCATCTGGCGGGACAGCTCAAAAGGAAGGGAATTTCCATGGGCAACAAGATTCTCGGTATCGACCTGGGTACCACCAACTCGGCGATGGCTGTGTTCGAGGGCGGCAACCCCACCATCATCGTCAACGCCGAGGGCGACCGCACGACCCCGTCGGTGGTCGGCTTCCGCGCCGGCGGCGACCGCATCGTGGGCAAGGCTGCTAAGAACCAGGCCGTGACCAATCCTAAGAACACCGTATTTTCCATCAAGCGCTTCATGGGCCGTCGCTACTCTGAGGTTGCCTCCGAGATCAAGACCGTTCCGTATGAGGTGCACGAGGGCCAGGGCGGCCGCGCCGTCGCGCGCATCGACGGTGAGGACTTCACGCCCGAGCAGGTCAGCGCCATGATCCTGCAGAAGATGAAGACCGACGCTGAGAAGTACCTCGGCGAGACCGTGACCGATGCCGTCATCACCGTGCCTGCCTACTTCAACGATGCCCAGCGTCAGGCGACTAAAGACGCTGGTAAGATCGCTGGCCTGAACGTCAGGCGTATCGTGAACGAGCCGACTGCTGCCGCGCTTGCCTATGGCTTCGACAAGGGAGGCTCGGATCAGCGCATCCTCGTCTTCGACCTGGGCGGCGGTACGTTCGACGTCTCGATCCTCGACCTTGCCGATGGCGTCTTCGAGGTCCTTTCGACCGCCGGCGACAACCACCTGGGTGGCGACGACTGGGACCAGCGCGTCATCGATTGGCTGGCCGACAAGTTCCAGGCCGATAACGGCATCGACCTGCGCCAGGATCCTATGGCCCAGCAGCGCTTGAAGGAGGCGGCAGAGAACGCCAAGAAGGAGCTCTCCGCCGCTCAGCAGGCAACCATCAACCTGCCGTTCATCACCGCAGACGCCACCGGCCCCAAGCACCTCGACTACACGCTTACCCGCACCGAGTTCGAGCGCATCACGCACGACCTGCTCGAGCGCTGCAAGGCGCCGGTCACGAACGCCCTGCGCGACGCTGGCCTCAAGCTCTCCGACCTCACCGAGGTCATCCTCGTCGGCGGCTCGACCCGTATGCCTGCCGTCCAGGAGCTCGTGAAGAACATGACTGGCAAGCAGCCGAACATGTCCGTGAACCCGGACGAGGTCGTAGCCTGCGGCGCATCCATCCAGGGTGCCATCCTGGGCGGTGACTCCACTGTGGGCAGCGACATCCTCCTGCTCGACGTGACCCCGCTGTCGCTCGGCGTCGAGACCATGGGCGGCATCATGACCAAGATGATCGACCGCAACACCACCATCCCGACGTCCAAGACCGAGATCTACTCCACGGCTGCCGACAACCAGACCTCCGTCGAGATCAACGTCCTTCAGGGCGAGCGCGAGCTGGCACGCGACAACAAGTCGCTCGGCAAGTTCCAGCTCACCGGTATCTTGCCGGCTTCTGTGTATTCCTCATTTGCCTGA
>DHCMC07803__coassemble_879_pt1 | contig 23592 bp, 19 predicted proteins | sample DHCMC07803__metabat2_low_PE_050 | metagenome-assembled genome bin DHCMC07803
CAGGAGAATGGCCTCGAAGGCCTCGCGGATGTCCCCGCCGTCCTCCCGCACCGTCGCAAGTCGCGCGATCACGGACGAGAAGAACTTGTTCAGGCTGTTCGTGGCGACGTCACATGCCGCGCGACGGAAGAGATAGCTCTCTGTGGTCCTCAGGATGGAAGAGAAATCCTCGTGCGAGAGCGCGCCGTCACGATAGTCCTCGAAAAGGGACATGAGCAGCGGGTTCACAACGGTCACGTCAAGTGCCCTGATGCGAGCGAGAAGAACGCGGAGCTCCTCGTCCTCGCAGGCGCCGGAGGCAATGCAGGCATAGTGCTCCGCATACCGGCGAATCTCCTTGAGGAGGTTTGCCATCTGTCCGGGCTTGTCGTAACCATTGTCGGTCACGTGGCGCTTGAACAGGCGGTACACGTCGCGCGTGGCAATGCTGGCCGGGGCATTGATTACCGTAAGCCAGTTGCGGAGGAATTCGTCGAAGACCTCGTCATAGCTGTCGGCACCAAGTGTCTCTTCAATTGTGCGCCAGTAGTTGGCGTAGAGGTTCTCCTGCTCGTCCATGGGAAGTCCCATGAGCACGAAGTTGCGCACAAGGTCCGCCGTGGAGAGGTCCTTTCCCGTGGAGTTCATCGACTCAAAGATGAGCTGCGGGTTGTCCTGCCCCTGCGAAAGGGTGATAGCCACGATCTCAAGGCGCTGGATGCCATCCCAGACCACGTTGGAGTCGTCAATGTTGTTCAGCCACGTGCGGAAGAGAGCGAGGTTGTCGACAATGCGATGAGACTCGCTCGCAACCTTGACATCCGGGTTCTCCAGGTGGTCAAGGACCGAGCGAAGCGTCCTCTCATCTCCCTGCGAAAGCGTGAGCCGATAGTGGTCCTCACCCTTCTTGTACTTGAGGACAAGGTATCCACTGTCGATGATCTCCTCATAGGAGACGTGGGTCAGCTTCTCGGGCTGCTCGCGCGCATACTCCGCCATTGCCGCAATGAGAAGGCTGAGCGTGGTGATGCGCTGCTGGCCGTCGATGATGAGGAGCTTGTTCACGCCCGAGGCGCTGAACTCTCCACCGAGCACCATGACCACAGAGCCGGTGAAGTGGGTGCCCGAGCTTCGTCGCCCAACGGCAACAATGTCATCCCAGAGCTGGCGGCACTGTTCCTCGTCCCAAGAGTAGGCTCGCTGATAGACGGGAATGACCATCCGCTGGTTTGCGGACGTGAGCAGGCTGACGATTGACTGTGGTCCGGCGTTCATGATGGGCTCCGAGGGACGAGATGGGTGACGAGCCCATTCTAGACAATGCCCACGGTGAGGGAGCCTTAGCCAGGAAGCCACCCATTAGTCTCCTTCACGTCCTTTGTGTCGGCCAGGAGCTTGATGCCTCAACCATAGTTGAAAGTCTTGGTCTCGACCTCGTAGATAACGCTGCCCGTCTTGTAGCCGACGTTGCGAGTGTAGTCCTCGAGCCTCATCACCTCAATCTTAGGGACCATGATCTCCTTGGCGTTGCTCCCCGCGCCATGCGGCACGGCGAGTTCAAGCACATCGAGCACGCTGTACGCTTGTAGACCTCGTCCAGGACGCTCGTGTAGTGCCTTACGTATGCGATGCTGTTTGCCATGGTTCGTTACTCCTTGTTCTCGGGAAGGCCGGCGATGCCGCGCCAGCGCCTCATGGTCGCGCCCTCGTCCGTTGCCGCGCCCGCGTTCGGCAGCCCCGTCGCGCCCGTCGGCGCGGGGGCTCCGGTTCCGGCGCCGAACAGCCACGGCTCCGCCGCCCTCAGTTTCTCCACGTCACCCTCGTAGTCGGCGAGAAGAGCCCTCGCGGCCTTCACGTTTCTGGCTCCCGCCATCTGGAGCTCGAATCCAACGCGCTGCTCCTTGCCCTGGCGACGCAGCTCGTCCATCTCGGCGCGCAGCGCCTCCGCGCTCTCGGCGGTCTTGGACGCCTCCGCGATCTCGCCCTCAAGTTCCGCGATCCTCTCGTCGCGCTCCTTGAGCGCCGCCCGTAGTCCGCGCGCCTTGGCGGTAGCGTTGTTACCCTCGGTGTCAGCTATCTGCCCCGTCTGCGTCGTCTGGTCGTTCGACCCCTGCGGCTCCTGCTGCTTTTGCGTCGTGTCCTCGTCGGCCTTCGTCCCATTCTGCAAGCCATCCATAACCCGTCCTTTCCATAAGGCAGGCAAAGAAAGAGCCCGCACCCACCAGATATGCACAGGCTATTGGTGCGTCACAAGGTGAAATACCAAAGCAAGGAGATAAAATAATGACGAGCTATCGGCAGTCGGCCTAAGGAACAGATATGCAAGGGCAGGACGTTGCAAAGTTGATCGATGACTGGCTCAAAGAAAGGCCTGCCTGGTACTCGCTCGCGTTGCACGCTGCTCTGCAGGGAGAATGCTCCTCCGATGATATTGACGCATTGGCGAAGGCCGCATGCGAAGGCCATGGCATCAACGGCATAATAGCGAGCGACAAGCACACAGCGCCTTATTCGCGGGGGGATCTCGACATCGTCGGCATGTCCGAGCGTGAGGTTGTGCTGAAGTCGGTCACGGCAACAAGCGGCGTCAACGCGCTCGCACCGAGATCAAAGCTCGATTTAGCGACAAGCGGTCTCACGATTGTATATGGGAGAAACGGGTCCGGGAAGTCGGGCTTCTGCCGAATCATACGTAATGCCTGCACGTCGCGGTCGGGGGCGGAGGATATTCTATCGAACGTGTTCGAAGAAGGTGCCGAGACGTCCGTGTCAATCGAGGCGGTCATAGACGGGGTCGCGGAGACTCTCTCCTGGTCGGAGGGAGAAGGGAAAGAATATCCCTTCCTCCCCGAGGTCGCGTTCTTCGACTCGGCGTGCGCCGCGCGGGAAGTGGAGAACAGAGACAACGAAATCCTGTATAACCCCAGAATCATCGAGGCCCTAACACGCTTCTCCGGGCTTGTATCATCCGTGGGCGACCGGATTAGGGACGAGGAAGAAGCTCGGGATGAAGTGCTGGACGAGCGGTCGGTCCCCAACGAACTGAGATCCTCCGTCCTGATTCAGAAGGCCCTTTGTCTCGACGACTCTGAGGAGGCGGAGGGGTTCGTTCGGCAAGCAGAGATGACAGCAAAGGATGCCAAGCGCCTGTCAGAACTGCCCTCGCTGATTAAGTCGGATCCCAACTCCGAAATCCCAATGCTGGAGAGAAGGCTTGACCAGTTAAGAAAGATGCGCGCTAATCTCGCCGCACTGTATACATGCTGCCAAAGCCCTTTCATCGAGACCTACGAGAAGGCGACTGACGAGCTGGAGAAAGCGGAGGGCGCCGCGTGTGCCGCAAGGAAGCTGCTGAACCAAAACTCGAAACTGGACGGCATCGGAGGGGAAGAGTGGCGGGAGCTCTGGGAGGCGGCTCGCAGGTACTCGGATGATGTCGCTTATCTAGAAGAGCGCTACCCATACGGCGGCTCAGGCGCGCTGTGCCCGCTCTGCCAGCAGCCATTGTCCGAAGAGGCCTCCGAGCGTATGAATGTCTTTGAGCAATATGTTACGGGGGCAGCCGAGAAGAACCTCTCCGACAAAAAGAACAAGGCCAAGAAGCTAGTAGATCGGTTCGTCGCTACGGTTACGGCAGTCTTAGGGGATGAGAGGGTCGTCAGCATCCTGTCGTCGGAGGACGCCAGAAATCAGTTTGACCTGCTAGTCGAGCAAATCCAGGGTATGGATACCGTGCCGGCCAAGGAGACACTGGAAAGAGTCTCGAAGGCGACAGAGGACATGGGGAAGTCGGTTCGCTCCGAGATAGAGGAGGCAGACAGAAAGCTCGAGACCGCCAAGGAGAGTGCGAAGCCCGGGGCTGTCGAAAGGATGAACGAGGAGCTCCTAGCGCTTAGAAGTCGGGGATGGGTCGCCGAGAGGGCGGCCACCATCGTTTCGGATGCGGGCACGAGGGCAACCAAAAGGGAGCTGCAGTCCATTAGGAGCGAGTGCGGCACAAGAGGCATATCCTCCCTCATCTCGAACGTATCGAGAGTCGAGATAGTCGAGCGGATGCAGCAGTGCTTCCGGGACGAGCTCCGGAAGCTCAGGGCAACCGACCAGCGAGTCTCGATGTCCGCGCACGTCCGGTCCGGTCAGGAGCGGCAAAAAATCACCCTTAAGGGCACGTCGGAGAGGGCGAGCCGCGTCCTCAGCGAAGGCGAGCAGAAGGTGGTGGCCCTCGCCGGCTTCTTCGCCCTGCTCGACGTCATGCCCACCTCGTCAACGGTGGTGCTGGACGACCCGATAACGTCTCTCGATCACATCTGGAGACGCACGGTAGCTGAGCGCATTGTGAAGGAATCGGGCTGTCGGCCCGTTGTCATTTTCACCCACGAGCCCCTCTTTTGCGTTGACCTGTCCGACGTTGCCCGCGAAGCTCAGATACCCGTTGAGTACCGGACCGTACACAAGAGGGGCAGCATCACGGGCATTGTTGTTGATGAGCTGGACTGGGACGCCTGCAGGGTAAAGGAGCGCATCAGCAAGCTCAAAGACATGGCTACAGATATCAAGGGGAGAGAGAAGGCGGGAGCGTTTGAGACGGACGGCGATCGCGATGCAGCAGTCACGAGCTGCTACAACAAACTAAGATCAACATGGGAGCGTGCGGTCGAAGAAGTTCTCTTGAACGAAGTGGTCCAGAGGGCGCAGAGAGCGATTCATACCCAGCAGCTGAGATGCCTTGATGACATCACGAAAGAGGATATAGAGACTGTTGATCTCGCTATGTCAAAGTGCTCCCGAATTACCGATGCCCACGACGACCCGCTCGCGCCTCTTGAGCAGGTTCCGACTGTGGAGGAGCTTAGCGAGGATATAGAGGAACTCTTCAAGTGGACCAAAGAAATACGGAGACGAAGGCAGCGTGCATAATGCGAGTAACTAGGCTGTCCTTTTTTGTCTTTTTGAGGAAGAGCTATGCCGAAGATTCTATTGAAGAATTCAAGAGAGGTGACCTACCTTTCAGATCGAGATTGGCGTCTTTAATTGAGTAGTAGCCCGATTTGGTAACGCCAATCTGCTCGCAGGGTACCGCCGGTCAGCAACCGGCGGTACCGCGAGTAGGCTCCCCTGGTACCGCTACGGCTCCCTCCGCTTCGCGAAGTACTCGCGCATGTTCGGCCCGTCGAGGTCGATGTAGCGCGACCCGGTCGCTATCCTGTTGAGGATGGAGTCGGCCATCAGCTCGCCCTCGATCCTGAGATGCCACTCGTTGGGCTCGAGCTGCGAGGCGATGAGGGTGGCCGCCCGGCCCTCCCTGGCCTCCATGATCTCGAACAGGTCGACGGCGTTTTGCGTCGCGATCGGCGTGGTCATAAAGTCGTCGACGATGAGCAGCTGGATGGTCTTGTAGGCGTCCATGTGCTGGTAGAAGCTCCCGTCCGCCGCCGCGCGGCAGCGGTTCAGGTCGTCCATGATGTCGGCGAGGCGGGCGTAGCGAACCGTGAAGAGCTTCCGGCAGGCTGCGTTGCCGAGCGCCTGCCGGAGGAAGCTCTTGCCGCACCCGGTCTTGGATATGATCACGACGACCTCGTTCACCTCAACCCAGTCGCAGGACGCGAGCCGCGCGACGCGGTCGCGGCTGAGCTTGCGCTCCTTCAGGTAGACGACGTCCTCGACGCAGGCGGTCGGCAGTTTGAAGCGCGCCTCGCGCACGAGCTTGGCGACCTTGCGGCCGCGTCTGGCCGAGGCCTCCGCCTCGATCAGCATCTCCATGCGCTCCTCGAAGGGGTGGCGGTCGTAGGACGCGTTCTCAACCATCTCTCGCAGCTTGTCGCCCATGGCCCTCACCCTGAACCTCGTGAGCATGTTGAAGTGCTCCTCGGTTAGCATGCCCCGTCACCGCCCCTCCGGTAGGCGTCGGCGCCGCGCAAGCGCCCGGCCGACTTCGCGCGGTCGACCAGCCCGTCGCCAGCGGCCGCCCTGACCGCGAGGATCGTGTTCTTGAGGGAGGTGTAGCTCGGCACGGCGCCGAGCGCGTGCGCCTTGGAGAGACCGAGTATGTTCCGCGCCGGCACGAACGCCTGCTCCACGATCGGCCGGCTGGCGAGCAAGCGGTCGATCGCCTGCCCGGTCTCGGCCCCTATCCGGTGCGCCCACGACGAGAAGCGCTTGGGCGACCAGGGCGAGTCCATTGCCGCGTGCGAGGGCGGCATATGCTCGACGAGCGTGGAGTACTGCCCCTTTCGCCCGCGGAGCCTGGCATGCTCGGCGACGGCCCCGCCGCCGGACATGACAGTGACCCGCGAGTCGGAGAGTCTGACATCGACCTGCTCCCCGATCAGCCGGAAGGGAACGGAGTAGCGTATATAGTCCACGGTGACATGGTAGTCGGGAGCTACCTTGCAGCTGCGCCACTCGCACATCTCGTAGCGCTCCGAGGGCAGCGGCTGCATGTGCGGGCGCTCCTCGGCCTCGTAGACCGAGTCGCGCGAGCCCTCTTTCGCGGAGAACGGGCGGGCGTTCAGCCACCGCACGCGCTCCAGACAGAACCCGTTGAACTCCTCGAGCGTGTAGAATGACATACTCGTTGGCGGACGCCACTATCCATCTCTCGACGAGGTCGACCGTCGACTCGGCGACCGCCTTGCCGCGCGGGCGGCGGATCTTGGCCGGGACGACCACCGCCCCGTAGTGCTCGGCGAAGCGGGCGTACTCCCCGTTGATGAGCGTGACGTAGACAGACGAGCGGTCCGTCGCGGTCGCGGCGTTGTCGGGCACGAGCATCCTAGGCGCCCCGCCGAAGTCCTCGAGGGCGCGGGGCTGGCCCTCCTGCCACGAGCGCTGGCGCATGTCGGTGAAGCCCTGCGCCCAGAACCTGCCCGAGTACGACAGCGCCACCACAATCACGTACACCTTCGTCTTCGAGCCCGTGAGGCGGTCGGTGAGCGAGGAGGTATCCCCGACCCAGTCTATATACGCCTTGGCTCCCGGCTCGTGGGCGAGCCTCCTGGTCGCCCACGCCTTCTCCGCCGCCCTCGCGAACATCCCGCAGAACGTCTGGTACGAGTAGGCGAGCATACCGGCCGCGGCGGCCTCGCAGTGCTCCATCCAGAACATCTTGACCGTTAGCTTGCGGTTGCTCCTCTTGCGCTCGACCAGGGCTCCCATGTCGGGCCGCAGGTAGGCGCTCTCGGCGGGCGGGCCCGCCGACGGCGCCAGCATCCCCCTCGACGTCCGCCGCGCCCATCGCGGAGACGTCGTCGAAGGTCAGCGCCCGCTCGCGCAGCGCCCTGACGTACGCGGAGACGTCACGCTTGCTCGCGTGCAGGGTTGCCGCGACCTCCGACTGCGAGGCCCCTCCCTTCGCGAGCATCAGGAGGATCTTTTTCTTCTTGGACATGGGCACCAGCCCCTTTCCGTGACACAGCACCCGCCCTTCGGGCGCCCCCTCCACGGATTCTAGGGACGGTACCGCTCAAGCCGACTCGCGGTACCGTCCATGCTAACTGCCGGTACCAGAAGTCGCTGACTCGCGTTACCAAACGCAACTACTACTCAAAAGGGCGGTACTGGGGATAATGGCAGCGAGAAGATAGGAGGCGCGGCTATGTGCGTGAGGTTCAGCCCGCTCACGGCGGAGGAGGCGCAGACCGTGCTCGACGCGCGCGGCGCGGGCCGCCACGGCATCAGGTTCATCGAGTGCCCCGATCCCGTCCATGACGTCCGCCCCGGCTCAACCGTCCCGCTCTTCGTTACGAGCGGCGCGGGCGGCCTCAGGGTCGCCCGGCTCGAGTGGGGCTTCCCGCTCGATGGCAGACCCCATGCCGTGTTCAACACGCGCATCGAGTCCGCGCTCGAGCAGCTCCGGCGCGGCCGTCGCGGCATGTGGGCAAAGGCTATAGCAAAGGGCCGCTGCCTCGTCCCGGTGCGCGCATTCTACGAGTCAAGCTCCACCGAGAAGGTCGTCAGCGAGAAGACCGGCAGGACCGTCCGCCGCCAGTACCGCTTCCGCATGCCCGGAGCTCGCGCGTTCCTTCTCGCCACTGTCCAGCAGGACGGACGCTTCTCCATCGTCACCACGGAGCCCAGCGCCAGCGTGGCGCCCATCCACGACCGCATGCCCCTTGTCCTCGGTCCCGGCGAATCGGACGAGTGGCTCGGGCCAGACTTTGCAGAACTAGCAAACAGAATCCACATCGAACTCACTGCGAAACCCGAACGCTAAATAACGTCTTTTCGTACTTCATAATTCATATACAGCTCAAGCTCATAGATGAGCGTAGGCCGCAGCATCGCTTCAAAGAGAATCTGGTGCAGAAATCTAATCTGGTTACAAAAAACCAAAATTCTTGGTTGACAATAACCAGCGAGAACCATATAGTGATTTCAGTCACGGTTACCAATAACCAGGTTCGAAAGGGGCTTACATTGCTGAGCAACGTTTCAAGCAACACTGAGGCAATTTGGCGAGTCTCCAATTCCATGAGGGGAATCGTTGGGCTCCCGTCCGGCGTTCAAGCCTACTTCTGCGCATATCTCGCTTACACCATCAAATCCAGCGAAAATACCTACGGCTCGCTCTCCGAGGTGATTGAGGTCGCTGCGAAAGGCGACCAGCTTATCCTCAAATCACTCGATGAAAACGCCTCCGATATCGAGGTCGAGCAACTCCTCGCGATGACGGAGAAGACCTCCATGGATGACCTTCTCGCGTACCTCCTCTCAGGGCCGGCCGCTGACAGCCCCATGAGCGGAGAGTGCTCGACCCCTGATGGCATCGCCGCCCTCGTTTGCGAGATTCTCGACGTGCATGGCGGCGATCTGGTCGTCGATTTCGGCAGCGGGGTCGGGAGCTTCCTCGAGCGCGTCGCAGGTACGGGCAAGGGAGCGAAGCTCGTTGGCGTTGAGCTCAATCGCAGCCTAGTTGCCGCTGCCCGCATCCGCTCAAGGGTTCTCGGCTCTGAAGTCGCCTACGAGTGGGAGGACATGTTCGAGTACTTCGAGCGCTCGCTCGCCGACGAGAAGGCCGACAAGGCCTTCTCGAACTACCCGTGGGGCATGAGAACGAAGCATCTCGAGGGCAGGTCGGAATACCTGGAGAACGTTCTCAAGGGATTATCCGAGTATGGTCGCCCGACCTCCGCGGACTGGGTGTTCAACCGCCTCCTCATCGACTCCATCAATGAGGGCGGCATCGCGGTCGGTATCATGACGAATGGCTCCGCCTTCAACGGCGCGGACGCGCGAGTCCGCAGGTACTTCATCGAGAACGGATGGGTCCGCGCGGCCATCTCGCTGCCAGCGGGAGTGTTCTCCCCGTGGACCAACATCGGCACAACGCTGGTGGTTCTCGGTCATGGCAACACCGACGGCATCAGGCTTGTCGACGCCACCGACCTCGGGACCAAGGAGCGTCGCGGCCGCACCCTTTCGGAGGACGACATCCAAGAAATCTTGACCCGCATGGAGACGGATTCCGACAAAAGCGCGATGGCGCCCATAAGCAAGCTCGCGGAGCGCGAGTACACGCTCTCAGCGAACCGCTTTCTGCAGAAGGAGATCAGGCTGGCAAACCCCGTCGAGATGAGGAGCGTAATCCTCGACGTCACGCGCGGGGCGGGACTGCGAGCGAAGGAACTCGACGAGCTCACCTGCGAGGAAGACACGGGCATTCGCTACCTGAACCTCTCGAACATCGTGGACGGTTCCATCGACGACGAGCTCCCATTCCTCAAGGAGCTGGACCCCAAGCTCGAGAAGTACTGCCTCGAGACCGGTGATCTGCTGCTCTCCAAGAACGGCGCGCCCTACAAGGTCGCCGTGGCCGAGGTGCCTGAAGGGCAGAAGATTCTCGCGAACGGCAACCTATACATCATCAAGCTCGACACCGAGAAGGTCGATCCATACTACGTCGCAGCCTTTCTGAACAGCCCCGATGGCAAGGAGACGCTTGCCCGCGCATCGAAGGGTGCCGTCATCCCCAACCTTCCGCTGGGCGAACTGAACAGAATCAAGATTCCCCAGGAGGGTGTGGAGAAGCAGGCGCGCGTGGCTGCTGCCTACCAAGCCAAGCTCGATGAGATTGGTGTCCTCAAGCTACGGCTTTCCCGCGCCCGGAAGGAACTCGTGGACCTCTTCGACGAGGAGGCCTAGCGTTGGCGCCGCTTACCCAACAAGAGCTCGACGACCTCTATGAGGCGATGATGGGGCGCATGCATCTGGAGCTGCTGGAAGCCCTGACGAGAGCCAACCGCATGGGAGAGCTTGAAGACTTGCTCGCAAGTCTGGGGATGTCAGACCTGCTGAGCCGCGACGAAGACCCCAGCCCTCTTGAGATCGGCAAAATCATCGTTCTTGGTGCGAGCCAAGTGTCCGTCGACAAGCTCCGCAGCGCGGCGAGAAAAGAAGGCTTCGACTCAGATCGAATTGAGTTCAAGACGGAGTACAAGCAGCTCAAGCACTTCGACTTCGGGAAGATCAGGGGCAGCATGGGCTATGTCGCCATCTTCGCCGGCCCCATGCCGCACAGCACCCCGGGCGCCGCGGAGGCGAGCAGCTTCATCGCTCGAGTGGAGAACAACCCCAACGATTACCCCCAGCTGTTCAAGCTGTTAACGAAGAACGAGCTCAAGATTACCAACAGCAGCTTCAGAAACGCCCTCAGGGAGCTCAAGGAGCAGTTTGCCTGAGCTTGCATCCGTTACGATTTCTATAGGCGCTAACAAGAAGGGAAGGTGCCTCATGGCACAAGACACACGAGAGGCTCAACGAAGCGAGCTGTTCAAGACCATCTGGGGCATCGCGGACGAGGTTCGTGGTGCCGTCGACGGATGGGACTTCAAGTCGTACATCCTCTGCTTCCTGTTCTACCGCTTCATCTCAGAGGACCTTGCCGAGTTCATCGACGAGGGCGAACGCGAGGCGGGAGACGCATCATTTTCGTATGCGGAGCTTTCTGATGGAGAGGCAGAAGCCGCTCGCGAAGACGTCACCGAGGAGAAGGGCTTCTTCATTCTCCCGTCGCAGCTCTTCCAGAACGTCGCGAAGGCGCCCGACAAGGATCCCGAGCTCAACGTCCATATCAAGGCGATCTTCGACGCTGTCGAGGCCTCAAGCGTGGGCACGCGCTCCGAGGACGACTTCAAGGGGCTCTTCGACGATGTCGACGTCACGAGCAACCGCCTCGGTGCCGACCTCACAGAGCGCAACGCGCGCCTCGCCAAGATCATCGAGGGCATCCGCGACCTCGACTTCGGCAGCGTCCGCGATGCCCGGATCGACCTCTTCGGCGATGCCTACGAGTACCTCATGAACATGTACGCGTCCAACGCAGGCAAGTCGGGCGGCGAGTTCTTCACCCCGCCTGAGGTTTCCGAGTTGCTCGCCCGCATCGTCGTCGGCGATCGCGCGAGCGTGGACAAGGTCTACGACCCCGCCTGCGGCTCGGGATCGCTCCTGCTCAAGTTCGCCAAGCTGCTCGGGCAGGAGAACGTTCGCGTGGGCTACTTCGGGCAGGAAATCAACCCCACCACCTACAACCTCTGCCGCATGAACATGTTCCTGCACCGCATCAACTTCGACCGCTTCAACATTGCGCGCGGAGACACGCTCACCAACCCGCTGCACTGGGACGACGAGCCCTTCGACGCCATCGTCTCCAACCCACCCTACTCGGTGAAGTGGGTTGGCGACGAGGACCCCACACTCATCAACGACCCGCGCTTCGCGCCTGCCGGCGTACTCGCACCCAAGTCCAAGGCCGACCTCGCGTTCACTATGCACATGCTCTCCTGGCTCTCGTCGAACGGGAAAGCCGCCATCGTCGAGTTCCCCGGCGTCCTCTACCGTGGCGGCGCGGAGCAGAAGATCCGCAAGTACCTCGTCGATGGTAACTATGTTGAGGCCGTTATCCAGCTTCCCGTGAACCTCTTCTTCGGCGTCACCATCGCCGTGTGCGTCATCGTTCTCTCCAAGTCGAAGGCGGACGACCGCGTGCTTTTCGTGGACGCCTCCGAGGAGTTCTCGCACGTTGGCAACAAGAACAAGCTCATGCCTGAGAACATCGAGCGCATCTACCGGGCGGTGCACGACCGCAGCGAGGAGGAACACTTCTCCAAACTTGTCGGCATTGAGGAGATCGGCGGCGAGAACTCTTACAACCTTTCGGTGGGCACGTGGGTCGAGAAGGCCGATACCCGCGAGAAGATTGACATTACAGAGCTTAACGAGCGCATCCGCAGAATCGTCGCCCGCGAGCAGGAGCTGCGCGAGCAGATTGATGCTATCGTCGCGGAATTGGAGGCGTGAGGATATGACGTCGACGATTTGTTGGCACTGCCATCAGCTGGCGCAAATGGTATGCCCCGATGAGAATGTTAACGGGACTCCGTACTACGGCGGCCAGCACATCCCGGCTTTTCCCGACTGGAGGTTTTCGGCAGATGCTGATTGGGATAAGAATAAATCTCTTTTGATATTCTCCTGCGCCAACTGCGGCTTTCCGAACATCGCAGAGGTAGAAACATCTGAAGCAGAATGCACTTTAGGTTACGACCCTGAGAATCATATTATTCGATGGCTCCCGATTCAGCCCATGGGCAAGGTCTACTCAAACGCACCCGAGGATATCGCCTCAATGGCCAGCGAGGTTCACAAATGCCACGAAATTGGAGCGGATCGTGCCGCAGTGATACTTGCAAGAAGCGTCATGGAGGGCATTGTTGCCAATCAAGAGGAAGTACCGTCCAAGAAAAAGCTGTATGAACGCATAGAGGACCTAAAGAGGGCGGGAAAGATCACCTCACGCACGGCAGATGCGGCCACAGCCATACGTCTCTGCGGTAACGACTACGTGCATAACGTGCTCGAGCAGGTCGATAGAGAGTACACGGAAATCGTAGTCAAAATTCTTGATTCCGTAATCGATGACTTGTACTCAAACCCATCCCTAGTCTCGCAAGCGATGGAATACGCAAATAGAAGAAGGCAAGCACAGCAGGAGAAGAGCAATGGGACGAATCGATAAGCTGCTCAGACATTTCTGCCCTGATGGGGTTGAGTATAAAAAACTGGGTGAAATCGGATCCTTCACCCGGGGGTCGGGCATCCAGAAGAAAGACTTCGTCGAGGGCGGTAGGCCCTGCATTCATTACGGTCAGGTATACACCTGCTACGGACTGTCTGCTACAAAGACAAGGTCGTTCATCAGCAAGGAGCTCTATGCAGGCCGTAAAAAGGCTGAGCCCGGCGACCTTGTGATTGCGACAACGAGCGAGAACGAGGAGGACGTCTGCAAATGCGTCGCATGGCTTGGCGACGAGCCGTGTGCCGTGAGCGGGGACGCCTACATCTTCTCTCACGAGCAGGACTCGAAGTACGTTGCATATCTTTTTTGTTCAGACCAATTCCAGAAGCAGAAGAAGCGCTACATCACTGGCACGAAAGTGCTTCGTGTAAGCGGCGAGAACATGGCGAAGATTGAGTTGCCGTTCCCGCCCCTTGATATCCAACGAGAGGTCGTGCGGGTGTTAGACTCCTTCGCGGAGCTGGAGACGGAGCTGGAGACGGAGCTGGAGGCGCGGAAGGCGCAATACGCCCACTACCGCGACCTCCTGCTCTCGCGCGAAAGCCTCGAAGAAATGGCGGGCGGCGAGGTTTCCATCGCTGTATTGGGAGATATCGCCAAGATTAATACTGGCCAAAAGCCGAGCAGTATTACCGTAGATAATGGTCGTAATTTTCCTTATGTAAATGCCGGCACCACATACTCTGGATTCACGGATGAGTACAACACAGAGGGAGATACGGTGACCACGCCATCGCGTGGGCAAGGTGGAATTGGTTATGTTGGCTACCAGGCAGGAAAGTTCTGGTGTGGACCCCTGTGCTACCGCATACGCTCTTCAAACAATAGGATTATGAACCGTTATCTGTTTTATACGCTGCAAGGCAAGTCAAAAGAGATAGTTGCTCTGATGAACGAAGGAGGAACGCCGGCGGTAAACGCAAAGGACTTGAAGCGGCTTAAGGTCGAGGTTCCACCTCTCGAGGTGCAACGGCGCGTCGTCGACATCCTCGATCGCTTCGACGCCCTCACCACCTCGCTCGCCGATGGCCTACCCGCCGAAATCGCGGCTCGCCGCCAGCAATACGAGTACTACCGCGACAAGCTGCTCGACTTTCCGCGTAAGGAGGTCGCCTGATGGGCGATGACGGTGCCGCAAAGCGCATATCCATCAAATACGACAGTGGAGAGAGCCAGTCGCTTGAAGCAATTGAGTACGGTGGTAAAGATAGGGTCGATTACGTTGCTGTCGAATATGACAGCTCGTCCGGCTCCTCGGTTGCCGTCGAATATGATGGTTCGCCAACCGCATCTTCGATTGTAATCGAATACGATAGCGAGCCGAGGGTGCCGTCGTCCGATGGCGACGTCGGGGTTTCTCTCGGCAAGAAGACGTATTCCATCCTGCTCGAGGGTCCTGAGTCCACCGTCTGTGCCAAGGCGCCCTGCGCGCCCGGAACGGGCTCTGCATACCAGTCCGAGGCCGAGCTCGAGGGGAGTCTCATCGCGCAGCTCGTCTCACAGGGGTACGAGCGCATCGACGTCACGGACCAGGCGGGCCTCGTCTCCAACCTGCGAAGTCAAATCGAGGCGCTGAACGGCATCGCGTTCGCGGACGAGGACTGGGACACGCTCTTCTCGACCCACATCGCCAACGCGACAGACGGCATCGTCGAGAAGGCAGCTCGCATCCAGCGCTCGCCGGTCATCGACTTCCAGATGCACGACGGGACGCTCGTCAACGTCAAGCTCCTCGACCGCGACCACATCCACCGCAACCGGCTTCAGGTGCTCAACCAGTACGAGGCCAACGAGGGCGCGCACAAGAACCGCTACGATGTCACCATACTGGTGAACGGCCTGCCGCTCGTGCACATCGAGCTCAAGCGCCGCGGCGTGCCGCTGCGCGAGGCGTTCAACCAGATCGAGCGCTACCAGCGCGAGAGCTTCTGGTCGGAGTCGGGACTCTTCGAGTACGTGCAGATCTTCGTGATCTCCAACGGCACGGACACCAAGTACTACTCCAACACCACGCGCTGGAAGAAGACGCATTCGGAGCGGGGCAAGAGGACGAGTGCGTCCTACCAGTTCACGAGCTGGTGGACGGACGCCGCCAACCGCCGCATCACCGACCTCGTGCCGTTCGCGGCGTCGTTCCTCTCGCGCGGCACGCTGCTCATGGTGCTCACGCACTACTGCGTGCTCAACGTGTCCGACGAGCTCATGGTCATGCGGCCGTACCAGATCTGCGCCACCGAGCGCATTCTCAACCGCATCCTCATCGCGCTCTCGGACAGACGGCGTCTCGGCACCGTCGCTGCGGGCGGCTACGTCTGGCACACCACCGGCTCGGGCAAGACGCTCACATCCTTCAAGGCGGCGCAGCTCGCCTCGCGCATGGCGGGTGTGGACAAGGTGCTCTTCGTCGTCGACCGCAAGGACCTCGACTACCAGACCATGAAGGAGTACAACAAGTTCCAGCCTGGCGCGGTGAACGGCTCCTCCAACACCGCCGCGCTCGTGAGGAACCTCGAGTCTACGGCGGCCGACAAGCGGATTTGTGTCACTACGATCCAGAAGCTCGCGTCTTACCTCTCAAAGGCCGACCGCAAGCACCCCGTCTTCTCGCGCAACGTCGTCTTCATCTTCGACGAGTGCCACCGCTCGCAGTTCGGCAAGATGCACAAGGCCATTACCAAGGCCTTCAAGAACTACATGCTGTTCGGTTTCACCGGGACGCCCATCTTCGCCGTCAACGCGAGCTCGGGCGGCGACCCCAACCTCAAGACCACGCAGCAGGCGTTCGGCGACTGCCTGCACAAGTACACCGTGGTGAACGCCATCGACCACGGCAACGTCCTGCCCTTCAAGGTCGACTACGTCAAGACTTTTCGCCGTCGCAACGGCAGTGCTGATGCTCTTGTGGAGGGCATCGACACCAATACGGCGTGGCAAAACCCGAAGCGTATCCGCCTGGTAAGCGAATACATTCTCGACAACTACAACATTAAGACCAAGCGTGACGGGTCAAGTTATCAGTACAAGGGCCAGCGCCGGCGCGGCTTCAACTCCATCCTTGCATGCGACTCCATCGGCTCGGCGAAGGCCTACTACGCGCAAATCAAGGAGCTCCTCGCCGAGCGCCCCGGGTTCGACCTCAAGGTCGCGACCATCTTCACCTACGCCGCCAACGGCGACGAGGACGATGGGCAGGGCATGCTCTCCGAGGAGGCGATGGACACGAACGGCATGCCGAAGGCCGATCGCGAATTCCTCGACGCCGCCATAGCAGACTACAACGCGATGTACGGCACGAGCTGCGGCACCGACTCAAAGGGGTTCGACAACTACTACAAGGACGTCTCCGAGCGCATGAAGAACCGCGAGCTCGACCTGCTCATCGTGGTCGACATGTTCCTCACGGGTTTCGACGCCAAGACGCTCAACACCCTCTGGGTGGACAAGAACCTGCGCATGCACGGCCTCATCCAGGCGTTCAGCCGCACCAACCGCATCCTCAACTCAGTGAAGACGTTCGGTAACATCGTGTGCTTCCGCGACCTCTCCGAGCGCGTTGACGAGGCGCTCGCGCTCTTCGGCGACCCGGACGCAGGCGGCATCGTGCTGCTCAAGCCCTACGAGGTCTACTTCCAGCGCTACGCCGAGGCTCTCGAGCACCTGCGGATCGACTTCCCGCTCGACGGCGGGTTCGACCTGCTCGGCGAGGAGGCCGAGAAGGACCTCGTGAAGACGTTCGGACAGATCCTCAGGCTCCGCAACATCCTCTCATGCTTCGACGACTTCGCCGCAGACGACCCCATGGGCGAGCGCGAGCTCCAGGACTACCAGAGCCACTACCTCGACATCGCCGACAAGTACCGCCGCCAGCGCAAGGCCGACCTCGTCGACATCGGCGACGACCTGACCTTCGAGATGGAGCTCGTCAGACAGGTAGAGATCAACATCGACTACATCCTCATGCTCGTCGAGCAGCGCCACGGCGACAACGTGCAGGACAAGGAGATCGCCGACAAGATCCGCAGCGCGGTCGCGTCCTCGCCGGAGCTGCGCGACAAGGCCGAGCTCATCGAGGAGTTCCTGCGCGCGGTTGGGTTCGACGGCGCGGAGGCGCGCGTCGACATCGTCTCCATGCCGGAGGCGGAGCGACACGAGGCCGTGGCTCGCGAGTGGCGGCGCCACGTCTCTGATTCGATGGAGCGCGATCTCGACGACATCGTCGAGGAGAACCGACTGAAGCCGGAGGAGACCAGGGCGCTCGTCAGCGAGTCATTCGTCGCGGGAGCCGTGCCCGAGGCGGGGACTGCCATCTCCAGGATCATGCGGCCGGTGTCTCGCTTTGCCAAGGGCAACCCATACGGCGAGAAGCGCCACAAGGTGCTCGACGCCCTGAAGGCGTTTTACGAGAAGTACCGCAGCCTGACGTCCACATACCCGATGAGCTAGCGAGAAGAGCTGGCGGCTGTATGGCCACACCCCATCACCACCCGCTGCCCGTCGAGGGTCGTCCGCAGCCCACCCGCCTCCGCTCCGTTGCGCGCACGGCTCGGAAACCGCCCGCCCCGCGCAGAAGGCGCCACTCACGGCCATGCCCGTCGGGTAACGTACAATTTCTTGCGCACTTTGACAGCGGAATAGCATCCAGATAGGAAGGAGGGCACGGCCCGCCCCGGTATGATTCGAGTTGCCTAGACAAGAAACATGCTGGGGGAGGGGCCATGCCCGAGCCCATTGTATCTTTGAACGAGGAGACCCTGAGGGACGATCTCAGGGAGCTGGTGAGGAAGACCGTCGAGGAGCTGCTCAACGGCCTGCTTGAGGAGGAGGCCGGCGACCTCGTGGGCGCCGAGCGCTACGAGAGGACCGCGGAGAGGGAGGCCTACCGGGCCGGGCACTACGACCGGAAGCTCGCCACCACCTCCGGCGAGGTCACGCTCAGGATGCCCAAGCTCAAGGGAGTTCGGTTCACCACCGCTATCATCGAGCGCTACCGCAGGCGCGAGACCTCGGTCGAGGAGGCCATGATCGAGATGTACCTGGCGGGCGTCTCCACCAGGCGCATCGAGGACGTCTCCGAGGCCCTCTGGGGGTCAAGCGTGTCCGCGTCGACGGTCTCCAACCTCAACGAGAAGGCGTTCAAGGCGGTCGAGCGATGGCGCAACCGCCCGCTCGAGCGCGCCTAACCCTACGTCTACGTGGACGGCATCTACCTCAGGCGGAGCTGGGGCGGCAGCTACGAAAACGTGTCGGTGATGGTCGCCATAGGCGTCAACGACGACGGCTACCGCGAGGTGATCGGCGCCGCCGAGGGCTTCACGGAGTCCTCGGAGTGCTGGCGGGAGTTCCTGTCGTGGCCCAGGCCCCGCGGCCTGCGCGGCGTGCGGATGTTCACCGGCGACAAGGCCGCCGGCATGGTCGGCTCAATCGCCGAGGTGTTCCCGGGGGCCGCCTACCAGCGGTGCGCCGTGCACTTCTACAGAAACGTGCTGGCCAGGGCCCCGAGGTCCAAGAGGCCGAGGGTCGCCGCCATGCTCAAGGCGATCCACGCCATGGAGTCGCGCGAGGCGGCCGAGGCCAAGGCCCTCGCCGTCGCCGGGGAGCTGGAGTCGCTCAGGCTCAAGGAGGCCGCCAAGGTGGTCAGGGAGGGCTTCGCCGAGACGCTGACCTACAACAGGTTCCCCCGCGAGCACTGGCGGAGGATCCGCACGAACAACGCCATCGAGCGCCTCAACCGCGAGATCCGCCGCCGCACCCGCGTGGTGGGCACCTTCCCGGACGGGAGGAGCGCCCTCATGCTCGTGACCGCGAGGCTCAAGTACGTCGCCGAGAGCGAGTGGGGCTCGAGACGCTACCTGGACGTGACGCTGCTGGAGGAGGCGCACCGGGAGGCGGGCCTATAGGGCTGTCTGAAAGTGCGCAAGAATCCTGACGGTACCTGGCGCTCGCCTTCTATCTGCACCCACCCCTGCCACCCAAGAACTGGAATGACAGCGATACGAAGGTTCAACTCCTCGTCAAAGAGATTGAGCGCTCGCAGTCTGCCGTCTGCCTCATAAGAGGCAGCCTTATGGCATGCGACCCCAACCGGTCGGGTAGCGGCTTTACCCATACCGTCACAATAGACACACAGACGCTGAGCTTATATCTCGCAGAGCGGATGTACCATGTCTGGGGCGATGTGAGGGCTCGAGCAAATCGGAATCCAAAACTCCTACAACGGAGAGATTGAAGCCTCAGGTTCTTCTCGCCCCAATCCGTCACAGCAACTCGGTCTTGAACGCGTTGAGCAGGTACGTACGTGTCAGCCAGGACTACTTCCGCAGCGTGCTTCTTTCCAACTACAGTGGCACCTGCTGTCTCACGGGCATCGACATTCCCACCCTGCTCACGGCGAGCCATTCAAGCCGTGGGCGGCAGCCATGCCGAACGAGCGCCTCATGTCGTCGAACGGCCTCTTGCTCAACGCACTGCACGACCGCGCCCTCATCACACTCGACGACCGCTACCGCATCGTAGTCTCCTCGCGCGTGTCGCACACGCCCACGAACGACCGGTGGCTCTACGCCTTCGACGGGAGAGCATCAAATTAACAGCTACTCATCGTCAAAGTCGATGTCTACTTCAGCCGCTTCGTAGACATCAACAAGCTGATCGATGTCCACGTCATTCACAATCCAATTGCGTGCCATACACTGCTGTTTGAATTCGGTAATGCGGTTTACACCGTTGATTTCTCTCAGAGTTATAACAAGTCCAAAGGGCAGGTGTTTCTTCGAGTTCGGTCGATCGGCTCTTTCGGTGGTGAGTATCTTCACCCCCCATAGATTGCTGCCTTCAATATAAGTTTTATGCGGTCGAACACGTTGCGTCAACTTGTCAGAAATATGCTTGACGCTATCCCATTTACGGAAAAACGTACGCGCATCATCTTCATTTAAATGCGCCCCCATAGTGCCCTGTACGTTTCCATTTAGTTCTTTGACACTCGTGCCGGTCCTAGTCTCGAAGAGACGACCAAAATGCAGGTCCATTTCGGTGCTTGTATAGTCAACGCCTTGGTTTCTGTCGCAGCCAGGAAAATAACAAAGCGTCGCGCGCGCAACGTACGGGAACTTGCCATCACGCATTGGGATGGGTATGTTATAGGCATAGGTACTGTATCTACAAGCCACGCCGTTCAGCACAAAACGAATCTCGTCGTTCCTGCAACGCAACACATCCTTTATGCTCTTTGGGACAATGCCATAGCCCAGCAATGGATCAGCTGGTTCATTTTTCCACCCGATAGCAGAATCTACTATTAGGGCCTTCGCTATCTCACGAGTTAATCCACACTTATAGATTAAATATGCAACCTTACGAGCTATCCAAGGCGCTGCCAAAGATGTGCCGGAAGCGGTTACCGGTGCAAATGGCGCGGCGGTCCTTATGGGTCGTTCCTTGGTACCGCCATAATAGCTAACGTCAGGCTTGCCGAAGAAAGACAATACGGGCCCACTCCGAGCATATTCAGCAGCAGTTCCATCCCTATCCACAGAATTGACCACTATGGCATTGATAGAGTCAGCAGGTGCTCCGATGCGCGATTGAGATAAAGAGGTCCTGTTCGTCCCCGCCACGACGAAAACAACGTCATACTGTGTCTGAATGCGATCAAGAATATCGGCTTCAGGCGATATTGAATTGATGCGAGTCTCTAGTTCAGAGCCCAGCGACAAGTTCCATACCTTGATGTTTGGATTGTCAGCCACTATCTCCTTTATTTGACGCATCACGGTGAAAGAGCTGCAGCGAGCCTTCGTGGCAACCCCAAAGTGCTTTACCCGAAATCGTCCGCAATCGTCCTCGAGGTCGCGATTGAGGGCGGGACCATCCACAATAATTGAGCTTACGGATGTCCCATGCTCACGGTCTTCTTCGCGCACTTGAATTGCTCCATCAAGTCGTGACTCATACTCAACCCAATCGGCAAAATAGACACGCTCATCGAAAGGCGTGTCAATCACTCCAATGACGGGTTCATTTGATGGACTGGGTATGTCGGGAAAGACACCGTCAGTAGCACCAAAGTCCTCACCAACCCAGTCACTGGCATCATCAAGCTCCATTGCAACCAGATATGGCGCACGAAGTCTCAACTTAATGAATTGTTCTCGCGTCAGGAGGACGCTGGTGCCGAGCACACGGCTTTTCACCAAGTCATCGATGCCCACTTCGCGCAACAGCTCGTATGTATCGCGACCCGTCGCATAAAGCGTTACAAAAGCCAAATCTGGGCTATCACCTTCAATGTTTTCAGGAATCCCAAATCTCTGCGCGTAAAAGGAGTCTTTGATTGCTTGAGCGAAGGTCGATTTGCACAGAGGACCAGAGTACCCCGGAAGTCCGTTCTGGCTCACAGAATTAAGGTCTTCATCTGTAAGCTTGCAACCAAAAGAACTCTTAATTATGGCTGCACACTCACTCAGTAGCCTTTCTGTCCCTCGCAGTTCAGCCAGCTCTACGCAATATGTAATTACATGCCTGCGTTTAAGATTTGTTGCAATATCGTATTTTGCACCAACAATACGCTCGCTTGCTTTACCGTCACTGCTACCGAGCAACCTCTTCACCCGATTACTCTTGGCGATAACGCGATCGTAGTACACACAAACAAGTGGTCGGACATCGATTGCAACCTCATCCCAAAATGCGATTACAGAACTTATATCGTTTACGAGGGACATGATATGTTCCAACGTAACGACCTGCCCCTTGGGAATCGAGGGGCGGCCGCCAGATGCAGATGAAGGTGCGCTCTCGAAGCTACCCTTGAGACGTAGCAAGTCGTTCATTATGACTCCTTCATCTCCCTAGAAACAGTGCTCTTTGGTATACCAGTTAAAATCTCAATTTCACGCACCGTATAGCCCTGACTCTTTAGCTCCCGGATATCTTCAGTTGGATTGGAAACCATCGTCCTGTATAGACGTCGTAAATAACTGAATTCATCATCAGGATCGCTAAATGCAAGGGATGTCCTGATCATGTTAGTAAGGTCTCCCGGCATCGGTATCTCATCTGTCTGAAGCAGAATCTTCCGAAGGAGTCGGTTGTTTTTCCCAGCGTAGCTGAACTGCGTAAGCAGATTGCTTGTAATCTTTTCAGCAATCTCAATTAAATCGTTCCTTGTATAGCGGCCAAAATCAATGGTTGCATCGAATCGCCGCACGATGGCCTTGTCCAGCCTCCGGAATAGGTTTGTCGTCGCAATCACAACTATTTGCGAATCAAGTCGCTCGAGCTCTCGAAGAAAAGTCGACGTTGCACGTCCCATCTCCCGAACATCGCGAGAGTCTGTGCGATCTAGGGCTAAGGCATCAATTTCGTCAAAGAGGACTAGGTAGCCGCATTGATTTGCAAGGCTATTAATCTCTTCGAAGAGAGCTACGATGTTCTTGCTTGTCTGTCCAAGCTTGCTGTCGATGACGGAGCTGAAGTTAACTACAAGAGTTTCTCTGCAAAGAACGCGAGAGACTTGTCTGGCAGTCTCCGTCTTTCCCGTACCCGGCGGTCCCTGAAAGATGAATTTGTTTACACCGGCATTATGACCAACGGCATTGATGATGCCCTTCACATCGTCAGCGATAACCTTTGGGAGTGGAAGCGGCGTCTTGGTGTATGGCAGCTTCTGCAGGTAGTCAGTTCCAAGTGAATCGCCCTCTGACTGAGGGACAAAAGTATTTGTATCCGACAAGAGCGCCATAACGTATTCTGCAAGCTGATAGTCACCAGCTGCATCAAATTCGCGAGCGATCTCGTAAGCCTCAGTTCTGAACGCCGGATCGTTGTGCTCCGAATAGTATCTAATAAGATTGATTACGTTCCTCTTCTTCATCCTTCATGTCCTCCTCGATAGCCTGCGATCATTATAGGACAAGCTATCTAATATTTGGGACAGCATTCTTGATTTTATCTGGAATAGTGTTACCTTATTGATGGGTCACAAAGTGACCGCGGCAACAGACCGTCCGATACGTGGTGAGGAGGATTAGATTTGTTCACATCTATGGGAACCGAGTCTCATGAAGGGAGGAAAAGCGATGGCGACGGTTACAGTCAAGATTCCGCGGTACCGGATTACCCGTAGCGGTCGAGTCGTCAAGACGGGAACAACCCGTAAGACCATTCGCGTGAACATCCGTAAAAAGTAGAGCTCCAGCTGACGACTGAAGCTCCACTTGGTAGGATGAGGGAAGTCTTCTTAAGCGGGGGCTTCCCTCATTCGATTTATGAATTGTAATGAACCGCAGAATTTGTTTCTAGCCCGTCAAAAAAACCGACAAGCTCCAATCCACGCAAAACAAGGCCGAAGGGTTTCGTATAACAGACAGAAGCCGATACTGCTCAGCATCAGGGATCTCTCCCACGTTACTTGTCCCTAAACACCAGCCACCCGCTGTAGTCCGTGTCGCGCGGGCGGCGACGGTCGGGGTCGCGGAAGAAGTCCGCCGCGAGCCGACGAATCACGGGCGAGAGCGCAATCAGCGCGATGAGGTTCGGAA
>DHCMC07803__coassemble_880_pt1 | contig 23508 bp, 18 predicted proteins | sample DHCMC07803__metabat2_low_PE_050 | metagenome-assembled genome bin DHCMC07803
CGATAAGATCGACCTTGCCGGAAAGAAGCATCTCCTTGCGGTCGTCCGGGATGACGGTGACGAATTCGACCTCGTCGTATCCTAAGCGCGCTGCGACCTCGTTGACCAGATCGATCTCGAGGCCGTAGTAGTTGCCGGTGTGCTCGTTCAGGTAGCCGAATCCCATGACATCAGCGCGGACGCCTGCGCGCAGCGCCCCTTCCGATGCCGCCTTCGCACCCGCCGTGCTCCCTGATCCCGCCGTAGAACCGCCGGTGCAGCCACCAAGCAGCGCGGCGAGGGGCATCGCGGCTAAGGAGCAGGCGAGTCTGCCGAACTCTCTGCGCGTGTAGCTTGCCATATCTACTCCCCGTTGAATGGATACATGCATGGGGCGCACAGGTCGCGCCGAAGAGGATATTTTACGGAAGCCCCGCGCCGGATTCTATAGTTCGAGCGGTTTCCCCGCGTGGTTCAATGTCTGATTGATACCTAGGGATTCTCTTGTCAAGAGCCGGCTGGTTCCCTCACAATGACCCGGCTCGCCCCGCCTCCGGGGCAGCCTGTGCGCCAGGGTGGCGCGCGGCCACGACGAGAAGGAGAAGACCTTTGGATTCTTGGAAGAAGTACTTTGCCGAGGCGCTCGGCACCTTCACGCTAACGCTCTTCGGCTGCGGTAGCGCCGCCATCGCCGGCTCCACGCTTGGCACGCTCGGCATCGCCTTCGCATTCGGGCTTTCCATCGTTGCCATGGCGTTCGCCATCGGCAATGTTTCAGGGTGCCATATCAACCCGGCTGTGACCTTCGGTTGCTACATCGATGGCCGCATCTCGCTCAAGGATTTGTACTGCTACTGGATTGCCCAGTTCGCAGGCGGTATCGCTGCCGCGTTCGCGCTGTTGTTCATCGTTACCCAGTGCGGTGAGCTCGGCGGCGTTGCGGCTACCGGTCTTGGCACGAACGGTTTCGACGGCGCTTCCACGACCGGCATCTCCATGGCTGGTGCCTTCATTGTCGAGGTGGTCCTTACCTGCGTCTTCGTTCTTACGATTCTTGGCGTGACGGCCGACGGCAAGACGGGCAGCTTCGGTGGCATCGTTATCGGCCTCGCGCTCGCCTTCGTGCACATCATGGGCATTCCGCTCACGGGGACCTCGGTGAACCCTGCCCGTAGCTTTGGCCCCGCGCTCGCGATGGCCACGCAGGGCAACACGCTTGCGCTCGAGCAGGTCTGGGTGTTCATCTTCGCCCCGCTCGCGGGCGCTGCCCTCGCAGCGGTGATCTTCGGAATCTTCAAGTCCTTCTACCAGCAGGAGGCGTAGAGCCCACTCGGTATCTAGTGGAGCGGTTTTGCAGCTTCAATTCAAGGCCGCTCGCTCATATTGACTCGCAAGGGGTTCGCGTTATGCGGACCCCTATTCTTATATGTGCAAGCTATACGCGCTAACCCATGCGTTCCGTACAGCATTTCATGCCGTGCTACTATCGACGGTTGTCGTCGTGCGTGCCTGCGCCCATCAGGAAGAGAGGTCGCTATGAGCTGCTGCCATGCAAGCGCTTACACGGTTCCCTTTGAGTTTTCCGAGCTGCCCTTCGACGAGGCGGTACGACTCGCTGCGGATACGGGAGTCATATCTGGCGATGCGGGTCCCCTGCTCGAGACCGTTATCGATATGCTTGACGAGCTCGAGCGGCCCGATGAGCACTTCGACGTGATACAGGTGGCGGGTACGAATGGTAAAAGCTCGACGGTGCGCTTCTGCGCTGCGATCTTGCGCGGGGAGGGGTTGCGCACGGCGCTTTACACCTCGCCCCACCTCGTGCGATATCCCGAGCGCATGGAGGTCGACGGGCGCGTCATCTCCGATGTCGCGTTCGCGCATGGCGTCTCCGCGGCGGTTGAGGCAGGCAGGCGCGTGAACGCCCGCCGGACGAAAGCGGGCGAGGGGCTCTACGCCATAACGCCGTTCGACCTCTTGACCGTTGCCGCGCTCGTGGTGTTTGCCGAGGCCGGTGTCGACGTGGCCGTGCTCGAGGTTGGTATGGGCGGGCGCTGGGACGCTACGAGCGCTACGCACCCTGTGGGCGTCGCGGTGACGGGTATAGGCCTCGACCATATGAGGATCTTGGGCGACACGCTCGCCGAGATCGCTGCGGAGAAGGCGGCCGTCATCCAACCCGGACGATTCTGCGTGTTGGGGGAGGGAACGCACGATCCGGAAGTCCAACCCGTCATGGATGAGCGCTGCCAAGCGTGCGGCATCGAACCGTTCGTCGTAACGCACGAGATCGTCCGCGAGCCGGACCGCTTGGGCGGCTCGCTTACCTTACGGTGCCCCGCTCCGCGCGCCGCCTATGAGATTTCTATCCCAAAACCTTCCTATCAAGCGCAGAACATCGCTTGCGCAGTGGCGCTTGCTGAATGCTATCTCGAGCGTTCGCTAGACGCTGCGGCTCTTGAGTCGAGCCTTGCCGCCTGTTCCACCCCGGGGCGTTTCGACATCGTGCGACCCGATCCGCTCGTGCTGATCGATGCTTGCCATAACCCCCAGTCATGCGAGACGTTCATCTCGTCGGTCGCCCAGATCGTTCCCGCTCGGGATCTTCGCCCGGTGCTGCTCTTTGCGACGCTTGCCGATAAGGATTCGCAGGGGATCGCACGCGCGCTGGTGCCGGAGTTCCCTCGCATCATCGTGTGCCAGACGACCTCGCCGCGCGCTCTTACCGCTGAAGACCTCGCTCGTACCGTGAGCGAGGAGCTCGAGCGCGAGGGACGGCCTGCGAGCGATCTCATGGCGTCGTTCGATTCGGTGGCGGATGCGCTGTCCTTCGCGACGGAAGAAGGGTTGCCGCTGGCTGTCGCGGGGACCATCACGCTTGCGGGCGAGGTCGCTGGGCTTTTTGCCCGCTAGAGCTCGTGGAAGTGGGGCGCCTTGCCTTCGAAGGTGCAGAAGGCCTTGAAGCCAAGGGCTGAGAGGCGCCGCTGCACGTAGGCGATATAGGACCCTAGGTGGTCGGGCTCGTGCGAATCGCTTCCTATGGTCACGATCGTGCCGCCGAGGTCTCGATAGAGCTCGAGGATCTCGGTGCAGGGTTGCAGGTCGGGTAGGCCGTAGCGGAACGACGAGGTGTTGACCTCGATCCCCTTTCCATCCGCGATGATGCGCTCCAAGATCGCGGCGGTGATGTCGCGCGTCTTCTCGAAGGGGTAGATGCCCGCCGGGTCGTAGCGCTTGATGAGGTCGAGGTGGCCTAGGATCGAGTATCCATGGAACCGTTCGACTACCGCCAAGAGCTCCTGGTAGTAGGCTTCGTTGTACTCATCCTGCGTGCGTCCTTCCTGGAACGACCCGTCCCAGAACTCCTTGTCGCCTACCTGGTGGATAGAGAGGATAGCGAAGTCAAGATGGTTCCCCCAGCGGTCCAGTAGCCGCTCGTAGCGATCGATGGTGTGCGTCTGAACGCCGAGCTCGAGTCCGCACCGAACCGTGAGGTCGTCTGCGAACCTCTCACGCATCGCTTCGACGGTAGGGAAGTAGCGGTCATAGTCGACGTTGATGCTGGGGATCCCATCGATCAGGTGGGCGAGCTCGGGGTGATCGCTGTCTGGCTTGACGCCGTAGTCGACGTGGTCCGTGAAGCAGATTTCTTCGAGATTGCGCTTGATGGCATCGCGACAGACGTCTATCACAGGGTAGGTCGAGTCATCGCTGAACTCCGAATGCACATGGAAGTCTGCGAGCATAGTGCCCCCTCTCAAACAACTGGCTGTCCGTTTGCCTGCTCAACCTTACCATGCCCGCCTGCGTTCGTCGCGTCCGGTCTCGTTCATCTTCTGCCGCGCAGGGAGGCAATCGAGCGGCGATGAGGTGTGCCGGGAATATGGACGTGCCGGCCACAAGCAGGTTTTATGCAAGTCGTCTTTGGCGTTGGGGCATCGACGGTATACAATAGCGAGCTGGTTTAGCTTTGATTCGCATACGGAGACTGGAAAGGTATCGATGCCGTATGATGCAGTACATCCAGGAGCTCATGTCTCCGCAGCTCATGTTTGCCATCTACCTCTTCATCGCATTCATCGCCGCTCTCTACGTCCTCTCGGTCGTATACGTGTTCATCGACGCGCGGCGCCGTGGCTCGCAGTTCTTCTGGGCTTGGGGCCTGCTCGCGCTGCTGCCGTTCGTCGGGCTCATCGCCTATAACGTGCTGCGTCCGAGCTCGTACCTCACCGATCGCGAGGAGCAGGAGCTCGATGTCGCCCTGCGCGAGCGCCAGCTTGCCCAGTATGGAAGCTGCCCGAACTGCGGCGGCCCGATCGAGAAGGACTTCATCGTCTGCCCCGTGTGCAACACGCAGGTGCGCAACGTCTGCCCCGGCTGCCATCGTCCGCTCGACGCACACTGGAAGGTGTGCCCGTATTGCCGTACGCACATCCAGTAACGAGGAGTGGTTCGACCATGCGCCGTCTACAATTCATCGGCAAGCGAACCGAGACTATCTAGGCGCCTGTCCCTCCCGGCGGCCCTTCGGCCGTGGGCAGGCGCCGCATGCGCTCGATCCCGTGAGGGCTCGGGAGCTTTTGCTGTAAGCTGCGGCCTTGTGCCGCCTTCATATTTGAGGAGCAGTCCATGAAGGTTCTATACAACGACGGCCACATCGACGAGTGCCCGGCCGACGAGGTCACGCACGTCGTGCGCCACAGCGCCGCCCACATCATGGCGCAAGCCATCAAGCGCCTGTATCCGGAGGCGGACTTCGCCTACGGCCCCGCGACCGACAACGGCTTCTACTACGATGTCGACCTGGGCGACAAGACCCTCTCAGAGGACGACCTGCCCGCCATCGAGGACGAGATGCGCCGTATCGTGAAGGAGAACCTCAAGTTCTCCGTGTTCGAGCTTCCGCGCGCCGAGGCCATCGCGCTTATGGAGGAGCGGGGCGAGAAGTACAAGGTCGAGCACATCGGCGATCTGCCGGAGGATGCCCGCATCACCTTCTACCAGCAGGGCGAGTACATCGACATGTGCGTGGGCCCGCATCTCACCTACACCAAGGCGCTCAAGGCCTTCAAGCTCACGGGAGTCTCAGGTGCCTACTGGAAGGCCGATAGCTCGAACAAGATGCTCACGCGCGTGAACGGTACCGCGTTCGCCACGAAGGACGAGCTCGAGCAGCATCTCAAGATGCTCGAGGAGGCCAAGCGCCGCGACCACCGCAAGATCGGGCGCGAGATGGATCTCTTCATGATGCGCGACGAGGCTCCGGGCTTCCCGTTCTTCCTGCCCAACGGCATGATCCTCAAAAACGAGCTCTTGAGCTACTGGCGCGAGATCCACCATAAAGCGGGCTATGTGGAGATCTCCACGCCGCAGATCATGAGCAAGCACCTGTGGGAGACCTCGGGCCACTGGGATCATTACAAGGACAACATGTACTCCACCGTGATCGATGACGAGGAATACTGCATCAAGCCCATGAACTGCCCGGGCGGCGTGCTCGTGTACAAGAGCCGCCCGCACAGCTACCGCGAGCTGCCCATCCGCGCCGGCGAGATCGGCCTCGTGCATCGCCACGAGATGAGGGGTGCGCTCCATGGCCTCTTCCGCGTGCGCTGCTTCAACCAGGACGACGCGCACCTGTTCGTGACGCCCGAGCAGCTCACCGACGAGATCGTGGGCGTGGTGAACCTCATCGACTCCGTGTACCAGAAGTTCGGCTTCACCTACCATCTCGAGCTCTCCACGCGCCCCGAGGATTCCATGGGCTCCGACGAGGATTGGGAGCGCGCCGAGGCCGGCCTCAAGGAGGCCCTCGAGCGCCTGGGCAAGGACTATGTGATCAACGAGGGCGACGGCGCCTTCTACGGCCCCAAGATCGACTTCCACCTGGAGGACTGCCTGGGCCGCACCTGGCAGTGCGGCACCGTCCAGCTCGACTTCCAGATGCCGCAGAACTTCGATCTGGAGTACGTGGACGCCGACGGTTCCAAGAAGCGCCCCATCATGCTGCACCGCGTGTGCTTTGGCTCCATCGAGCGCTTCATCGGCATCCTCATCGAGCATTTCGAGGGCAAGTTCCCCACCTGGCTCGCTCCCTGTCAGGTCAAGGTGCTGCCCGTGTCCGAGAAGAGCCGCGAGTACGCGCGCAGCGTGACCGAGCAGCTTGAGGCGGCTGGTATCCGCGCGCTCCTCGACGAGCGCGACGAGAAGATCGGCTACAAGATCCGCGAGGCGCGCAACATCGACCGCCCGCCGTACATGCTCATCATCGGCGAGAAGGAGGTCGAGGCCGGCAACATCTCGGTGCGCGACCGCTCCAACGAGACGGTGACGCGCGGGCTCGGCGAGTTCATCGCCGACGTCACGGCTGAGATCGCCGAGCGCCGTTAGGCAGCGTTCCAACGATTTCTGGACTGGGGTGCGGTTCTGGGCCGCGCCCCAGTTCTTTTTTCCGCTTTACGCTCACGCTTTCCTTAATGATGCGTTGACATGACAAATCAGCGCACGAGAGGACCGGTTACCGGTATAATCTTCAAAGTTCACGGGAGAGAGGGGAACGAGATGGCTTCTCGACAGGCTGAGCTTGCCGGGCAGATCGCGCGTGCGCACGGAGCTCGCGCGGCTTGGCTGGTGCGTGCGACGTGTCCCCTCGATCTTCTCGCCAAGCTTGGGATCATCGGGCCCGAGGACCATCTCGTCGCTTTCACAGCGGCTTGCGAGGGCTCTGTTCCCGATGCGCTCAAGTGGGGGAGCGTTTCCGTCGTCGACGATTCCGCTCCCGAGGCGTTTCTCGCCCAATCTGGATGGGGCGACCCAGATTATCTCGCTCGGTTCTCTACCTGCAGCGATGATGGTCTTGCAAAAGCGGGTTCTCCGGCATCGTATGCCTTTGGCTCTGGTTTGAGCTCCGCTCGCTTGTTCTGGTTCGTGGACATGCTCGGAGCCCCCGGCGTTCCCGTGCCCGATATACGCGCTCTCTCGTGCGCCGCTCGCTCTGTGGGGGCGCTCCTCATCGTTGATTGCTCCCGAGCCACGTCGTTTGCCTGCAAGCCGCTGGCTTTGGGAGCCCAGATTTGCCTCGAGGCGGTCGGCGGCGGTGGCGCGTGCTGCTCTTCTGCGGTCCTCGAGAAGACCTATGCGGTATGCCTCGCCCCCGCTGTTTCCGGACGAGGCCGCAGGCGCGTCGTCCATACCGAGGCAGAGGACGCCTATCGTCTGTTTGCATTTCGCTTGGGAGATCCGGCAGAAGATCCAACTAGCGCCATGCGGCTTGGCGAAGACGAGCTCTCGCGCATCGCCAGCGTCCTTGCCACGCTCCCGGCAGCCATGCAGCAGCGGATGGACTCTGCGCGCGCGATCGCTGCGTATCTAAGCTGCCATCCCTGTATAGGCTATGTCTGGTATCCGGGTCTCGCATCTCATGCCGACCATGCTGTCGCCACCATTACGCTCGAGCATGGTTTTGGCCCCGTGGTCGATTTTTGCCTGACCGGCGCCCCGCTCGCTTCGTGTGAGGGAAGGGCGCGTCGCCTGATCGAACTCTATGATGGAATTCGCCCGAACGCCGCGGACGGGCGACCGATGAGCGCGGTTACTTGCATCAAGGCAGGCAACCAGGCTTATCTGCGGGTCTACGCCGGATTAGACGACCCGCTAGCCGTAACCGATAGCCTCGATCAGGCATTGCGTCTGTTCTGCAATCCTCCTCAGCCATGATGGCAGGGCCCCTGGGGGCGGCCGTCCTCGTAGACGACCTGACAACTCTATACGAGCTGATATCTCTATCGGGGTGCCCAAGCCCATCGTAAGGACTCGGGGAGGAAACTCTACATATGAATCTCTCTTTTACTGGCGCTGACCTTATTCAGAGCCTGCTTCTGGGAGTCGCGCTCGCTATGGATGCCATGGCGGTGACGCTTTCCAACTCACTGTGCGAGCCGGACATGCCGGCTTCCAAGAAACTTGCCATGCCCATGGCGTTCGCCGTCTTTCAGATGGCCATGCCCATCTTAGGGTTCTTCGGCGGAACACTCATCACTCCGCTCATCGAAGCGTATGCGGGCATCGTTTCCCTCGCGATTCTCGCTTTTGTGGGTGGCAAGATGATCGTCGAGGCTATTCGCGAGATGCGGGAGCCGGAGGAGTGCCCAACTCAGGGCCTCACGTACGGGACGATTATGCTTGAGGCGGTCGCCACGTCGATAGACGCCTTCGTGGTTGGCGTTTCACTTGCCGCCGCCGGGGCGAACATCGTCCTGTATGGTGCCGCTATCGGTGTCACGACCTTCGCTTGCTGCTGCGTCGTTCTCCTCATTGGCAGGCGTCTCGGGGCGCACTTCGGTCCGCGTTCAGAGGTCGCGGGTGGTATCGTGCTCATCTTGATCGGTCTCAAAGCGTTCCTTGGCTAGCGTGCGACTTATACGCCGAATCATGGAATGAAGCTCGCCGACGTGCATGCGCTTCCAGCGTACCTGTTTGCCGGCGACCTGCTCGACGGCGAGCCTTCTGCGTCATATCCTTGCGCGGCCTGAGAGCAGCTCGCGCCAAAGATGTTGCTGCGCCTGTTTGATATCAGGTGTTTCAAGCCGTTTGTGGAATCCGCCCTTCCGGCTCAATCCATCGAGGATCGCATCGATTGCACTCCAAGAGTTTAGCTGTTCTGCTGTGATCGTTGTGAGGCTGACGCCCATCATCCTTAGGGCGTTCGCCTTGCGCTCATCGCGCTCATGGGCCTCTCGCGATAGATGGTGGGCGTCGCTGTCGTATTCAACGTTCTCGTCAATGGTTTCCAGGTAGGCATCACCTTCAAGATGGGAGCGCTTTGCAACGCGCGCCGCTTCGGGCGTAAGCGCGATGGCGCGGTTGAGGGTGACCCCTGGGATCCCGCGTCCGCCCATGCGTCTTGGAAGCGCCATCAAAGCTGCTATTTCCGCCTCTTTTGGAGATCGAGCGCCTGCTTTTAGATACGGTAGAATGCGCTTCCCGGCAGCATGGCTGCATGGCATATGAGACCTCGCGAAAAAGCGATCGAGCGCTTCCGGTGTTGTCAGGGGCGGTCGGTCATGCATTCCGTCCTTTGCATCGGAGTCGAGCGCGTACCTCCCGCACAGCTCCGATCCGAGCATCCACGAAGTAGCGATGTCGCGACCTCTTGTTAGTTGGTAGTACACGAGCTCGGGGCTCGCGACGAAAATATCGTTCTCAAAGTGGATACACGATAGCGCGTGAAAAGGATCGCTATCAAGTATGGTTCGCGTATACGCCGACTGTCGGCGAGAGGCTGGTTCGATGACCAACGCTTCTATAGGTAGGGGTGTATTTAGCATCACCGATAGGGCGCAAGCGATTCTTTTCCCGGCGCTTTCGGGCGAGCGTCTTCAGGCAACATGCGCGATGCCATCCTCATGCCCATCGCTTCTTGATGCAGCAGCCTGGCGAGGCGCTCGCCATCCGCTTGCGAGCGGTATATCGCAAGCGCAGTTCGACCGCAAACTAGATAGTAGGTTGCTTTCATGCATACTCCTTATACATGGGCATGCATGGGAGAGAGGTGCAAGCAATCTTAGCAAAACATGGGTGAGTGGGCACCTGCATTTCACTCGAGCAAAATCTGTGTAAGTTTACGCATGCAGAATATGGGCGAATGGGATGTTCGCCACAGCTGATCTACATATGCCCAGGTAGAGGCTTCTCAATTATTGAAGGTTATAGCGAGGGAATGTGCAAATAATAGCCGAATGGGTGAGAGGGCCCATTCGAAGAACAAAAGATTCCCGAGTGGGGCAGTTCGATGGTGAGAAACGCGCAAATCGTGTTCCAGTGGTCGAAATTTGAAATAATGCTATGCAATTTTTCATCGAGCGGAAAGCTGGAGCCATTCGCTCGATATTTGAATAGCAAATCTAGGCTGGATGTATGGGAGATGGGATGTGTGTCTTTCAGACTATCTCCCCTCGTATGCTCTGTCGATTCTGAGGTCTCGGCCACCGGTAAACGTGCGTCTTTTTCGCAGGCGATTTTGATTGCTTGTTGCAGCGCATAGCTGAGCTACAATGGCACGTCAAGAACCGATTCGCCAAACGGTTCCGTCCACGCAGCCGTGTGGACCTCACCGGCGCCGCTGCGCCCGGAGAGGGATCGCACCCAACGAGAAAAGAGGAGTATCATGGCGATGTTTTTCCCCGGCGAGTCCCATACGTTTTCCGAGTATCTGCTGGTTCCTGGGTACTCTTCTTCTGAGTGCGTCCCCACGAATGTCTCGTTGAAGACCCCGCTCACTCGTTTCAAGCGCGGTGAGGAACCTGCCATCTCGCTAAACATCCCCATGGTTTCCGCCATCATGCAATCCGTTTCCGGCGAGGACATGGGCATCGCGCTTGCTACGGAAGGCGGCATGTCCTTCATCTACGGCTCCCAGACTCCCGAGCAGGAGGCTGCGATGGTCAAGGCCGTGAAGGACCACAAGGCCGGGTTCGTGGTTTCCGATTCCACCCTCACGCCTGAAATGACGATGCAGGAGGTCATGGACCTCAAGGCAAAGACCGGCCATTCCACCATGCCCGTCACCGAGGACGGCACGCCGCACGGCAAGCTGCTCGGCATCGTGACGAGCCGCGACTACCGTCCCAGCCGCGATGACCCGAGCATGAAGGTCGCCACGTTCATGACGCCGCGCGAGCAGCTCATCGTGGGCGATAAGGACATCACGCTCAAGAAGGCAAACGACGTCATCTGGGACAAGAAGCTCAACGCCCTCCCTGTCGTCGACGAGAACGATTGTCTGCTTGGTATCGTGTTCCGCAAGGACTACGATTCCCACAAGACCAATCCCAACGAGATGCTCGATGCCAATAAGCGCTACATGGTTGGCGCTGGCATCAACACGCGCGACTACGAGACGCGCGTGCCCCTGCTCATCGAGGCGGGCGCCGATGCGCTGTGCATCGATTCGTCCGAGGGTTTCTCCGAGTGGCAGAAGCTCACGCTCGAGTGGATTCGCGAGAACTACGGCGACTCCGTCAAAGTCGGTGCCGGAAACGTCGTAGACGCCGAAGGCTTCCGATTCCTCGCTGACTGCGGTGCCGACTTCATCAAGGTTGGTATCGGCGGCGGTTCCATCTGCATCACCCGCGAGACCAAGGGCATCGGCCGAGGCCAGGCCACGGCGCTCATCGATGTGTGCCGCGCCCGTGACGAGTACTTCGAGGAGACCGGCATCTACGTTCCCGTCTGCTCTGACGGCGGTATCGTGTATGACTACCACATGACGCTTGCGCTCGCCATGGGTGCCGACTTCCTGATGCTCGGTCGCTACTTCGCGCGCTTCGACGAGAGTCCCACGGCTCGCGTGAACGTGAACGGCCAGTATATGAAGGAGTACTGGGGCGAGGGTTCCGCCCGCGCTCGCAACTGGCAGCGCTATGACCTCGGCGGCGCGGCTAAGCTCGCCTTCGAGGAGGGCGTCGACTCCTACGTGCCCTATGCCGGCGCGCTCAAGGATGGTGTGAACTCCACGCTCTATAAGATCAAGTCCACGATGTGCAACTGCGGTGCGCTCACGATTAAAGAGCTGCAGGACAAGGCGCGCCTCACGCTCGTCTCGGCGACCTCCATCGTTGAGGGCGGCGCGCACGACGTCGTGGTGAAGGACCGCAACCACCAGATGGTGAGCTACCAGTAAGCTGCGGCGACACCACTTGTTGCGTAGGCGGGGCGCTTTGAGGCGCCCCGTTTCAGTTGCGACCAGCCTATAGGGATGTTGGAAGGGGCGCTCGTGGTGAGGCGTAGGGTTTTAGCGCTTTCTGCATGCGCGCTCCTCGTGTTTGCTGGCTGCACTGCCTCACCTTCGCGGGCTGGATCCGCTTCCGGTTCGCTAGCGGCATGCGCGCAAGCGGCGGACATGGTGCTAGCAGGGCAGCGATCGCTTCTTCGTCGAGCTTGGGAGCTGGCGGCGTCATCAGAACCTGCCATTCGCATGCGCCTGGATATCGTCGAGGACTATCGCGCTTCATTCCAGCATGGTCCCAAACCTGCAGATTTTCAGCGCTACATCGTTATCCACGATACCGAGGGCGCCGGATCGCCTCAGTCGGTTGTGGATTGGTGGGATGCTGCCGGAGATGGCGTCGCGGCCCATTTTGTAATCGGGCGCGATGGCAGGGTTGTCCAGTGCGTTCCCCTCGATGTCATCGCGCATCATGCTGGCTATGGCGATAACGGCCATAACGAGCTCTATGGCGTCGAAGACGAGTCGCGCGATGACCGCGTGGGTACGGGACCAGGTCATAGCTGGGCGAGCGACTACGGCATGAATTCTTACTCGATCGGAATCGAGCTTGTTCATCGCGGCGGTGCCGAGGACTATACGGAGGCCCAGCTCCAGGCGCTCGATGCGGTCATAGCCCTTATCGATGCGCATTATGGTTTCGAGAGCGAGATCATCGACCACAAGGCATGGCGCTCCGGCAACTCGGATACCTCGGCAGAATTCGCCGTATACTTGGAGCGTTACCAGATCGACCGTACCCATGACGGCGCGGGAGGATGATGGCGATGATCTGTACCAAATGCGGTGCCGAGTTTGACGAGGGCACTCAATATTGCCCAGAGTGCGGGGCGCGAATCACCTCGGCTCAACGCGATCAGCTCGCTGCGGGGGCTCATGGCGATGCGGGTGTTTCTGCAGACGAGACGGCGGTCATGAAGGCATCCCTCGAGGGCGTTACCGCTCCCTTGCGCGGTGGAGGGGATTCGCCGGAGTGGCGGGATAAGGCGTCGTCGGGTGCTCCCAAGGCTCAGCCAAGCGGCGCGAAGCGCGATCTCGGCCCAGCTTTCGTGGTGCTGGCGGTGGTCGCGGGGCTCGCGCTGCTCGGATTCCTGTTCTGGGCGATTCCGCTTGGCGGCTTGCTGCGCGCTTTTGAGCCGCAAGAGCCTGTGGTTATCGCTGGGAGCGCCGAAACCGAGGAGGAGCCGGAGGAGGATGCGGGTCCCGTAGCGCTCATGCTCACCATCGACGCGTTCGATAGCAGCGAGTACCCGCACATGGTCATCGACTTCACGCTCTCTTCTGAGAGCGATCGCGACTTGTCGTCAAGCGAAGAGGGTCGTTCGGTGCTCGACCGTCTTACCGACGCATCGTTCCTCGTGGAGGATCGGGTGCAAGATGATGCACAGGTCCCCGTTCAGATCGACAGCCTGACCTTACGGGGATCGGGTTCTTCGTGGAGCTTGGAGTGCACCGCGCAAGAACCCGCGGTCGCCGGCACGCACATTCTCGAGCTCTCCATCGATCCTGCAAGCGGATTCTCGGCGAGCGCATCGGTGCAGTTCATCATCACGGAGGCGGACGCGCCGGACGACGGGGATGGGGAGTACCTGCTGCCTGGAAGCTCAACGCGCGCTATCGATGCGTCTGAGCTCGAGGATCTGTCTGATTGGGAACTCTGCCTTGCCCGCAATGAGATCTACGCGCGTCACGGGCGCATGTTCAACAACACCGAGATCCAGGCATATTTCGACAGCCAGAGCTGGTACGAGCCCCTCTATGCTCCCGCGGATTTCGACGAGCAGGCGAACTTGAGCCAGATCGAGCTCGAGAACATCGACACCATCTACGCTTACGAGCAGGAACGCGGATCGTCGTACGTAACTTAGGTGTTTAGGCGCGCCCCGCGCTTTCCGGGCCCGTCTCGGTGGCGCATTAACCTGCTGGGTATGTTTCGCGGCTCGCGCGGGAACGAATCGCCCAAGCCTGCTAGAATATCGAGCGTTACCGTTTCGCCGCGCACGGGCGCGGTGCCGTCTTTCGAGGAGCCATTCTATGTGCGATCAGCACGACCTTACCCATGAGATTCCGGCATACGACGCCCAGGCTATCGAGTCTAAGTGGATGAAGGCTTGGGACGAGCAGAACCTCTTCGCCGTGGAGGAGGATCCGGCGAAGCCTAAGAAATATGTTCTCGAGATGTTCCCATACCCTTCGGGCGATCTGCACATGGGGCATGCTCGCAACTACACCATCGGCGATGCCATGGCGCGCCAGGCACGTATGCGCGGCTTCGACGTGCTGCATCCCATCGGTTTCGACGCCTTCGGCCTGCCTGCCGAGAACGCCGCCATCAAGCACAACACCCAGGCGGCAGAGTGGACCTACAAGAACATGGACCAGGCGCTCGCCACCATGAAGCGCATGGGGTTCTCCTACGATATGGACCGCTTGCAGAAGACGTGCGATCCCGAGTACTACCGCTGGGGTCAGTGGATCTTCGAAAAGATGTGGGAGCGCGGTCTCGTCTACCGCAAGAAGAGCCCTGTGAACTGGTGCCCCGGTTGCAATACCGTGCTTGCAAACGAGCAGGTGACCGAGGGGCATTGCTGGCGCTGCGGCTCCGTGCCGGAGAAGCGCGAGCTCGAGCAGTGGTACTTCAAGATCACCGACTACGCCCAGGAGCTCCTGGACGACCTGGAGAAGCTTCCCGGCTGGCCGGAGCGCGTCAAGCAGATGCAGGCGAACTGGATCGGTCGCTCCGAGGGCGCCGAGGTCGACTTTACCCTCTGCGATGCGGAAGGCCAGCCCATCGCGGGCGACGAGGGCAAGATCACCGTCTTCACCACGCGCGCCGACACGCTCTTCGGCTGCACCTTCTTCCTGCTCGCACCCGAGTACAAGGGTTTGCTCGAGCTCGTTGAGGGCACCGAGTACGAGGCTGATGTCCGCGCGGTCATCGCTGGCGCTGAGAAGGTCTCCGCCGTCGAGCGCGCGCAGGGTGCGCTCGAGAAGCACGGCGCTTTCACGGGTCGCTACGTGGTGAACCCGGTTTCCGGCCAGAAGGTGCCCGTGTGGGTCGCCGACTACATCGTCTCCGACTACGGCACCGGCGCCGTCATGGCCGTGCCCTGTGGTGACCAGCGCGACTTCGAGTTCGCACGCAAGTACAACCTGCCCATCGTTCCCATCATCCTCATGGACGATGAGCGCGAGGCGCTCGAGGCGTCAGGGGAGTCCATCGACACCTACCATGCAGAGACCGTGGATTGGGAGAGCGCCCACGCCGCGGAAGGCACGCTCGTGCAGAGCGGCAAGTACACCGGCATGCGTGGCGGTAAGCACTCCGAGGGCGAGGCGGCGATCGTTGCCGATCTCGAGGCAGCCGGAACCGGTCGCCGCAGCGTGCAGTTCCGCTTGCGCGACTGGCTCATCAGCCGCCAGCGCTACTGGGGCAATCCCATCCCGGCCGTCCATTGCGAGCATTGCGGCATCGTGCCCGTTCCCGAGGACCAGCTTCCGGTGACGCTTCCCGCGAACCTCGACCTCGGTGCCGGCGAGACCCTCGCCGAGTGCAAGGAGTTCTACGAGACCACCTGTCCCGTGTGCGGCCTCCCGGCCCGCCGCGAGACGGACACCATGGACACCTTCACCTGCTCCAGCTGGTATTACCTGCGCTATTGCGATCCGCATAACGCAGAGCTGCCGTTCAGCAAGGAGGCGGCGAACCGCTGGATGCCGGTCGACAACTACATCGGTGGCATCGAGCACGCCATTCTGCACCTGCTCTATTCGCGCTTCTTCACCAAGGCGCTGCGCGATATGGGCATGCTCGACGTCGACGAGCCGTTCACCAACCTGCTCTGCCAGGGCATGGTCAAGGACGCCAACGGCGAGACCATGTCCAAATCCAAGGGCAACGTGGTGCCGCCGTCGAGCGTCATCGAACCGTACGGCGCTGACACCATGCGCCTCGCGATCCTCTTCATCGCCCCGCCAGAGAAGGACTTCGACTGGGACGAGGACGCCGTTGCAGGCGCGAACCGCTTCATCAAGCGCGCCTGGCGCATCGTCTGGCAGATGGCGAACGCCGGTTCAGCTGACGCCAAGCTTCAGCCTGCAGCGCTCGACGCCGCCGCGAAGCAGCTCTACCGCGAGCGCCATCGCACGCTCGCAAAGTGCACCGAGGATTTCGACCGCCAGCAGTTCAACACCGCTATCTCCGCGATCATGGAGCTGGTGAATGCTGCGAGCGCCTATCTCAACGCCACCGAGGCCGACCCAGGCTCGCGAGACGCCGCTCTTTCGTGGCTCGTCGCCACCGACATCGTGAGCTCGCTCGCGCCCATCTGCCCGTTCTGGGCAGACGAGCTCTGGCACACGGCACTCGGCCATGACGAGAGCGTCTACACGGCCCCATGGCCCGAGTTCGACATCGCTGAGGCTGCGAGCGACACCGTCGAGATTGCGGTCCAGGTGCTCGGCAAGCTGCGCGCCCGCGTCGAGGTCCCGACCACTTCCACTCGGGATGAGATGCGCGCCGCCGCCGAGGAGGCCGCCGCGAAGTGGATCGAGGGCAAGACCGTCGTCAAGGCGATCTGCGTGCCTGGTAAGCTCGTGAACCTCGTGGTGAAGTAGCTAAGCAGCCTCGTTGCGTGCTGGCACGGTTCCGGCGGGGAAGAGCGAGGTGCTTGCTCTGCCCAGGCGGGTCAAATTGTGGAGCTAATGAGGAGACAATAGCTCGTATTGAGCAGGCCGCGATGGAGATTATCCCCATCTGACCTGCATGTGCTATGCTACCAAGCGGTAAATGACGTGTAGTGAAGGGAGTGCGGGTTCGCCCGCGCTTCCTTTTTCTTACAAGGGGGTGTGACATGGTCAAGAGCGCTCAGGAGCAAGCAATCATCGACGCGCTCGAGGGTGTTGCCGGCCAGCACGGCGTCGATATCGTCGACGTCGAGCTTGCGGGTGCCACCAAGGCGCCGTGCGTACGTGTTCGCTTGGAGGGCGCGGAGGGCGAGCCGCTTTCGCTCGATGCGGTCACCGAGCATACGAGTTGGGTGAGCGATGTCGTTGAGGCTCTGGACCCGGTGAGCGGCTCCTATACGCTCGAGGTCTCGACCCCTGGGCTCGACCGCCCGCTCCGCCGTCCGCGAGACTTCGCGCGCTTCGTCGGCGAGCGCTGCGAGCTCACGACTACGGCTCTGGAGGGCCGCCGCCGCTATAAAGGCGTCATCGGCGCCGCGACGGAAGAGTCCGTCACCCTCGAGCTCGATGGCGAGGACCCCCTCACGATTCCATTCGACCAGGTGAAGAAGTGCACCTTGAAGCCGGTCATCGACTTCAAGCGCAAGGAAGGGAAGAACTAACATGGCATCTCAGATGATGGAAGCTCTGATGGAGCTCTGCCAGGAGAGGCACATCGACCAGCTCTACCTCATCGACCAACTCGAGAAGTCGCTTGCCAAGAGCTATGCCGACATCTTGCATCTCCCGTTCGGCGCCGAGGTCACCATCGACCGCGCGACCGGCAAGGTCTACGTCTACGAGCTCGTTCCCGTCGAGGAATCCTATGACGAGGAAGAGGACGAGTACACCGAGTTCACTAAGCGCGACGTGACGCCTAAGGACACGAGCCGCATCGCCGCCCAGCATGCCAAGTCCGAGATCAACGCCATCGTGCGCAATTCCGCGCGCCGCCAGATCTTCGAGGAGTTCTCGGACCGCATCGGCGATATCATCACGGGCACGGTGCTCCAGTCCACGCCCGACTTCACCATCGTGAAGATCCGCGAGGGCGTCGAGGCTGAGCTCCCGCATTTCGACCTGCGTCACCATGAGAACGAGCGCAACGAGCGCCCCATGGGCGAGCGCTACCGCCATAACGATCGCATCAAGGCCGTCATCATCGATGTGCGCGATCCGGATGCGAACAACGTCCAGCCCGTCCGCGGCGAGCACTCCCGTCCGCCCATCGTCATCTCCCGCACGCATCCGGCGCTGCTGCGCCGCCTCTTCGAGCTCGAGGTGCCCGAGATCTATGAGGGCTCCGTCGAGATCAAGTCGGTTGCCCGCGAGCCCGGCCAGCGTTCGAAGGTCGCCGTCCACTCGCTCGACAGCCGTTTGGATCCGGTCGGCGCTTGCGTCGGCCCCAAGGGCAGCCGCGTCCGCACCGTCGTCTCCGAACTTCGCGGCGAGCGCGTCGACGTCATCCTGTGGGACGAGGACCCGGCGCGCTACGTTGCGAACGCCCTGTCGCCTGCGAGGGTGACGCGCGTGCTCATTGACGAGGAGAAGCGCTATGCAGGCGTGATCGTACCGGACGAGCAGCTCTCGCTCGCAATCGGCAAGGAAGGCCAGAATGCCCGCCTCGCCGCACGCCTCACCGGATGGCACATCGATATCAAGAACGAGACGCTTGCTGCGGACATCTTGCGCAACATGCCCGTCCGGCAGGAGCCCGAGGATGACCTGCTCGATGATGACGAGCCCGGGCGCTGCGCTTATGTGAACGAGGACGGCATCCGTTGTCGCAACCAGGCTCGCCCTGGTTCGCGCTACTGCGGCGTTCACGAGTCTGATGCTATCGAGTCCGCGGAGGATCTGATCTAGCGGGCCGGGGGCATAGGCCCCGCGCACAGGGTTCGTTGGATGTTCGGCGCGCACGGCGCGCGAGAGGTAGGTGATTGGCACATGGCTAAGACCCGCGTATCAAGCCTGGCCAAGGATTTTGGAATGGATTCGAAGGAGCTCATGGGGTATCTCTCTGAGATGAAGATCCCCGTGAAGTCCGCCTCGTCATCGCTCGAGGATGCATACGTCGCCATCGTGCGCAAGAAGCTCGCCCCGATGCTCGAGGCCCGCGCGGCTGAGCTCGAGGCGCAGCGGAAGGCTGAGGAGGAGGCGCTTGCGGCTGAGGAGGCCGAGCGCGCCCGTAAGCACGAGGCCGAGCGCCTCGCCGCTGAGGCTCGTAAAGAGGAGGACCGCAGGCTCTTCAATGCCCAGCGCGCTGCCGAGGAAGCTGCTCGAGCCGCTGAGGCCGAGCGCGCTCGCGAGGCTGAGCGCTTGGAGCGCGAGCGCAAGCAGGCAGAGGAGCTCGAGGCTAAGCGTAGCCGCGTGCCCGAATCCGATTCCGGCTCGCGATTCCGCTCGCTGCTCGACCAGATCGCCGCTCAGGAGACCATCCTCGAGCAGCGGAAGAAGACCGAGGAATCCAAGCCTGCCGAGCAGGCCGCTCCGCGTCCGGCCCGCAAGGGCGAGCGCCGCGGTGGCCGTCGCGGTGGCGAGGAGCATGCTGCACAGAGCCATGCGCACCGCAGCTCGTCTGCTCCCTCGATACCCGCAGGCATGGACGTGCCCGCTCCAGACAAGGGCGGCAAGGGCCGTAAGGGCCGCAAGGGCTCGCAGCATAGCGAGGAGGACCGCTACAGCCGCATGGCGCGCGAAGCTGAGGAATACAGCCGCGAGCGCGTACTCGAGGAGGCCCGCATGGCCGTCGAGGAGGCTTCGCGCGGCGATGGTGGCAGGCGCCGCAAGCGCAAGGAGAAGCGCATGCGCGAGGCCGAGGCGGCTCGCGAGGAGCAGAAGCTCGAGCAGGCCAAGGCCCAGGGCATCAGCGTGGAGGAGCTCGACGCCGTGCGCGTTTCGGAGGGCGTGACCGTGGCCGAGCTCGCCGAGGCCCTCGACGTCCCGGCAAACGACATCATCAAGCGCCTCTTCTTGCTGGGCACTCCGCTCACCATGACGCAGTCCATGTCGAACGATCTCGTCGAGCTCGTCGCCGACGACCTGGGTCGCCAGATCAAGATCATCAGCCCGGAGGAGGAGAACTCCTTCACCTTCTACGACGATCCCGCCGACCTCAAGCCGCGCCCGCCGGTGGTTACCGTCATGGGCCACGTCGACCATGGTAAGACGTCGCTTCTGGACGCCATCCGCCATACCGGCATCGCCGCGCACGAGGCGGGCGGCATCACCCAGCATATCGGTGCCTCCCAGGTCGAGATCGGCGGACGCCAGATCACGTTCGTCGACACGCCGGGTCACGAGGCCTTCACCGCCATGCGTGCACGCGGAGCGAAGATCACCGACGTTGTGGTGCTCGTGGTAGCCGCGGATGACGGCGTCATGCCGCAGACCGTCGAGGCCGTCAACCATTCCAAGGCTGCCGGCGTGCCCATCGTCGTTGCGGTGAACAAGTGCGACAAGCCCGATGCCAACCCCGACCGCGTCCGTCAGGAGCTCGTCGAGTACGGCGTCATCCCCGAGGAGTGGGGTGGCCAGAACATGTTCGTCAACGTCTCCGCGCGTACGCACGAGGGCATCGACGACCTGCTCGAGACGATTCTGCTTCAGGCTGACGTTCTCGAGCTCAAGGCCAACCCGGACACCTTCGCATCCGGTTACATCATCGAGGCGAAGCTCGACCGCGGCCGCGGCCCCGTTGCGACCGTGCTCGTCAATCGCGGTACCTTGCATGTCGGCGACGCGATTGTGGCGGGCATGAGCTTCGGCCGCGTGCGCGCCATGCTCGACCAGCACGGCGGCCATAAGGACGAGGCGCGCCCCTCAGACGCCGTCGAGATCCTCGGACTCGACTCCGTGCCCAACGCCGGCGATGAGTTCCGCGTCTTCGAGGACGAGCGCGACGCGCGCAAGCTCGCCGACGAGCGCGCCCTCAAGGCCCGTATCGAGGAGCAGAACAAGGTCAAGCACGTAACGCTCGAGACCCTCTTCTCCGAGATGAGCGAGAACGAGCTCAAGGAGCTCAATCTCGTCGTCAAGGCGGATGTTCAGGGCTCCATCGAGGCCCTGGCCGATGCCCTTGGCAAGATGGATCAGTCCGAGGTCCGCATCAACATCATCCACTCCGCCGTCGGCGCGATCACCGAGACCGACGTCATCCTCGCCGCTGCCTCGAACGCCATCATCGTCGGCTTCGGCGTTCGCCCGCAGGCCAAGGCGCGTGATATGGCGGAGAAGGAGAACGTGCAGATCAAGACGTACTCCATCATCTACAAGGCCATCGAGGACATCGACGCCGCGCGCATCGGTATGCTCAAGCCCACGGAAGAGGAGGTCCAGACCGGCGTCGCCGAGGTTCGCGAGCTCTTCCGCGTGCCCAAGGTCGGCGTTATCGCCGGTTGCATGGTCACCGAGGGCGAGATCGAGCGCAACGACCGCGTCCGCGTGGTGCGCGACGGCGTTGTGGTGTTCGACGGCGTCTTCGCTTCCATGCGCCGTTTCAAGGATGACGTCAAGAGCGTTAAGAACGGATACGAGTGCGGTCTTGGTATCGAGCGCTTCCAGGATGTCCATGTGGGCGACCAGCTCGAGGCCTATAAGATCGTCGAGGTTGCCCGCACCGAATAGCGAAAGGTCGTTTTCGTGAAGCAGAACAACGTCACGCGTCGGCTGTCCGAGCAGCTACGCGAGAAGCTCGGCTATATCCTGCTGTTCGAGATCGCGGACCCGCGTCTGGAGCTGGTGACCTTGACGGGCGTCGAGGTCACCCAGGACCGCTCGTATGCGCGCATCTTCGTATCGTGCGATGGTGAGCGCTACGACGAAGTTCTCGAGACGCTTGCCTCCGCTAAGGGCCGCATCCGCAGCCTGCTTGCCCGCTCGCTCGACTGGCGCATCGTTCCTGAGCTTGATTTCCGCATCGATACGTCGACGGATGAGGCGCAGCGCATCGCAGCGGCGCTTGAGAACGTCCCTCCAACCATCGGTGTGGAGAAGGATGAGGATGGTTACCCGGTCGAGCTCTCCCAAGCGATCGATGCTGCGGGGGCGGGTGAGGCTGCCGAGCCATCCGACGACGCCGCGGTTGCCGATGCCCCTGTCGCTCATGAAGATGGCGGCGATCTCGATGGATAGCGACGATTTGCTCGATCTTCCGGCTTATGCCGACGAATACTGGGCCATCCTAGACTTAATCGACGCTGCCGAGAAAGTCGCCATCTGCGGTCACACCTCTCCGGATGGCGACGCCCTCGGCTCCACCCTCGGCTTGGGGTTGGCGTTGCGCGGGCGTTTCCCGTCGAAGGACATCACCTTCCTCATCGCGGATGACGCTCCGGCACCGCGCATATACCGGTTTCTCGCTGGTGCCGATGAACTCGTTCCGGCTGCTCGCTACACGGCGGATCCAGACTTGTTCATCGCGGTCGATTGCCCTGTTCTAGACCGTCTGGCAGATGGCGAGGCGGTTGTCCGCCGTGCAGACAAGGTGGTTTGCTTCGATCACCATCCGGCACGTGAGGAGTTCGCCGACGTCGTGGTTCGTCGTCCCGATGCCGCCGCCGCGTCGGTGCTCATCGCCGAGTTCCTCTCGTTTGTGAACATCTCGATCGATGCTGCTGTTGCATCCTCGCTCTTGTGCGGCATCGTCACCGATACGGGGCGTTTCCAGTATCAAAATGCCGATCCGGAGAGCTTCTGCGTCGCGAGCATGCTCGTCGCAGCCGGAGCCGATCCTGCACGCATCGCGTTGGAGGTCTATCAGAGCCAGCGCCTCGAATACCTCAAACTCGAGTCCGTCGTGATGAGCCGCATTCGCCTTGTTGCCGACGGCCGTGTGGCATACAGCTATGCACGCGCCGTCGACCTTGCAGAATACGGTGTCTCGCATGATGAATGCGATGGGCTCGTGGATATCGTGCGCTCGGTCATGGGGGTAGAGGTCTGCCTCTTTCTGAAAGAGCTTGATAACGGCAAGGTGCGCGGTAACCTAAGGGCGAAGGGAGCCCTCGACGTCTCGGGTATCGCCGCTGCGTTCAACGGCGGCGGCCATGCGGCTGCTGCAGGTTTCACCTACGAGGGGACCATCGAGGACACGCTGCGCGCCGCGTTGCCCATGCTCATCGAGCTTGTTGATAGCGTGCGTGATGTCGAGGAGCTCGCATGCGCCCCTAACGAGGCCTAGCCCATGGCGAAGCATCGCATCGCGCAGCTGAACGCGCTCATAGCGGTCGATAAGCCCACCGGCTGCACATCACATGACGTCGTCGCGCGCGTACGGCGCTGCGTGGGCGAGCGTCGGGTGGGTCACGCGGGCACGCTCGACCCGATGGCATCGGGCGTGCTTGTAATCGGTGTGGGGCAGGCGACGCGCCTTTTGGGCATGCTCGCGCTCGACACCAAGCGCTACCTTGCCGAGATAGCCTTCGGGGCGGAGACTTCGACCGATGATGCAGAAGGCGATATCACCCGCGAAGCCCCCGTCCCTCCGGAGCTTGGGGATGAAGACTTCGCCGACCGCGTCCTCGAGGGGATGCTCGGCGATCAGATGCAGGTGCCTCCTGCATTTTCGGCCATCTCCATCGATGGCGTGCGCTCGTACGCGCGTGCGCGGGCTGGGGAGGAGGTCGAGCTCGAAGCTCGGCCGATCACCGTCCATGAGGCGCAGCTCATCGGTATCCGCTCCCAGGGTGAAGCGCTTGTTTGGACCGTGTCCTTCACGGTTAGCAAGGGCACCTATATCCGTGCCCTCGCGCGCGACCTCGGTCGCGCGGTGGGATCGGCGGCTCATCTCACCGCCCTTGTTCGCACCGCATCTGGATCGGTTGGTCGCTCCTCATGCCTCCCGCTCGACGAGCTTTCCGCGGAGGTGGCTCACGAGCATGCGCTCGATCCTGTCGTAGCGCTTGGGGCGCGTGCTATGAGCTGCGACGAGGAGCTCCTGTCAGATGTCCTTTGCGGTAAGCGTATCCCCTGCTCAAAGCTTAGAAGCGTGGGCGCCGACGCCCTTCGTGCCGAGCGCA
>DHCMC07803__coassemble_882_pt1 | contig 23424 bp, 21 predicted proteins | sample DHCMC07803__metabat2_low_PE_050 | metagenome-assembled genome bin DHCMC07803
CCGTCGTCAGCGAGCTTGGCAAGCACGTCCGCCACGGTGTCGGCTCGTTCGGCCGTGATCTGCGCTGCTGAAAGCGCGCGATCGAGTGGATCGGCGATCTCGCCTCCATAGAAGACGGGCACGCCGGCTTCCACGGCGGAGCGCAGCATCGAGAACTCGATGCCATCGACCCAGCTGTAGTCGCCGTTGCACTCGACCATGTCGTCCATGAGGAACGCCACGGCGTACAGCGCGGGATACTTGAGGGCCATATGGATGTTCTGATTGAAGCCCACGGGATTCTTTGCCATGTTCGTCATGATGGCGCGCCCGCCGACCGCATATTCTTGCAGACGGCCGTTCTTAGGGTCGAAGGTCGCCACCACGTCGCGGAACACCTCGGCGGGACAGCCGAGGAGCGCCGTGGCGATGCGCACTGCTAGCAGGTTGTACACCATGTAGAGCCCGGTGCAGGGCACGAGGACGTCGTTCACGGCGAAGTCGCGGCCGCCCAGCTGCTCGGTGGAGTCGGCGATGTCGATCAGGAAGCCCTCGGGAACCTCTCGGATGTTCGAGGCGACCACGTCGAGCGCGGGTGCGGCGGACTTGCAGGAAGGGCACGACCAGCAGCCGAGCTGACTGTAGTGGCGCAGGCGGTAGTCGTCCTCATCCAGTTCGGCGCCGCAGACAGGGCATCGCGGCGATTCTACCCCGATCGGTTTGTCGCGTTGGCTTTCATCCTGACGTATGTACCTTACCACGCCCGAAGCGGAACCATTTCATTTCTAAAGGATGCGGCCTCGTTTCGCCTTGGGAGTTCCCCGCAATCCTGCTCGAGCTGTGTTGAGTTGATTTCGCCTGCACAGGAGTTGCGGACGTAGTAAGATACTTAAGATTACTCCCGAAGCACCGGTGCTCATCATGCATCAGATAAGGAGCTTGCTGTGCCAGAGACTGTACCCGGAAGCCTGAGCGTCTCCAACGACGTCATCGCCGATATCGCCGGTTATGCCGCTATGTCCTGCTACGGTGTGGTGGGAATGTCCGAGCAGCTGCAGGGCGCGGAGAGCGTTCGCCTGCTCCCCGGCCAGCGCCTGCGCAAGGGCGTGCTCGTTTCCTCCACCGAGGACGGCCTTCTCGTCGATCTCCATGTGGTGCTGGAGAGCGGTGTCAACATGAAGTCGGTTTGCGAGAACCTCTCGAGCGCGGTCGCGTTCACGCTTCAGGAGATCGCGCAGATCGACCCTGCTCGGCTTAAGGTCATCATCCATGTTGACGCCCTGAAGAATCGCGCCTAGCGTTCGCGCGACCTCACCACGATTGATAGACGGAGATATACGCTGATGATTGCGAAGACCATCCGAACCTGCTTTCCCATTGCTGCCGCTGCGGTGTCTGACAAGTCCGAGGACATCAACAAACTGAACGTCTTTCCCGTGCCCGACGGCGACACCGGCACCAACATGTCCCTCACGCTCGCTTCGGTCGTGAAGGAGCTCGCTTCGCTGCCGGCGGACGCCGACATGGAGGCGATCGCCGCCGCGATCACGCACGGTTCCCTTATGGGTGCTCGCGGCAACTCGGGCGTCATCACCTCGCAGATCCTGCGCGGTGTCGCCGAGGGCCTCATCGGGGCGACCGATCCCGTTTCGTCCGCGGACATCGCTGCGGCTCTTCGCCGCTCGGTGAAGGTGGCCTTCAAGGCTGTTCGCAAGCCGGTCGAGGGAACGATCCTCACCGTGCTGCGCGACATCTCCACGCGAGCCGATGCTTGCGAGAAAGCGCGTGATTCGGTCGAGGAGACCCTCGACGCCATCGTGGTCGAAGCCTATGAGTCCGTTGCCCGCACGCCCGATCTGCTCCCCGTTCTGAAGGAGAACGGCGTCGTTGACTCTGGTGCTTTCGGCTTCGCCATCTTCCTCGAGAACTTCGTTGCCGCGGCGCTCGGCCGTTCCACCGTCAAGGTCGAGGATTTCTCTGCCACCTTCGACGCCCAATCCGCCCGCGAGGACGCGCTCGCTCAGGTCAAGATCGAGGCCAACGATGACTGGGAGGGCTCGGAGTACCGCTATTGCAACGAGTTCCTCTTCAAGGCAGATGCTCCCTTCGATGAGGATGAGTGCCTCGCGTTTCTCGCCTCCATGGGTGATTGCGAGCTCCTCGTGGGATCCTATCCCGATTACAAGATCCATGTGCACTCCAACACCCCCAACCTGGTGCTCGAGCACATGCTGCAGCTAGGCCAGATCTACGAGGTGTTCATCCATAACATGGATATGGAGAGCGCTGAGCGCACCGCTAAGATCCACGAGGATCAGGACGACGCGCCCGCTGCGCCTGCAAAACCTTTGGGCTACGTCGCGGTAGCTGCCGGTTCCGGCGAGGCGGAGATCCTTCGGTCGCTCGGCGTCGATGTGGTCGTGTCGGGCGGTCAGACTATGAACCCGTCCACGGCTGATCTCCTCGATGCTGTGAACCAGGTCAACGCCGAGGCGGTCATCATCCTGCCCGACAACGGCAACATCCGTATGGCCGCCGAGGCCGCTGCGAGCGCATGCGAGGACAAGCGAGTTGCCGTGGTGCCCACGAAGACCGTTCCGCAGGCGTTTAGCGCACTGTTCGCCGTCCTGCCCGACTCCTCGCTCGAGGACGCCGTCGCCGCGATGACCGAGGCGATCGACGAGGTGCGTGACGGCGAGGTCACCACCGCGGTCCGCGATTCCTCGGCTGCTGATGGCTCGCCCATTCATGCGGGCGACGTCATGGGGATCGTCTCCGGGTCCATCGAGGTCGTTGGCTCCGATGTGAAGCAGGTCACGCTTGAGTGCATCGATCGCATGCAGCAGGAAGAGGAAGGCGATTCGCTTACCATTCTCGCCGGCGCCGACCTTTCTGACGAGGACTTCGAGGACCTCATCGCCGCCATCGAGGACGCCCAGCCTGACCTCGAGATCGATTCGCACCGCGGCGAGCAACCGCTCTATCCCGTCATCTTCTCGATCGAGTAGGCTCGCTGTCCATGGGAATCGAGACCGCCCGCTACGCGGTGCCCCGCGTTGCGGGCAGTCTTTTGCATGCTTCGCGCCTTAACGATGATGTGGCACGGCTCAAGTACGTGTCCGGTGCGCGCGAGGAAGCTTTGCGCCGACTGGGGATAAGCACCGTCGGCGATCTGCTCACGCACATTCCTCGTCGCTACCTTGACTTCAGCCATGCCTGCACCATCGAGGAGGCGCCGTTGGGCGAGGTGTGCACCATTGTGGCGACGGTCGATCGCGTGCGGGAGAAGCATCCGCGTCCGCGGCTTTCGGTCGTGGAGGTGTTTCTCGTCGACGAAACCGGTGCGTTGCAGCTTGCCTTCTTCAAGCAGCCTTGGATCGCCCGCGAGCTTGCTCCAGGTGACCGGCTCGCCGTGATCGGTAAGGTCGAGTTCGCGTACGGATTCAAGCAGATGTCCTCGCCCCACTACGAAAAGCTCGACGAGCGCGCGCAAACGGGGACGATCGTGCCGGTACATCCGGTGGGCGAAGGCGTTACAGTCGCCTGGATGAGGCGCATCGTCTCGGTTGCTCTTCACAATATCGCAGGGCTCGTCGATGCATTGCCGGCACGGCTGCGTGCCCGCCGTGGGCTCATGAGCATCCAGGCCGCGCTGCGTTCCATCCACTTTCCGTTCGACTTCGTCGAGCGCGATCGCGCGCGCGAACGCCTCGCCTATGACGAGCTGCTTTACCTTCAGCTTGCTCTGCGTCTTCGCAACGATGCCAATCTGCTTGGCATCACGGGCTATGCGCATGAATCAGGAAAGCATGTCGAGCTCCTGCGTTCAGCGCTGCCCTTCACCTTGACCGATGAGCAGGAAGCGGCTGTATCCGAGATTCTCTCCGATATGGCCGACGGGAGCCTCATCATGAATCGCCTGCTTCTGGGTGATGTTGGTACGGGCAAGACCGCGGTTGCATGCGTGGCGCTTGCATCGGTTGCCGACACGGGGACCCAGGCTTGCGTGATGGCGCCCACGGGCGTGCTCGCCGGCCAATATGCGGTGAAGTGCGGACCCTTGCTCGACGCAGCCGGTGTCAGCTGGGCGCTCCTTACGGGGGCGACGCCCGCAGCCGAGCGGTCGCGTATCGTGGAAGCGGCGGCTACGGGCGGCCTCACGGTGCTCTTCGGCACGCATGCGGTGCTCTCGGAGGACGTCATCTTCGAGCGCCTCTCGCTTGTGGTGATCGACGAGCAGCATCGTTTCGGCGTCGGCCAGCGCAATACCCTGCGTTCCAAGGGACCCGGGGCGGACCTGCTCGTCATGACGGCAACTCCCATTCCACGTACGCTTGCGCTCTCCGTTTACGGCGACCTCGAGACGAGCATCATCCGGACCCGTCCGAGTGCCGGCGCGGGCGTGACCACGCACGTGCTCACGGAGGCCAACAGGGATATCGCCTACGGGTCGATACGTGAGGCTCTTGCGGCAGGCATGCGCGCCTACGTCATATGCCCGCTCGTAGAGGACTCCGACGACGGCGAAGAGCTCGATGACGTCTTTGACCAAGCTGATGATGGGGCGCAGGGGCAATCCCATGGACGCTTGCACAGCGTCGCTTCCGAGCTCCCCAGGCTCAAGCACGCGTTTCCCGATGCGAACGTGGCGGCGTTGCACGGTAGGATGTCCAACGCGGATAAGGACCGTGTGATCGAGGGCTTTAGGAGCGGCGAGATCCAGATCCTAGTATCGACAACCGTCGTGGAGGTGGGCGTGGACGTGCCGGAGGCCACGGTCATGGTCATCGAGAACGGGGAACGGTTCGGGTTGGCGACGCTGCACCAGCTTCGCGGCCGCGTGGGCCGCGGACGCTGGGCGGGAACGTGCTATATCATGACCCATGCGAAGGCGAGCGGTAAGCGATCGGCTGCTCAGGAGCGTTTGGAGGCGCTTGAGCAGACCGGTGATGGCTTCGCGCTGGCCGAGCTCGATCTGCGTCTCAGGCATGAAGGCGAGATCCTAGGTCTCAGGCAGCACGGTGGGGTCGCGCTGCGCTTCGTCGACCTTGATGCGGATGGCGACCTCATCGAGGCGGCGCACGATGATGCCGCGGAGCTCTTGCGCTATGCGCCCTCCTTGCAGGCGGTCGCGACCATGCCTGTTCGCTACGAGGTGATACGGCGCTATGGCGATGTGTTTAGAGAGGTGAGCGGAGGATGAGGATCGTTGGCGGTGTGTGGCGCGGCAGGAAAATCGCAGAGCCGTCTGGCCGCGATGTGACCCGCCCTACGACCGATCGCGTGCGGGAGGCCTGTGCCTCGATCGTGAACTCAGCGCTCGAGGAGGGCATCGAAGGCGCTCGCGTCCTCGATGCATTCGGTGGATCGGGCGCTCTTGGTATCGAGATGCTCTCGCGCGGGGCCGCCCATGCAACGTTGTTCGATATCGATCGGCGTGCTGCGGCGCTCATCAGGCGAAATCTTGAGAGCCTTGATGCCGATCGGGGGAGTTGGACCGTGGTGTGCGGGGACGTGCTTGCCGCAGCGGCGCGCGGCAAGGTCCCGGGCGGCCCCTTCGACGTCGTGCTCATCGATCCGCCCTATGCGCTTGGCCCAGGTCCCGCCGAGCAGCTCCTCGAGGCGCTTGCTGCCCATGGTCTTATCGCTCCGGGCGCCGTCGTTTTAAGCGAGCGATCTTCCGAGCTGCCGGCTCCGGTCCCCGCTGGCTTTACATGTGCTAAATCGAAGCGCTACGGCGGTACCACCGTCGATGTGCTTCTGCCTCAACCATCACCTGACCAGGAAGGAACCGCCTGATGGCAAAGACATCTAGGATCGATCATGTGCTCGTTCCCGGAACCTTCGATCCAATCACCTTTGGCCACGTCGACGTCGTGCGCCGTGCAAGCCGCATCTGCCCGCGGGTGACGGTCGCAGTCGCTGAGTCCCTTGGAAAGAACGGGGTCGGCACGACCTTTTCCCTTGAGGAGCGCGTCGAGCTCGCCCGCGAGGCGCTTGGCGCCTATGAGGACCTCGCGCAGGTCGAGGTGCTCCCGTTCACGGGGCTGCTCGTCGATTTCGCCCGAGAGGTGGGCGCTGGAGCGGTGGTCAAGGGACTTAGGGCGATGACCGACTTCGAGTACGAGCTCCAGCAAGCCGACCTAAACTATCGGTTGGATGCCGAGCTCGAGTCGATTTTCGTCATGAGCTCGCCGCAGTACGGCTATCTCTCGTCTTCGGTGGTACGGCAGATAGCATCGTTTGGTGGAGATGTTTCGGAATTCGTGCCGCAAAACGTCGCGCGCGCCCTCAAGGTTCGATTCGCCTAGTTGCGCGGGTACCATGTGGTACCATGACAAGTTGATATGTACCCGACGAGAGGAGAACGGATGCCGGGCGAGAACTTTCCGGGCGATCGCATCGTGAGCCTGGTCGATGAGCTCGAAGCCCTCATCGAGGAGGCTAAGCCGCCGTTCGGCAAGAACGCGCAGTTCAAAGTCATCGAGGCAGACGTGTTCTACAACATCCTCGACGAGATTCGCATGAGCTATCCCGATGAGTGGCAGAAGTCCCGTCGCATCTTGAAGGAGCGCGACGAGCTGCTCGCCTCGGCAAACGCTCAGGCCGACTCCATCATCGCCGATGCCCAGCAGCAGGCTCTCACCATCGCTGGCGAGCAGGAGATCGTGCGCCTCGCGCAGCAGCAGGCAGACGATATCCGCGATCGCGCCCAGCAGTATGAGCGCGAGACCCGATACGCGGCAGAGGACTATGCAGAGCAGGTGTTCTCGCACCTTGAGGAGAACCTGAAGAGCCTCACCAATACCGTTGCCCGCTGCCGCCAGCAGCTCAACGAGGGTGCTAACAACACGCAGAACGGTGCTTGGTAAGATGGCGATCTTCGACCCGGTGCTCATCCCGCTCGCCGATCACCTCGAGAACCCCGGCGATAGCTATCCGCTCGCGGGTACCGTCGATGCTGCGTCATATACGATCGGCGACAAGGAATTCGCGCTGCCCCATGGCGTCTCCTACGACGTCGTGCTCACCAATACCGGCGATGGCGTGCTCGTAACAGGGATCGTCCGCGCAGAGGCGCTGGGCGTTTGCGATCTGTGCTTGGATTCGGCTCATCTCGATATTGCGAGCGAGATCGAGGAGTACTACCTCTTCGATGAGCCGGAGGATCCCGAGGAGTTCGAAGATGGATTCGAGGTCATCGGTCCCGAGCGGACGCTCGACCTTGCCGAGGCGATCTCGGACGCCGTCGTGCTCGATACGCCCTTCGTGGTGCTCTGCAAGCCTGACTGCGCCGGTCTCTGCCCGGTTTGCGGTTGCAACCTCAACCGCGAGAGCTGCGATTGCGCAGACCGTGCAGCGGAGGAGCGTGCGAAGTCAGATGCCAACCCCTTCGCGGCGCTCAAGGACTTGAAGTTCGACGAGTAGGGATCGCGCTGGCCAGATATGTGCACAAAACCTGCATGTTCTATGGTCGAACGCGTTCCTGCAAATAACTGCTGTACATACGCGCCGGCGGTATGCTAACATCACTGCTTGCGCGTAATCACGCTGTATGTAGATATAAGGAAGGTCATCATGCCAGTACCCAAGCAAAAGCAGGGCCGCATCCGCACGCATAACCGTCGCTCGGCCAATATGAAGATCGATGCCCCCTCTCGTTCCACCTGCCCGCGTTGCGGCGCTGTGAAGCTTCCGCATCACGTGTGCCCCAATTGCGGCTACTACAAGGATCGCGAGGTCATCGTCACCGAGTAGCCCAGTGTGTGCACCTGTTCAGCAGGTTGCGCAGGAGCCCGGGAGCGGCATGGCCGTTTCAAGGATCGATGAGGCCGGCTTCCAAGTCGGCCTTTTCTCTATCGCAAGGAGTTGCACGATGAGTGAGGTCCGAGTAGCTGTAGACGTAATGGGCGGCGATGAAGAGCCGCAGGTGGTGCTCGATGGAATCGCGGCGGCTCTGGCGGCCGATCCCGAGTTGACCGTGCTCGCCGTTGGTCCCGAGGAGCTGGTCGTCCCGTTCGCTGAGAAGCACGAGCGCGTGGAGCCGCTTGCTGCTCCTGATGTGATCGAGATGGGAGACGATCCCATCAAGGCCGTCATGAGCAAGCGGAAGTCATCGATCGTCGTGGCGTGCCGCGCCATCAAGAAGGGTACGGCTGAGGGGTTCTTCTCCGCAGGTGCTACCGGTGCCGTTACGGCTGCCGCCACCGCCTATGTGACGCCATTCAAATATGAGGAGGATGGCGAGCAGCATCCCATCAGGCCGTGTATCACCACCGCACTGCCCAACCGCAAGGGCGCGCTCACGGTGTTTTGCGATATGGGGGCCAATCCCGATGTCGAGTCTGGCGATATGCTGCGTTTCGCCCAGATGGGCGCTGCCTACGCGCGGGTGGTCTGCGGTATCGCGTCCCCGCGCATCGGCCTGCTTTCCAACGGCACCGAGGATTCCAAGGGATCTCATTTCACCAAGGAGTGCTTCCAGCTCATGAAGGGGCGCCTCGATGGCTTCGCGGGCAACTGCGAGGGGTGCGATCTCGTTTCCGGTGATTACGATGTCGTTGTTTCCGATGGCTTCGCGGGCAACGTTGCGCTCAAGGCCACCGAAGGTTGCGCCAAGTTCATCCTCTCCGAGCTCAAAGGTGCGTTCTTGGGCTCGCTCAAAGGCAAGATCGCCGCGTTGCTCATCAAGGATAGCCTAGCCGAGATCAAAGCGAAGCTCTCGGGTGATGCCAAGGGCGGCGCGATTCTTCTGGGCCTCAAGGGCGTCGTGCTGATCGGCCATGGGGCGACTTCGGTCGAGGCGGTGAAGAACGGCACCCTTGCGACTGCCGAAGCGATCCGCGCCGGCCTGGTGGAGAGCGTGACCTCTGCCGTCGATTCCATCGTCATCAAGTAGGGTGGCCTCGCGGCCTTAGCTCGTGCCGGCAATTCATCGCGCTTATCGCGCCGAGCGCGCGCACGCGCCATGTTGCGGGTACAATCGAAACCGTCTTTGGAATACTGTACGCACCAGAAGGGAGCCACCATGGACCGCAGCGAGATCTTCGAGAAGGTTGCAGACATCGCGAGCGACGTGCTCGGCATCAACGCGGACGAGATCACCGAGGAGACGACCTTTGATGACCTCGATGCCGATTCGCTTGACCGTCTTCAGCTCGTGACCGCCTTCGAGGATGAGTTCGACATCGAGATGGACGAGGAGCGCCTGCTCTCCATCAACTCCGTTGCCGATGCGATCGATGCCATCGAGGCAACTCAGGAGGCATAGGCAGCGTGCCGGTATCAGATAGGCTTGCCCGTGCAGAGGCGATCTGCGGGCACGAGTTCAACGACAAGAAGCTGCTGCGTGCAGCCCTCACGCACCCTTCGGCCGTCGAGGGCGAGCCGGTCGGCTCATCATATGAGCGCCTCGAGTTCCTCGGTGACTCGATTCTCGGGTCCATCGTGGCGCTCGCGCTCTTTACCAGCTATCCCGATATGGATGAGGGAAAGCTCACGCGTCTCAAGGTGTCGCTTGTGGCGGGTGCCACGCTCTCCGAGGTCGCATCCGAGCTCGGTATCGAGGAATGCATCATATTCGGTGCTTCCGAGACCGGCACCGGTGCGCGAGGCCTGCACTCGGCGCTTGAGAACGTCTACGAGTCTCTGGTGGGCGCCCTGTTCCTCGATGGCGGGCGCGATGCCGCCGAGCACTTCATCATGAGCACGCTCAAACCGCACCTTGCTACCGAGCGAGCGGAGCGGCCCTCGAACCCCAAGTCCTATCTCCAAGAATGCGTTCAGGGGGATCACATGGAACCCCCCTCGTACAAGCTCGTGGACACGAGCGGGCCCGCTCATGCCCCCACCTTCACGGCGGTCGTGATGGTCGATGGCGTACGGCAGGGTAGGGGCAGCGGTCCCTCAAAGAAGGAGGCCGAGGCCGCTGCGGCGCAGGATGCGCTCGTGCGCTTGGGCTATATCGACGGCGACCGCACGGGAAGGCTCGGGTAAGGGCGCATGTACCTCAAATCACTCACGCTCAAGGGCTTCAAATCGTTTGCCGACCGCGCGCACATGACCTTCGAGCCCGGTCTCACGGTCATCGTGGGTCCTAACGGCTCGGGCAAGTCCAACATCTCCGATGCCATCCTGTGGGTTCTCGGAGAGCAAAGCGCCAAGCAGCTGCGCGGGCAGGCGATGGAAGACGTCATCTTCTCGGGCTCGTCAGCGCGGCAGCCTGTGGGCGTGGCAGAGGTTACGCTTGTGCTCGACAACGCCGACCACGTGCTTCCCGTCGACTTCGACGAGGTTGCCATCACGCGCCGCATGTACCGCTCGGGTGAGAGCGAGTACCTCATCAACCAAAGCCCGTGCCGGCTCATGGACATCCAGGACATCCTGCATGATTCCGGCCTTGGCAAGGACACCCATTCGATCATCAGCCAGGGAAAGCTTGATTCCATCCTGCAGAGCCGTCCCGAGGAGCGCCGCGTCCTCATCGAGGAGGCCGCCGGCATTTCCAAGCACAAACGGCGCAAGGAGCGGGCGGTTCGCAAGATTCGCTCGATGGACGAGCACCTCACCCGAGCACGCGACATCAGCCGCGAGATCACGCGGCAGCTGCGTCCGCTTGAGCGCCAAGTCAACCGTGCCCGTAAGCACCGCGACCTTACCGAGCGCGCCAACGAGCTTACGCGCATCCTCGCGGTCGACGAGCTTAGGAGGCTCCAACGCGAATGGAACGCGCTCGAGCATGAGTCCAAGGAGCGCGACGCCGCGCTCGAGCTTGCCCGCTACCGTTTGGGCGAGAAAGAGCGCGAGCTCGAGAAGCTGCAGGTGATGCTCGAGGAGAAGGGTCTGTTCGTAGGGGACCTTGGCGAGCAGCGTCGCCGCATGCAGGACATCATGGGGCGTTTGGGCTCTGACATGCGCCTGCTCGAGGAAAAGGGCCATAACATGGTGACCCGCCTCTCGGAGATGCGCGGAACGCTCTCCTCCTCCGAGCATCAACGACGTCGCGTCGCTGAGGAGCTGGAGGATGCCCGCCGTCAGCTCGATGAGGTGAAAGCGGCTCTTGAGATCGCTGAAGGCGATGTGGCGCGCTTGGAACCCGCTGCAGACGAGCTGCATGCCCGTCGCGTCGAGCTCGATGAGGCCATAGGCAGGCTCACGCGCGAGCAGCGCGACGCTCAACGACGCGCTGACGATGCGACGCTCGAGCTCGCACGGGTGCGCGAGGCGCTCTCCAATGCAGAGGTCGAGGATTCCATGTACGCCTCGCGCTTGGAGCAGATCGATGACGCGTTGGAGAACGTTCAGGCATCGCTTGAGCAACGTCGTTTGCGTGCAGAGGAGCTCGACGACTTTATCGAGCAGGCGACCGCTGAGCGCTCGGAAGCTGCCGAGGCCATCGAGGTCGCGGAACGCGCCCTCGATGATGCGAGAAAGCGCGAAGCCGAAGCGCGCGAGCGCCTAGGAGAGGTTCGCTCTGAGCTGGGAAGCTTGCGCAAGCTTGACGAGCGTCTGGCCGATGCCTCGCCTATGGCGGCGCGGATAGCCCACGACCATGCCGGTACGGTGGATGCGCGGCTCGGCGATCTCATCGAGGCGCCGAAGGATCTCGAGGGCCTTGTTGAGCAGCTGCTCGGCGGCGATATCGACGCCCTTGTGATGGGATCTGCTGCCGCGACGCTCGAAGCCGGGTCCTCGGCTCTTGCTGCTGATGGCGTGGCGGGCGAGGCGACGCTGATCTCCCGCGACGCGCGTGCTGCGACGGTGACGGGGGCAGCTGGCAAGCGCCTGATCGAGCTGCTCCAGGTGCGCGATGGGTACGCCGATGTGGTGGCGAGCATGCTCGGCCATGTTCACCTCGTGGATTCGCTCGAAGAGGCGTTGTCGGCGCCCGCGGTTCCCGGTGTGCTCTACGTTGCGCGTGACGGCGCGCGCGTGCGTGACGGAGGCGTTGTCAGGATCGGTCGTGCGCAGGACGAGCAGGCTGGTGCTCTTGAGCGCAAGCGCCGCATCCGCGAGCTCGAGGGCATGGAGCCTGATCTCTCGTCGCTGTTCGACCGCTTGGTTGCCCAGGTGGCAGAGGCCCAGCAGGCGGTCGAGGTTGCGCGGGCTCAGGAGCGCGACATCGCTGGCGACCTCGCTCGCCTTGAAGGAGAGCGTGCTTCCGCGCGCGAGGAGATCGGCCGCCTAGAGCAGTCGATCGCAACGTCCCAGGCAGAGCGCTCGCGCATCGCGAAGCGCCGTGAGATGGCCGCTGAGAACGCCCGTTCCGCTGCGCCGCGTGCTGAGGAGCTCGAGCGCGCACGCGATGAGGCTCGCGCTCAGGCGGGCGAGAGGGCTCAAGAGGTCGCTGATGCATCCGACGAGCTCGATCGCTTGCGGCGCGAGGATGCCGAGGCGGCCTCGGAGCTCGGTGACGCTCGCGTGAAACGAGCCCAGGCTGCCGAGCGGCTTAAGTCGCTTCAGGCACGGGCTCCCGAGCTTGAGCGCCGGCTCGAGGGCATCGACCGGCGTATCCGCGCAACAACCCAGGCATCGCGCTCCCTTGAGGTGCTGAGGCTCCGCGTCGATCCGCTTCATGACCGCTATACCGCCCTTTCCGAGTGCGCTGCGGCATGGGCCGCCCGCCTGCGTGACCAGGCATCGATAGAGGAGGCGGATTCCGCTTCGCTCAAGAAGACCATCGAGGATGCCAAGGCCCAGGTCGCGCGTGCGAAGGAAGAGGTCGACCTCTCCGTGGCGGCGGGCAACGAGCTCAAGGTCGCACGCGGCAAGCTCGAGGTTCAGGTCGAGAGCGCGGTATCTGCGATCACGGCTGATGGCACCACGGTCCTCGAGGAAGCGCTCGCGCTGCCGGCACCCGATGATCGCGAGGCCGCCGAGCGCGAGCTGGCAGACCTCGTCCGCCAGATCAACAACCTTGGCCCGGTAAACCAGGTTGCCATGGAGGAGTACGACCGCCTACGCGAGCGCGCCGACTATATCGAGGAGCAGCTCGCGGATCTCGAGCGCGCCCGCAAGGCGCTCACGAAGATCATCTCGGCAATCGACCGTAAGATGCGCACAGCGTTCCTCATGACGTTCGAGAAGGTCGACGAGAACTTCCGAGAGATCTTCGGCATGCTCTTCCCGGGAGGCCAGGCTCATCTCGAGATGACCGACCCCGAGCACCCCGCCGAGACCGGCATAGAGGTCGTTGCGCAGCCGCGCGGCAAGCGCATCACCAAGATGATGCTTATGAGCGGCGGCGAGAAGAGCCTAACGGCCCTCGCGTTGCTCTTTGCCGTCTATCGGACCCGCACGGTGCCCTTCTACGTGCTCGACGAGGTCGAAGCGGCCCTCGATGACTCCAACCTCTCAAAACTCCTCGACGCTATCGACGTGCTGCGCCACCATACGCAGCTGCTCGTGGTGTCGCACCAGCGTCGAACCATGGAGGACGCCGATGTCCTCTACGGCGTGTCCATGCAAGCCGACGGCGTGAGCCGGGTGGTCAGCCAGAAACTCGATCGTGCAACCGGAAAGGTCGTGAACGCATAAGATGGGACTCTTCGATGCGCTTTCCCGCGGGCTCGAGCGGAGCCGCGAGGCACTAAACGAGATCTTCTACTTCGGTGGTGAGGTGGACGAGGACTTCTGGGAGGATCTTGAAGATACCCTCGTCATGGGCGATATGGGCGCCGAGATCTCCATGCAGGTTACCGATGACTTGCGCGATCTTGCTGCGCGCAAGAACCTGAGGACCGCCAACCAGCTTCGTCGCGCCTTGGCGGAGCGGCTCGAGGAGTACTTCGTTCATCCTGAAACCGACTTCTTCTCCGATACTCCCTCCTGCGTCCTGTTCGTGGGCATCAACGGCGCCGGAAAGACCACGACGGTGGGCAAGATAGCAAGCGCTGCCCACGAGGGCGGCAAGCGCGTGGTGATCGGGTCCGCCGATACCTTCCGCGCTGCCGCCATCGAGCAGCTTGACGTATGGGGCGAGCGCGCCGGGGTGCCCGTGGTCAAGCGCGATCGCGGGTCCGATCCGGCAAGCGTCTGCTATGACGTTCTCGACGAGGCGGACGCGCAGGGCGCGGACCTGGTGCTTATCGACACGGCAGGACGCCTTCATACCTCGGCGGACCTTATGCGCGAGCTCGCTAAGGTCGTGAACGTGACCCGCAAACGCGCCGAGAAGTGCAAGGCGGGCCCCATGCCCGTGCACGTGGTTCTCGTCATCGATGCGGGGACGGGCCAAAACGGCCTTGCGCAAGCCGAGGAATTCAACAATTCGCTCGGTCTCGACGGCATTATCATGACCAAGCTCGATGGCACCGCGAAGGGCGGTATCGCGCTTGCGGTAGCCGCCAAGCTCAAGCTGCCCATCCTGCGCATCGGGGTGGGCGAGCGCATCGAGGACCTGCAGGCGTTCGACGCGCATGATTTCTGCCGCGCGCTCGTTGGAGACGATGAGGAGTAATCCATGTTCAACAACCTTTCCGACCGCCTTAACGACACGTTCGACCGCCTGCGTGGCAAGGGCAAGCTCACCGAGGCGGACATCACGAGCGCGATGCGCGACATCCGCATGGCGCTGCTCGAGGCAGACGTCAATTTCAAGGTCGTTAAGGACTTCGTCGCCAAGACGCGCGAGCGCTGCCTTGCCGCTGAGGTCATGGACTCGCTCACGCCGGCGCAGAACGTCGTCAAGATCGTTCTCGACGAGCTGGTCGAGCTCCTCGGTTCCACCGAGAGCAAGCTCGTTCTCTCCAGTCGCATCCCCAACGTCATCATGCTCGTTGGTCTGCAGGGCTCCGGTAAGACGACCGCCGCGGTGAAGCTCGCCTACCTGCTGAAGAAGCAGGGCAAGAGCCCCTTGCTCGCCGCCTGCGACGTCTACCGTCCGGCTGCTGCAGACCAGCTCGCTACCCTTGGTGGCGAGATCGGCGTGCCGGTCTTCCGCGGCGATGGGGCTCATCCCATCGAGATCGCCCAGGGTGCCGTTCGCGAGGCAGTCGACAAGATGCGCGATGTGGTCATCGTCGACACCGCTGGCCGCTTGCAGATCGATGAGCAGATGATGCAGGAGGCCGTCGACATCAAGAAGGCTGTGAAGCCCGACCAGGTGCTCATGGTCGTCGATGCCATGACCGGCCAGGACATCGTCAACGTCGTCTCGACGTTTGCCGAGCGCACCGACTTCGACGGCGTGATCATCTCCAAGCTCGATGGCGATGCCCGCGGCGGCGGCGCGCTCTCGGTTCGCGCTGTGACGGGCAAGCCCATCAAGTTCGTGTCCATGGGCGAGAAGCCCGATTCGCTCGAGGTGTTCAGCCCCGATCGCATGGCCAAGCGCATCCTCGGGATGGGCGATGTGGTGGGCATCATCGAGAAAGCCCAAGAGGCTGCAAACGCCGAGCAGCTCGAGGCAGCCGAGCGGATGCTTCGCGACGGCCTCACCATGAACGACCTGCTCGAACAGATGCGCATGCTGAGGAAGATGGGTGGCATGAAGTCGCTTATCGGCATGCTGCCCGGCGGCCAGCGCATGCTCAACCAGATGGGCGGCAACCTCGATGAGTCCATGCTCGACAAGATCGAAGCCATGATCCAGTCCATGACCGCGAAGGAACGCTTGAAGCCCTCGATGATCAACGGCCAGCGCCGCGCGCGCATCGCCCGTGGTTCCGGTACCACGCCCACCGACGTCAACAACCTCATGAAGCAATGGGGCGAGATGAACAAGATGATGGGCAAGATGCGCAGCATGGCCCAGCAGCAGGGCGGCAAGAAAGGCAAGAAGGGCAAGAAGGGCAAGCGCATGCGCATGCCTGGAATGCCCGGGATGGGCGGCATGCCCGGCTTTGGCGGCGGCAATCCTTTCGGTGGCATGGGGTCTGGCTCCGACATGGACATGCTCCGCGCTATGGAGCAGCAGATGAAGCGCAAATAGCGGCTGCTGCGGGGGAGTGCTATGACCGAGATCGCCGGCGTGCTCAACAGCATGGCAGCGCTTGTCATCGTGTCGCTGCTCGGGTATGCGGCAGCGCGTCTGGGTTTTCTCGCAGGGCCGGCGCGTGAGGGCATCTCAGGCCTCGTGTTCAGCATCACCTTGCCCTGCACCATCCTGAATGCTGCAGGGCAAGCAGATCGCTCGCTCGGCGGCGGGCATGTGGCGAACGGTTTGCTGCTGGGTCTTTCGTTCTTCCTCATCATGCTCGTGGCGACCTACGCCATCATCGCGTTGGTTAAGCCATCTCAAGAAGAGCGCCCGCTCTATCTCTTCATGGGCATCTTCACGAACATCGTCTTCGCCGGGTTTCCCGTTATCGAAGCGCTTTATGGCAGCAATGCGGTATTCCTGGGAAGCATTGTCTTCGCCGTGTTCAACCTGCTGTTCTATAGCTTCGGGGTGATGCTTATCACCATGGGGGATTCAGGAATCTCCGTCGACATGCACCGCATTCTGAGCGCACCGCTCGTTGCGAGCGCAGCGGCTATGGCTCTGTTCCTGCTTGACATCCACCTTCCAGCATTTGCTGCCGAGGCGTGCGAGCTAGCTGGTAGCGCAACCTCCCCTTTGGGGATGATGCTCGTGGGGGTTGCCATTGCGGAGTCTGATTTCGCTGAGGTGCTGCGCGAGCGACGCCTATACCTCTTCGAATTCCTACGCTTCATTGCGTTGCCGGTGGCGCTCTTCATGCCTCTTCGCGCGCTAGGTATGGATGAGATGCTCCTTGGCATCCTCGTAGTGCTCCTCGCCATGCCGGTGGGTTCCATCGCTCCGGCTGTAGCTACCGCCTACCGGCTCGACTCAGATCTGCCAGCTCGCGGTATCGTGGTGACTACGGTATTCTCGTTTGCAACCTTTCCGCTGCTGGCATTGCTGCTCACCCTGTAGGCCTCTTGGCGCAACCGGATTCGCTTCACGGATTGTTGCAAGCTAACCTAGAGCAGCGGGCTCTGCTTGCAGATAGATCTCGACACGTGTGATGAACTCTTCTTCGCATGCGGTGTCGCGGTTGTCGATCTCGTATATCTCAAAGGGCGCTGCATCCTCGCACATGCCTCGCTGGTTGCGTGCTCGCGCGAGTTCTGCCAAGAACCGTGCATCCTGAGCATAGGAGCCTCGATACCTCACCGTGAGGTAGTCTCCAGCGGGTAGTTCGAAATCGCTTGGAACGGATTCATCCTCTACGATGAAGAACACCGATTCGAAGACATTTGCTCTACCCTGTGCGAGCGCTTCGCAGTCAAAGAACGCGCCTACCGTGAGACTCCCCAGCAGCGGAAGCTGGTTCTCATAGCGACGGTGCAGGCGCGAGATGAGAAGGTCCATCTCCTCGTCGCGTTCGACATGGCCCGATATTCGCACGCAGCGCCTGATGGGGAAGGAGAGGACCTCTACGCTTCCAAAGCATCCGCCCTCTGCGGCAGCGATGCGGTCGCGGCGGCGCTCGATTGCTTCCTGCTGGAGCTTAAGAGCTACGATCTGCTCTTCTATCAAGCGCTCCTCGTCGACAAGGAGCGCCTTGGTCCCAGCGATGTCCTGGTGCTCGAGATAGCGCTTGATGGCTTCCATGCCGAGTCCAAGGCTTCGAAGCTCTTTGATGGCTGCGAGTCGGTAGAGGTCGTTCAGCCCATATATGCGATATCCGTTCGCGGCTCGCGTGGGGGCGATTACCCCCAGCCGCTCGTAATAGCGCAGCGAATCGATGCCGATACCAAAGAGCCGGGAAATCTCGCTGATGGTGTAGCTATCTTTGATGCGCGCTCGCTCCATAAGGTCTTCATCCTTTGCGGTTGACCCTGGTACCGTACCAGAGTTTACCCTAGACAGGGACAATACGAACAAGAAGGCAAGGTGCACGAGGTGTATTTCGGAATGATTGATACCGTCAAGGGCAAATGCTCGGATCTGTTCGCCAAGACGAGCCTCCGGTCGCTCGCGCGGCGCTTCGGGACGATCGCACTCGGTTGCGCGATCCTTACGTTCGGCATGCACAACATCCATCAGGTCGTCGGTATCACCGAGGGCGGTGTTCTCGGGGGCATCCTCCTTTTGAACCATTGGTTCGGCATCGATGCTTCCATAGCCTCTCCTGTACTCGATGCGGCGTGCTATGTGGTTGGGTTCATCGTGCTTGGTGCGGGCTTTTTGGGCTGGTCTGCGGTATCGAGCGTTCTTTTGGCCTTGTTCTACGCGCTTTGGGAGAGCTTGCCTCATCTTCTTCCCGACCTTTCGGCGCATCCGCTTCTCGCCGCGATCCTCGGCGGCATGTTCGTCGGCGTCGGAGCGGGACTCGTCGTGCGCTGCAATGCGTCTGCCGGAGGTGACGACGCGCTCGCCCTCTCCATCCACAAGCTTACCGGCCTCAAGCTCGCTCGATGCTACCTCTTTACCGACCTCTCGGTGCTCTTGCTCTCGCTCAGCTACATCCCCGTTACTAAAATCGTTTTCTCCTTGGTAACGGTCTTCATCTCCTCGCCGCTCATCGATTTCGTGGTGGGTATGGGCTCTCACGAGAAAGCCGATGGCACCTGCGTTTCTGTGGACGGCTTGGAAGAGCGGGCTGAACTTAGGGAAGGGTGACGATCATCGGTCCTGTTGCTCATGCCCGCGGCAGGACGCATTGGTCGCTGGGAGCGGTTGCGTATGAAGCCGCTTGTTGTGTGACGGCTCCGGTTCACGGCTTGCGTTGGCTCCTGGTTCCCTACAATGGAGAACCGACCGCTATTTGCGTAAAGGAGCGCCCATGAGCAAAGCAGATCAACTCTTCGTTAGGATGTGCACGGATATCCTCGACCATGGCACGACCAACGAGGGCGAGAAGGTGCGTCCGCGCTGGGAAGACGGAACGCCCGCCTACACCATCAAGAACTTCGGCGTGACCGCCCGCTATGACCTGCGCGAGGAGTTTCCCGCGCTCACGTTAAGGCGCACGGCGCTCAAATCCGCCATGGATGAGATTCTGTGGATCTACCAGAGGAAATCCAACAACATCCACGACCTTAACAGCCATATTTGGGATGAATGGGCCGATGAGACCGGTTCGATCGGCAAAGCTTACGGGTATCAGATCGCTCAGAAGTCCCATTATCCCGAAGGCGATTTCGACCAGATGGACCGTGTGCTCTACGACCTAGCTCACACGCCGTTCTCGCGCCGCATCATGACGAATATGTACACTTTCTCCGACCTCTCCGAGATGCACCTCTATCCGTGCGCCTATAGCGTCACCTATAACGTGACGCATGCCGCCGGCGACGAGCGCCCCACGCTCAACATGTGCCTTATGCAGCGCAGCCAGGACATCCTTGCGGCGAACAACTGGAACGTTTGCCAGTATGCGATCTTGCTTATGATGGTCGCGCAGGTGAGCGATATGGTGCCGGGCGAGCTCCTCCATGTGATCGTGGACGCGCATATCTACGATCGGCATGTGGATATCGTGCGCGAGCTCATCTCCCGACCGCAGTATCCTGCGCCGAAGGTCTCGCTCAACCCTGCGGTCAAGAATTTCTACGATTTCACGACAGATGATCTTATCGTTGAGGATTACCAACATGGCCCGCAGGTGAAGGGGATTCCCATCGCGGTGTAAGGCTCAAGAAGGGAGCTCGAATGGGCGGATCGGTTGCGCTCAAAGCTATCGTTGCGGTGTGCGATGACTGGGGCATCGGGCGCCATGGCGGGATGCTTCTAGAGAATCGTGCCGATATGAGGCACTTCGTGGCGTGCACCAAGGGGCATGCGGTCATCATGGGCCGAAAGACCTTGGAGAGCTTTCCGGGTGGACGACCCCTCAAGGACCGGCGCAACATCGTGCTCACGCGCGACGTCGCGTTTTCTCGGGATGGCGTCGAGACCGTGCACTCCGTTGAGGAGGCGCTCTCCGCCGTGTCGGGGGAGGACGTGGCTTGGGTAATCGGTGGGGCGGAGGTCTATCGGCAGCTCATCCCTTCGTGCGTTGAGGCGGTGGTGACGAAGAACCATTGCATCCGCCCTGCCGACTCCTTTTTTCCCAACCTTGATGACGACCCCTCATGGCGGATCGCTGCTCGGGACGACGGGCACGTAATACAAGCTGGCGCTGGCGATGAGGGCGTCCCATTCGAGTTCGTGACCTACGAGCGCGTTGATGCCAAGCAGTCCGGATCGAGCTCTTGGATAGACGGTGCGGTCGACCTTATCTCCGCCGTGGTCGATGCTGCGTACGATGCGGTGTCCTAGCATGTACGAGATCATCCGTATCGACACCTTGGAGGATGCCCGTCTCGATGCCTACACAAGGCTCACCGAGCGCGAACTGAGATGCGTGCTCGAACCCGAGAAGGGCATCTTCATCGCCGAAAGCCTCAAGGTTATCGAGCGCGCCGTTGAAGCCGGGGTGGAGCCTCTGAGCTTCCTTCTGGGCGAGCGCTGGCTGGAGCAGATCCTCCCGTTAGTCGACTCGCTCGAGACGATCGAGCCGGTGCCGGTTTTCGTGGCTCCGATGGAGCTCATGGAGAAGCTCACGGGTTTTTCCGTCACGCGCGGCGCGCTTGCTGCCTGTCGTCGCCCTCCGCTTTCTGATGCCGGAAGTTTTCTGAAGTCCCTGGTCGATCGTGCTGGAGGTTGTCCCGTTCGCGTCTGCGTGCTCGAGGGGATCGTCGACCATACGAATGTGGGTGCGATTTTCAGGAGTGCGGCTGCTCTTAACGTCGACGGCGTTCTGGTGAGTCCCACGTGCTGCGACCCGCTCTACCGCCGTGCGGTCCGCGTGTCGATGGGAACCGTATTCCAGGTGCCATGGACCAGGATCGGAAGCGATGCCCGCCACTGGCCCGGTGACGGATTCGAAGCGCTCCGTCGAGCCGGATTTGCGTCAGCCGCGCTGGCACTCACCGACGATTCCGTGTCCCTGGACGATCCGGCTCTCGCTGAGCACGAGCGCCTCGCTCTTTTCATGGGTACGGAGGGCGAGGGGCTGTGCTCCCGCACCATTGAGGAATCAGATGTCACGGTGCGGATCCCCATGGCCCATGGCGTCGATTCGCTGAACGTGGCTGCAGCTTCCGCTGTCGCATTCTGGCAGCTCTGCCCGCATACCTCAAATGCCTATCACTACCGTCCCGGTCGCTACGCTTGATGCAGCCCTCGGGTTCTTCGGTCGCCGTTTGCATCACGGGGCCATCCCGGATTCGCGTGTCCTACAGCTCTACTTCCCGACGGCTCGATTGCGTGGCGGTGGCAGTTTCGAGGCGCTCCGCTCGCCGTTCCGCATGGTTGAGCCAATGGCCCCAGTGGTGGTAGCTCACAAACAGGATGGCTGAGAGGATCCAGGTCACCGGGTAGACCATCAGCATGGTCTCAACCGCATGATGCATCGGCACGATGACGAGCAGCCAGATGACGCGAAAGACCACGGTCCCCAATATGGTGAGGAGCATGGGCCTAAGGCTCTCGCCGGAACCGCGTATAGCGCCGGACGTGTTGTCGACTATCGAGTAGAACACGTAGAACGGGGCGATGAAGTGGATCATCGTCGTGGTGTAGGCGGTGACCGCCGGATCATCGATGAACAGACGCGAGAGCTGGCCCACGAAGGTGACGAGCACCGCGGAGAGGCTTCCTATGAGGACGACGGTTATGAGCAGCGAGGTGTGGTAGCCACGGCGCATGCGGTCGTAGTTGCGTGCTCCAAAATTCTGTGCAGCGAACGTTGTCACAGATACGCCGAGTGCCTCGGTCACCATCCAGATGATCGCATCGAGCCTGCCTGAGAGGCCCCATCCGGTGACCGCATCGGACCCGAATGTGTTCACGGTCGACTGGAGAATGATGTTCGAGATCGAATAGACCGAAGATTGGATGGCGAGCGGGAGCCCCGTTGCGACCATGCTGCGACAGATCCTGCTGTCGAAACCAAGCCGTCGCACGTCGAGCCTCCATGCGCCCTGCGCCCGCGTCAGGCGTCTCACGATGAGGGACGCGTTGATGAATAGGGTCGTTGCGGTTGCAATGCCGCAACCCATGGCCTCAAGATGCAGCACTGCTACGAAGATGATATCGAGGATTGCGTTGATGACGCAGCCGCTCGCGATGATGAGGGCCGGGGTTCGCGTGTCGCCTACTGAGCGCAGAAGCGCCGACCCCATGTTAAGGGTGAGCGAGAAGACCATCCCCAAGGCGTAGCAGCGCGAGTAGGGAACCGCTTCGGGCATGAGGTCGTCAGGGGTGCCCATGATGGTGAGGATCTGGGGGATGAAGAGGGCGCCTGCGATGGACACCGTGAGGCCGAGCACAAGCGCGAGCGCCATCGCCGTATGGATCGAGCGGGATAGGCGCTCGTCATCATGGCTGCCAAAGAACTGTCCCGAGATCACCGCGCATCCGGCGCCTAGACCAACGGAGAAGCCGACCGCAAGCTCGAATAACGAGGCCGTCGCCTGCACGCCGCCAAGTGCAAGCTTGCCGCCGAATTGTCCGAGGATGAAGGTGTTGATGAGGGCATGTGCCTGTTGGAAGAACGAGCTGAAGAAGATGGGAACGCACAGGAGGAGCAACTGCTGCCAGATAACGCCCGTCGTCACATCGAGCGACGCCGCGCCGGCGTGCCGTGCCAGCCGTCTCCCAAACGCCATTGCCGCCCCTTTCCTCCCGCGCATGAAGTCGTGTGTTTACTCACTTGCCCACTGGGTATCCTCATACCATTATGAACGTACGGAATGGAGTTGTTCCTGATGGAGATGGATGACCATAAACGTAGACGGAATATGATCCTCTACGTCATCATCGCCCTCTTGGTGTACTTGATCTTGAACACCTTGCTCTTCCCCAACATGGGCCAGCAGGCTCAGATCACCGATGTGAGCTACAGCACGCTGCTCGATGATCTTGAGAACGAGGAAGTCGACAGGATCGATTACACCACCGGCGAATATGACGCCGTCTACACGCGCAAGGGCGAAGCAGACAACGTGGCTTATCAGACGACGATCCTGCCTGGGTCCGAGGACACGCTGATTCAGCTCATCCGGGATTCCGGTGCGGAAATCGACGTCGTGGTTCCCAACAACGATTCGAGTCTGTGGACCTATTACCTGATGACGCTGGTCTTGCCGTTCCTGATCTTCTTCTTGATCGGATGGTGGTTCAACAGGCGCATGAAGAAGGCGTCTGGTGACGACGGCCCCTCGATGAACTTCGGCGGCGGATTCGGCGGCATGGGAGGCGGCGGTCTCGGCAAGAGCGGCGCTCGCAAGGTGAAATCTGAAGACGTGGGCGTTACGTTCAAAGACGTCGCCGGCCAGGAGGAAGCGAAGGAGTCCCTCAAGGAGGTCGTCGACTTCTTGGAGAATCCTAAGCGCTACGAAGCCATCGGCGCGCGCCTGCCCCGCGGCGCTCTGCTCGTGGGACCTCCGGGTACCGGCAAGACGTTGCTTGCAAAGGCCGTGGCCGGCGAAGCGGGCGTGTCGTTCTTC
>DHCMC07803__coassemble_902_pt1 | contig 22751 bp, 15 predicted proteins | sample DHCMC07803__metabat2_low_PE_050 | metagenome-assembled genome bin DHCMC07803
CCGCCTGGCAGCGCTGCATCGCCCACCTCGAGCGCAACGTGCTCGACCGCTGCCGCAGGAAGGGGGACGGCGCCGCCGCCGTCGCGGCGCTCAAGGCCGCGTTCGCCGAGGCGGACCCCGCGCTCGTGCGCGCGGGCTACCGCAGGGCGGTCGAGCTGCTCGCCGGGGCCGACCCCCGGGGCGCCGAGCTGCTCGAGGACGCGGGGCCCGCCGCGCTCGCCTACCTCGCGTTCCCGCGCGAGCACCGCCGCTGGATCCGCACGAACAACGTCTGCGAGCGCATGAACTGCGAGATCAAGCGCAGGACCAGGGTGGTGCAGGTCTTCCCCTCGGCGGCGTCGCTGGTGCGCCTCGTGGGGGCGGTCTGCTGCGACCAGAACGACGCATGGGCGTGCGAGCGCAACTTCATCGACAGACGCAGCCTCGAGCCGGGCTACGAGCGGGCCCCGATCCCCGCCGAGCCCGGCGGGGAGGAGCGCGTGCTCAGGCTCGTCGAGGAGGCGTTCGACAGGAGGCGGAGGGCGGCGTAGGATACCGGGCGAGGCTACCGCCCGGGGGACGGCCCCTACACCACTTTTCGAGACGCGACTTCGAGATGCGCGATAGTGGACAGAATTGCCCGAAAAAACCGCTCTTCTGTCCATGTTCCAGTATCTCGGCGATTGGCGGCGGAAGATCGTGCATCGAGATGCGTGAATCGGGACGGTTCGTCTTGTGCAGAGCTTGCGTGCTGGCCCCTCACGAAGGAAGGTTGCCCCGGACGCGAGGGGAGCGCGTCCGGGGCCGGGGGGTCGGGTTAGAGCTCCTCGGCGAGGTAGCCCCCCATGAGGTGGCCCATCACGCTCGCCATCATGAGGCCGCGGGTCCAACCGCTCGAGTCGCCGAGGCAGTGCAGGCCGCGCACGTTGGTGTTGAAGCGCTCGTCCATGCGTACGCGGTTGCTATAGAACTTGAGCTCGGGCGCGTACAGAAGCGTCTCGGCTGAGGCGAAGCCGGGGATCGCCTCGTCCACGGCGAGCATGAAGTTGACGATGGAGGTCATCGTGCGGTAGGGCAGGGCGCTCGTGATGTCACCCGCCACCGCGTCGACGAGCGTGGGCTGCACGTTGGAGCGCGAGAGCTCTTTTTCCCATGTGCGCTTGCCGTCGAGGATGTCGCCGAAGCGCTGGACGAGGATATGCCCGTCGCCGAGCATGTTGCACAGCCGGCCGACGTTTTGCGCGTAAGCGATGGGCTGGTTGAACGGCTCACGGAAGTTGTGGGTCACGAGCACCGCCAGGTTGGTGTTCTCGGATTTGCGCTCCTTATAGGAATGGCCGTTTACCACGGCAAGGCCGCCGTCGTAGTTCTCCTGGGACACGAAGCCGCCGGGGTTCTGGCAAAACGTGCGGACCTTGTTGCGGAACGGGTTGGGGTAGCCGATGAGCTTGCCCTCGTAGAGAACGTCGTTCACATGCTCCATGACCTCGTTGCGCACCTCTACGCGCACGCCCATGTCGACGGGTCCGGGCAGATGCGAGATGTCATGCGCCGTGCAGAGGTGTTCGAGCCAATCGGCGCCGCGCCTGCCGGTGGCGACCACCACCGCTCGAGCGTCGATGCGCACCTCGCCATCGGGGCCCGTAGCGAAGATGCCGCTGCATCGACCGTTCTCGATGATGAGGTCGCGGCAGTCGTGGGAGAAGAGTATCTCGACCCCGCGCTCCAGCAGATGCCGCTCGATACGCAGGTAGATCTCCTGCGCCTTCTCGGTTCCCAGATGGCGAATGGGGCAGTCGACGAGCTTGAGGCCTGCCTGGATGGCGCGAAGGCGAATGTGGCGGATGGCATCCGGGGAATCCAGGCCCTCGACGCGATCGTCGGCGCCGAACTCGAGGTAGATGCGATCGACCTCTTCGATGGTCCGCTGGGCGAGATCGGTCCCGATGAGCTCGGGCAGGTCGCCGCCCACTTCATGTGAGAGCGAGAGCTTGCCGTCTGAGAACGCGCCGGCACCCGAGAAGCCCGTGGTGATGCGGCAGGGCGTGCAGCCGACGCAGTGGCCGACCTGCTCCTTAGGGCAGCTGCGGCGCTCCACGGGAAGGCCCTTCTCAACGATGACGATATTGGCCTCGGGGTCGAGTGCGTTGAGCCTGAGCGCGGTGAAGATGCCCGAGGGGCCCGCACCTACGATTACCACATCAGCTTGCATGGTCGTTCCTTTCCGTCCTCGATTCGTCCGCAGGATACTTTAGCTCCATAAAGCGGGTGTCACAAGGCCGCCGCTGAGCGCGCTCACTCATTGTCGCTACGAACGCCGCTGGTACATGCTATTCTTCTAGTTCGGTTGCCGCCAACATGGCAGACGTCGCGATGGAATCCGCCTAGGTGGCCTCATACGATAAGGCTGCCGAAGGGGGCGCTCGTGCAAGCTATCGAGCTGGTCACATATCTGAAGCAGCGGGGTGCGGCATCGGTCGATGAGCTGATGGGGGAGTTCAACGTGAGCTCCCGTACCGTTCGCCTGCACGTTCAGCGTACCAACGATGCCCTCGCCGGGCTTGCGCGGATCGCGTATTCGCGTCGCGCGGGCGGCTATGTTCTCACGGTTTCTGACGAGGAGGGCTTCAGGGCGTGGTGCGACCGCATGCATCGCTTCTCCGATGTCGACGCCACGGCCGCCGGCAAGCGTGTATCCTATCTCGTCAACGACCTGCTGGCGCGCAACGACTGGGTCACCATCAGCAGCATGGCCAAGGTCCTTTACGTGTCGCCGCAGAGCATCTCAAAGGACCTGAAGGCCGTCGAGGCCAAGCTTGCGGAGTTCGGCCTCGCTCTGGAGAAGAAGCCCCGCTACGGCGTGCGCGTGCAGGGATCCGAACTCGCCCGCAGGCTCTGTCTGGCCAGCGCCGCATCGGAGGACCTCATCGGATCGCATCCGTTTGGCGACGAGGCGCTTCCCCAGGTTGTGAAGACCATCGCCGACTGCATCGAGCGCGCGCTCGCCCAGACGCCGGTCTACATGAGCATGCTTGCCTTCCAGAACCTCGTGGTGCACACCGTGGTCGCGTTCTACCGCATCAAGGAAGACTGCGTGATCCTGCTCGACGACGAGACGCTGGAGCGCATGCGCCGCGCACCCGAGTTCGAAGCTGCGACGCTCGTCGCCGCCCAGCTCGACGAGGCGCTCGGCGTGAACCTTCCCGAGTCGGAGATTGCCTATATAGCGATCCATCTCGCGGGCAAGAAGAGCATCGTCCCCGAGGATGACCCGGCGCGCGCGGAAGCTCGGCGGGAGCCCGCCGCAGATTGCGAGGCGGCCGCGGCAACAGCGGAGGGCGGCAGCAGTCTCATCATCCCCGACGAGGTGTGGAACGTGGTCAGCGAGATGCTCGATCGCGTGTGGGAGCTCTTCCACTTCGACTTCCGCGATGACCTGGAGCTGCGCATGAATCTCGCGCGGCACATCGTACCGCTGGCGACGCGCCTGCGCTATAACCTGAGCGTCGACAACCCGTTGCTCTCGGACATCAAGACGCGCTTCCCGCTCGCCTTCGCCATGGCGCTCGATGCGGCCGGCGTGCTCGAGGGGCATTACGGTGCAGCGCTTTCCCAGGCAGAGACCGGCTACATCGCGCTCGCATTCGCCCTCGCCCTCGACCGCCTCCGGGAAGAGGGGCCCCGCCGTAACGTGCTCGTGGTGTGCGCCTCGGGTTTGGGCACCTCGCGTCTGCTCGAGAACGCCATCCGCCGGCAGTTCGGCAACCGTATCGACAAGGTGGTCCCCAGCGATGCCCTGCATGTCGCGATGATGGACCTCACCGGTTTCGATTACATCTTCACGACCGTCCCGCTGGCGGGCGAGTTCCCCATTCCCGTGCAGGAGATCCATTCGTTTTTAAACGAGGGCGATATCCGTCAGATCGATGAGCTGCTGAGCGCGTCTGCCGGTATGGGCGCGGGCAAGGGTATCTTCGACCCCGCTTGGTTCGAGCCGCATCTCGACGCCGCGACCCCCGCCGATGCCATCGGGCAGCTGGCGCAGATCATGGTCGAGCGCGCCGGCGCTCCCGCCGAGCTCGCCGAGCTCGCCGTCGCACGCGAGCGGGCGTCCTCGACCGCTTTCGGCAGCGGGCTCGCCCTGCCCCACCCAATCCGCGCCCTGCCCGGCCCCACACGGGTCTGCGCGGGCATCCCCGAGCACCCGATACGCTGGGGCGATAAGGACGTCGAGCTGGTGCTGCTCGTCGTGATAGGTGACGACAGCCGCAATGCGCTGGATTGGTTCTTCTCCCGGATGGCCGAGTTGCTATCCCATGAGGAGCGCGTGAAGCGCATCGTGGACGATCGAGGATATGCGACGTTGGTGCGAGAGATCGCCCATGGCGAGGAAAGGAGCTGAGCATGTCGGAGCAAGATCAGACGGCGAGGTCGCAGGAGGCGATCGACGAGGAGGTCAACCTGCTGTCGTTTGCCCTCATCGCGGATGCCGGAGAGGCCAAGAGCCTGGCGTTCATGGCGCTCAACGAGGCCAAGGCGGGCAACTTCGAGGCCTGCGACGAGAACATGAAGCAGTCCGACGAGGCCTACCTGCGCGCCCATAACAAGCAGACCGAGCTGCTCGTCAAGGAGGCAAACGGCGAGCATACCCCGGTGAACGTCATGCTCGTCCATGCGCAGGACCACCTCATGACCGCGAACCTCGCGCGCGAACTCATCCGCGAGCTCATCGAGCTGTACCGTCTGCGCAGCGCCTAACCGGCGCGGCGGCCGGACGCGTCGCGCAATGAAGGATTCGGGAAACGCCGGCATCCGCCGGCATGGCAGCAAGGAGGAGAGATATGGAGGACCGGGCACCGTTCTTCTGGGGGAGCGCCACCGCTTCCTACCAGTGCGAGGGTGCGTGGCAGGAAGGCGGCAAGGCCGAGTCGATGTGGGACCGCTACCTGCATGAGAACGACCTCGAGAACGGCGACGTCGCGAGCGACCACTACCATCGCTTCCGCGAGGACATCGAGACCATGGCGAAGGGCGGCCAGAACGCCTACCGCTTCTCGCTCTCGTGGCCCCGCATCATCAAGAACCGCGAAGGCGAGGTGAACGAGGAGGGCATCGCGTTCTACAACAGCCTCATCGACACCTGTATCGAGTTCGGCGTGGAGCCGTTCGTGACCATCTACCACTGGGACCTCCCGCAGTACTGGGAGGATCTGGGCGGCTGGCTCAACGAGGAGACCGCACGCGCCTACGAGCACTACGCGCGCGTCTGCTTCGAGCGCTTCGGTGACCGCGTGCGCTACTGGGCCACGTTCAACGAGCCCAAGTGGTTCGTGATGAGCGGGTACCTCATCGGCAACTACCCGCCGGCGCTCCAGGACCCCGAGAAGTGCGCGCACGCGGCCTTCAATGTCATGTACGCCTCGGCGCTGGGCGTCAAGGCCTTCCGCGAAGGCGGCTACCAGGGCTCTGTGGGCATCGTGCACAGCTTTGGCCCGGTCGACGGCGTGGACGACACCCTCGAGACCCGGATCGCCATGCGGTTTGCCGACAACTACGCCAACAACTGGGTGCTCGACACCGCCGCTACCGGCGAGCTGCCGATTGACCTTCTGACCGACCTCAACCGCCGCTTCGACCTGTCCTATATCACGCCGGACAAGCTCGCGGCGCTGCGCGAGGGCACGGTCGACTTCCTGGGCCTCAACTACTACTCGCGCGTGCTCGTGAAGCCCTACACCGACGGCGAGACGTCGCTGGTGGTCAACAACTCCGGCAAAGCCTTCAAGGGCAGCCAGCGCGTGGTCATCAAGGGCTGGTTCGAGCAGGTGCTCGACGACCCCAACATGCAGACCACCGAATGGGGCACCGAGATCTACCCGGACGGGCTGCGCCGCGGCCTCATCGAGGTCACGCGCCGCTATCACCTGCCGATCTACATCACCGAGAACGGCATCGGAGTGGCCGAGGACGTCACGGCCGGCGAGGTGCAGGACGACTACCGCATCTCCTTCATGAAGGACCACATCGCGGCCATCCAGGCGGCCCAGGAGGCCGGTGCGGACGTGCGCGGCTATTTTGTGTGGAGCACCTTCGATCTATACTCTTGGAAGAACGGTTGCCGCAAGCGCTACGGCCTTGTCGCGGTCGACTTCGAGAACGGGTACACGCGTACCCCCAAGAAGAGCTATCGCTGGTACCGCGATTTCATCGCGGGGCAGCAGGCTGATGTGTCGGAACGCTAAAAGGGGAGGAAAGACACATGAGGAAAGTGATTCTGGTCTGCAACGCCGGGATGTCCACGGGCATCATGGCGAAGAAGATCGAGGAGGCGAGCGGGAACACCCTGGAGGTCAAGGCCTACGGCGAGGCTGAGTTCGAGGACCATCTCGACGGCGTCGAGATGATTCTCGTGGGTCCCCAGATCCGCTATCTGGTGCCCAACATCCAGGAGAAGGTCTCCTGCCCGGTGGACTCCATCGCCCCGCAGTACTACGGGGTCATGAACGGCAAAGCCGTCTATCAGCAGATCATCGACCGTATCGGAGCTTAACAATGAGTAACGTCATGGACACCTTCACGGCGTATCTGGAGAAGCACGTTCTCCCCATCGCCAACAAGCTGAGCACTCAGCGCCACCTGCACGCCATCCGCGACTCGTTCATCTCGCTCGTGCCCATCACGCTGTTCGGCGGCATCGCGACGATCCTCTCGTCCTGCCCCACGGTCGACGAGAACTCCAACGCGTTTCTGCTCGCGTGGTCCGATTTCGTCGCCGCCAACTCGACGCTGCTCACCTGGGCCAACACGATGACCCTCGGTGCGCTGTCCATCTACATCTGCATCGGCGTCACCTACTTCCTGTGCAAGCACTACAAGATTGACGCGTTCATCCCGGTGGTGCTCTCCACCGCGGGCTTCCTGCTGATCTGCTTCGGGCCGGTGGAGCTCGGGTTCGACGCCAAGACGGCGAACATCCTCTACCTGGACGGCAAGGGCCTGCTCTGCGCGATCTTCATCGCGATCCTCACCGTCGAGTCCTACCATGCCATGCGTGAGCACAACGTCGGCCGCATCTCGCTGCCGCCGTCGGTCCCCGCGTCGCTCTCCGAGGCCTTCGCCTCGCTCGTGCCCGGCATCATCATCCTTGCCGTCGACACCGCGATCTTCCAGGTCTTCAACCTCATGGGCACCATCCTGCCCGCGTTCATCTACACCAACCTCGCGCCCGTCTTCGACGCGACCGACTCGCTCGGCTTCGCCATCATCGCGACCGCGCTCGTCCAGTTCTTCTGGTTCTTCGGCGTGCACGACGCCGCCCTCTCCGGCGTGCTCGGTCCCATCCGCGACGGCGGCCTGTCGCTCAACGCCGCCGCTGCCGCCGCCGGCCAGGAGCTCCCGAACATCTTCACCACGCCGTTCTGGGTCTACTTCGTCGTCATCGGCGGCTGCGGCTCGGTGCTGGCGCTCGCCATCCTGCTGCTGCGCTCCAAGTCCAAGCAGCTCCGCACTATCGGCCGCGTGGGCATCGTGCCGGCGTTCTTCAACATCTCCGAGCCCATCATCTTCGGCGTGCCGCTGATGATGAACCCGATCTTCTTCATTCCGTTCTTGCTCACCTCCACGGTGAACGCCATCATCGCCTACCTGTGCATGCTCACGGGAATCGTCGCCAAGACGTTCGCGCTGCTGTCCTGGAACATGCCGAGCATCTTCGGCGCCTACCTGTCGACGTTCGATTGGAAGGCCGTCGTGCTCGTGGTGGCGCTCATCGCCATCGACGCCTTGATCTACTACCCGTTCTACAAGGCGTATGAGAAGCAGCTCGTCGAGCAGGAGGAGGCCGACGAGGCCACAGAGGCCGAGGCCGCCGTTGAGACCGCCTAGGCTCGTCTTGCCCATCCGTCCGTGTGGGCGCACCCCTGCGGACGGTTGACTTCGAGGGTGCCTGCCGCTTGCGGTGGGCACCCTTTCCGTTGCGGGTGCTCGAACTTGGCCCTAGCGGCCGCGCGGGTGTGCCGCGCTGGAAAGGAGACCAGATGGTAGAGAGAGATGCGCAGCGCCCAGCACGTGCGGACGGTCAGACCGCGGTACCGTTCGAGCGGCGCCTCGACGCGCGCCTCGTCGCCTCGATCGTGGCGGCGGGAAGCCTCTCGTTCTCGGCAGTGGTGTTCGAGACCGCTATGAACGTGGCGCTTCCGGCGCTCATGGAGGAGTTCGCGGTCGATACGGCCACCATCCAATGGATCACTTCGGGCTACCTGCTCATGCTTTCGGTCATGATCCCCACGTTCCCGTTCCTGAAGGCGCGCTTCCCGTTGCGCCGCCTCTTCGTCGGCGCGGTGCTCGCCTTCCTTATCGGCACGCTCCTCGCTGCGGCGGCGCCGGCGTTCCCGGTGCTGCTTCTGGGCCGTGTGGTGCAGGGTGTGGGCACCGGTATCGCCATCCCCCTTATGTTCAGCATCGTGACCGACCAGGTGCCGCACGAGCAGATGGGCCTCATGATGGGCGTCGCTTCGCTCATCACCTCGTTCGCGCCGGCTGTGGGACCGTCCTACGGCGGCATCGTGATGGAGATCGCCGGTTGGCGCATGGTTTTCCTCTGCCTGGTGCCGGTCGTTGTGCTGTCGTTCATCGTCGGATCGCTCTGCGTGCGTCAGGCGACGCCGCTTGGCCGTCCGCGCTTCGACGTGCTCGGGTTCGTGCTTGTGGCGATCGGGTTCTTCTCGCTCATCTATGGCATCAACCTTGCTTCGCGCGAGGGGCTTGGCTTGAGCGTGCTGCTCATATTCGCGCTGTGCGTTGCCGCGCTTGCGGGTTTCGGAGTCCATGGGCGGCGATTTGATGACGCCCTCATCAATCTTGAGGTCTTCGCGCATCCCTCGTTCGTCCTGTCGGTCGTGGTAGTTGCCGCGGTGGCGTTCGCCATTTTGGGCTTCGCGTATCTCGTGCCCAACTATGCCCAGCTCGCGCTCGGTGCATCTGCCTCGCTCTCGGGCACGCTGCTGCTGCCCGGCTGTGCCCTTGTGATGATCTCGCCTATCGGCGGGCGCATCCTCGACCGGGTGGGGGCGGCTGTCCCCGTGGCGATCGGCATGGTGCTGATGCTTGCCTCGACCGCGCTGTACACCGCATTCGCCGCTTCGCTCACCCCGATGCTCATGCTTGCCTTCTACGTGCTCTTCGGCTTGGGCCAGGGTTTCGGCTTCAGCACGACGATGACCCATGGCCTCATGTGCCTGCCGGAACGCCTTCGCACAGATGGCAACTCGCTGTTCAACACCATGCAGCAACTTGGTGGCTCGGTGGGCGTGAGCGCGGTGACCGCTGTTGTGGGTGCTGCGCAGGCCGGTGCGAGCGACATGACAGCCGCGACCACCGTAGGCGGATTCTGGGCGTTTGTCTTGCTCTTTGCAGTCATCGTTGTCGCTGCTGCGAGCAGCATCGTCGCCTTTCGATTGAAAAAGATGCAGCGCGGGGCTTAGGCAGATTCCGCGCGAATGTTGTCGAGTAGGGCGAGTGAGAGGTGCAGGGAGGGGGGACGGCATGGTCCCTTCCTAAATATGCATTAATAACTATATCTAACAGTCTAGAACTTAGGTGATAGGCGATCCGGCTCTCGGCGGCCGGGCTATACTCTTCCCAGCCAAACAGAGAGTCAGCCCGAGCGCCCACCCGGATCTTTGTTTGGCGACAATCCCTCCGGGTGGGCGTTCGGGCGGATGGGAAGACCCCGCCATGAAGCGCACGAACCCCTACTCGGGGCTCGTCGACGGCCTCGCCGCCGGCGAGCTCGACCTGCTGTCCGCCGCCGTCGCCGAGAGGAGGCTGCGCGAGGAGGCCGGCTTCGGGACCCTCGCCGAGGCCGCCGAGGCGTACCGTCCCGAACCGGCCTGCCCGTCGTGCGGCGGGACCGCCCCCTGGAGGGACGGGTTCGAGCCCTCGGGCGTGCGCAGGTGGCGCTGCCCGCGATGCGGCGCGAGGTTCACCTCGCTCACCGGCACCGTCCTGGAGGGCTGCAAGAAGCCCCTCGCCACCTGGGTCGACTTCATCAGGCTGGCGCTCTTCGCGGTGCCGCTCGACGCCTGCGCGGCGGCCTGCCGCATAAGCCACCAGACCGCCTGGGAGTGGCGCCACCGCCTGTTCGCGGCCGTGGACGGCTACCAGGACCGCGTCGTGCTCCGGGGACGCGCCTGGATCGACGAGACCTACGTCAACGACACGGACCTCTCGAGGGGCTACGGGCAGGCCCGCAAGCGGGGGCTCTCAAGGCAGCAGATCTGCATCGCGGTGGGCATCGACTCCCGAAAGGAGCCCGTCGCCGTGGTCTGCGGGCACGGCAAGCCGTCGTCCGCCCGGATCAGGGGGGCGCTGAAGGCGCACATCGCCGAGGGCTCCGTCCTAGTGCACGACCGCGAGCGGGCGCACGGCGCGCTGGTGCGGGAGAACGGGCTCGTCGACGAGAGCTACAAGGCCGACGTGCGGGACCCGGTCTACCTCGAGGCGATGGCCCTCGTGAACAACCTGTGCTCCTGGATCAAGCGCTACCTGTGGAGGTTCACCGGCATGGATCCGAAGAACCTGCAGTCCTACCTCAACCTCTACGTCTACCTGTTCAGGGTGAAGCGCGACGGCGAGAGATGGCCCGAGATCGCGAGGGTGGTCCGCCATCTTCTCATGACCGACGCGCGCTTCCGCAGCTCAACGTAGGCTCCCTATCACCTAAGTTCTAGACTGTTAGATAACTATATTAATTATTATATATACATAATGATGCAACATAATGCGATGCTACTGGAAGCTCGCAACGAGTTACGGTGGTCGTTCTGGATTTTGCCAAGTAGACGATGATTTCAGGTGTCATAATCCTGCGGAAATGCCTGCGGCATCACTTATGTATCTGCTGATTCCGCAAACGACCACCGTAACCTGTCTTGAATCATTTTTGCCATCGCTTTGGAGCGCATCATCAGCAGTGAAATCTGCTGTACGCTGGTCATTCTCGACCGCCGACTTGAAACGCGGCAAAGCGGCTACGAAAGGTGGGGTAGAAAGCTCGTTCCTTCCCCCATGTCGGGTACGCCGAAGTTTTCGAGGATGGTCGCCCCGAGATCTGAGCAGGTGGTCCGCAGCCCAAGGTTGACGCCGCCTGGGTGCATCGAAGGCGACCACACGAGTAGCGGGACGAGCTCGCGAGTATGATCGGTTCCTTGGTAGGTTGGGTCGTTTCCATGATCTGCTGTGACCACGAGCAGGTCGTCGCTGTGCATCTCCTCGATCACATGACCTAGGCGTTCGTCAAAGGCCTCGAGTGCCTCGCCGTCACCGGCGGCGTTTCTCCGGTGGCCGTACATGGCATCGAAATCAACCAGATTGGTGAAGCACAGGCCCTGCCAGTCATCAGCCATGACCTCGTCGACATGGTCCATGCCGTCCATGTTGCTTTCATTGTGATAGGCCCGGTCGAAGCCCTGTCCGCAAAAGAGATCCCAGGTCTTGCCAATCGAAATAACGTCGAGGCCGGAGTCCTGGAGCGCGGTGAGCGCCGTGGGACCAGTTGGTTCGAGCCCCAGGTCACGTCGGTTGGCCGTGCGTGTGAAATTCTCCTTGCACGTGCCGACATAGGGGCGGGCGATCACGCGTCCCATGGTGATTTTGGGGCCGTTGACGAGCGTCCTCGCGTATTCGCAGATGCGATAAAGCTCTTCGAGGGGGATGATTTCTTCGTGTGCTGCGATTTGAAGTACCGAATCACCCGAGGTGTAAACGATGAGCTCACCGGTCTTAAGCTGGCGTTCACCGTAGTCGTAGATGACCTGCGTACCGGAATAGGGCTTGTTGCAGAGGATTCCGCGCCCGGAGAACCCCTCGAGCTTCTCAAGCAGCTCTTGCGGGAATCCTTCAGGGAAGTAGTCGACGTGGAAGCGCGCCGGCAGGCACATCATCTCCCAATGGCCGTCAAGCGAGTCGTTGCCAAAGCTTGTGACCTGCATCCTTCCGTGTGCTCCAAGAGGCCGTTCAGGAGCGGGGATGCCCGCCAGTCCGCCAGGATGCGTGAGCGAGATGCCGAGACGTGCCATGTTCGGGATGGCAAGCGGGCGCCCAAGCTCTCTGACGAAGAATTCGGCCATATGGCCGAGGGTATCAGCACCTGAGCTCTTGTAACGGTCTGCATCAGGCGCGAAGCCCACGCCGATTGAATCGATGACGATGACGAGTACGCGACGGTAACGTGGGGTGGAAATCATGGCGGTGTCCTGAGGTTTGATAGCGGTGGTTTCGTGGGTGCGCTCGTCGGCCTTATGCACGGGGCACGGTGAGCGCGAGCGCGATCTCCATCATCTCGTTGAAGCTCGTCTGCCGTTCCTCGGGAGAAAGGCCCTTTCCCGCCTTATCGGAGATGGTGAGCAGGCAGAGCGCTTTCTTGCCGGCTCGCGCGGCGTTCATATAGAGCGCGGCGGACTCCATCTCGACGGCGAGGACCCCCATCTTCTTCCATGACGCCGAGGCGGTATCGTCATCTCCGTAGAAGACGTCGCTTGAGAGCACATTGCCCACGTGGACGGGGATGCCCATCTCGCGTGCCGCGGTGACCGCGCGCTCTAAGAGATCGTAGCTCGCGATGGGCGCGAACTGGCCGGGCAGGTTGAATTGGTGCGCATAGCGGGAATCGGTGCAGGCGCCCTGTGCCGCGACCACGTCCCGAAGCTCGACCCCGTCGGCGAAGGCACCCGCCGAGCCGATACGGATGATGGCGTCGACATCGTAGAAGTTGAAAAGCTCATAGGAATAGATACCGATGCTGGGCATGCCCATACCGTGGCCCATGACGGTCACCGGATTGCCGTGGTACGTGCCGGTGAAGGCGAGCATGCCGCGCACCTCGTTGACGCAGCGCGCTCCGTCAAGGTACGTCTCGGCGATGTACTTGGCGCGTAGCGGGTCCCCGGGCATGAGGACGGTCTTGGCGATATCTCCGGCCTTGGCGGAGTTGTGGGGTGTGGGCGTCTGCGGCATGGGATGGTTCCCTTCTCGTTCGATGGACGGACAGGAGATCGTCCTATGCCATCATAATCGCTTCGCGCGCCTGCCGCCGAGCGCCAATGGCAACAGAATTTGCCACCTGAGAGCGCCCTGGGGCTATCATAGGGACATGGTTGTGACGTCCGGTCGGCTACCGCTTCGAGCGATGGCGAGCAGCCGGGCATGAGGTCGGCGCCCGTGCGCCGAGCGGCGAGGGGAGCAGAGCATGCGCGCTCGGACGGTTGGAAAAATCGCGGCGACGGTTGTCGGTATGGCGGCGGGCTCGCTTACATCGGCATGTGCGCTGCGCGCGGCTCGCATGAAGCCGTCGCGTCCCAAAGGCAGCCCTTTGGGATCCGATGAGTTCACGGCGGGCGACGGGGCGATCGAGCGTTTCCAGGAACTGCTCCGCATCCCCACGGTATCGCGTGATGACCCCGCACTCGTGGACCGCGAGCCCTTCGAACGCTGGGTCCCCACGTTGCGCCGCCTGTATCCGTTGACGTTCGATGCCTGCGAGCTCACCCTGGTAGACGAGTTCGGCATCCTGCTGCGCTGGCCGGGCGCCGATTCCGCGCTCGACCCGGTCCTGATGATGGCGCATCACGACGTGGTTCCCGTCGAAGGCCAGCAGTGGGAGCACGATCCCTTCGGTGCCGAGGTCATCGATGGCGAGATATGGGCGCGCGGATCGCTCGACACCAAATGCATCATCGGTGCCTTCTTCGAGGCGACCGAGCGCCTGATCGGTCAGGGCTACGTGCCGCCGCGCGATGTGTGGTTCTTCTCCTCGAATGCCGAAGAGGTGAGCGGGCCGGCTGCGCGCGATGCCGTTGCATGGCTGCGCGACCGCGGCATCCGTCCCTATATGGTGCTCGATGAGGGCGGGGCGGTCGCCGGTGACACGCCGTTGGGGGTAAAGGTGCCTGTTGCGATGGTGGGTGTGTCGGAGAAGGGGCACGTCGACCTATCGGTTACGGTTTCCGCAGACGGCGGTCATGCCTCCACGCCCAAGGACACGGATGCACCGCGCCTGCTCGCCCGCGTATGCGAGCGCATCGCGGCAAATCCGGGCATGCCGTGCTTCACGGAAGCGCTCGACGCGACGCTGGCTGAGCTCGCGAGCCGCAGCAACTTGCTCTATCGTCTCGTGTTCTCGAACCTCTGGCTCACGCGACCGCTTGTTGCCAAGATCATGGCGGCAAACGGCGAGACCGCGGCTATGCTTCGCACCACGTATGCCCTCACGCAGCTCGAGGGATCGAACGCTCATAACGTGCTGCCGCCCGTGGCGCGCGCGAACTTCAACGTGCGCGTTGCGCCGTTCGAGAGCGTTGCCGATGCCGTTGCGCGCGCTCGAGCGCTTGCTGCTGAGGAATGCGCGGCGAGCGGGGTCAGCCCGGACCATGTGACAATCGAGGTCGACGAGGCCATCCCCTATACCGAGCCCGCGCCCGTGAGCCCGTTCGAGGATGATGCTGCCTTCGATTACCTGCATCGCTGCGTGGCGGGCGTGTATCCCGAGGCGGGCTTTGCACCGTACGTGCAGAACTCTTGCACCGATTCGCGGGAGTTCAACGCCATCTGCGACCGCGTGTACCGGTTCTGCGGCTTCGAGTATTCCGGGGAGGCTCGTTCGCTCATCCATGCGGAGAACGAGCGTATCGGGGTTGACGTGTATCTGCGGGGCATCGAGTTCTACGCCGCGTTCCTGCGTCATCTCGACGAGCTGGAGTAGATGCGGCGTGGTGCTGCCGAGGTCGCGTCGCTGCTGCTTGCGGCGTCTGCGTGTTCGACGGGGCGATAGGACGGGCCGGTGAGCTCCACCGGCTTGGTTGCGCTATTCATAGGGAGGATCCGGTATGGCGACAGATAAGAAGGCCGTGAAGGCGGCGAGCAGGCTCGATTATGCGAGCGTCGCGTTCGCTGCGCTGCCCTTCATGGGCATGATCAGCTTCTGGCAGGTGTTCGACGGCATCGTGCCGCTCATGCTCACGGATACCTTCGGGCTCGACAACGCAACGACGGGCGTGGTCATGGCGCTCGATAACGTGTTCGGATTGTTCCTGCTTCCGCTCTTCGGAATCCTGAGCGATCGCTGTGCCAGCAAGTTCGGTCGGCGCACGCCGTTCATCATGGCGGGGTCGGTCGTCGCAGCCATCGCGGTGCCGCTCATCGCCGTGGCGAACAATCTGCGCAGCTTCCCGCTGCTCATCGCCATGATCTTGCTCACGCTCGTGGCTATCTGCTCCTACCGGACCATGACCGTGGCGATCGTGGCGGATATCACGCCGCGTCCGCTGCGTACCAAGGCGGACTCCATCGAGAAGATCGTGGGGTATGCGGGCACCGGAGTCATGCTCGTTGCCATCACGCTGCTCGTGCCGGACGTCGAGCATCCGGATTACCTGCCGCTCTTTGGCTTGCAGGCGCTCTTCATCATCGGCTCCGCGATCCTGTATTTCTGGCGCGTGCGCGAGCCCCAGCTTGTGGAGCGCATGCACGAGAAGAGCCTCGAGATGGGCATCGAGGAAGCCGAGATCGATACCGACGACTCGCCCGAGGCGGGCGGCAGGCAACGCGTCACGGATCCTTCCGTGCGCATGTCCATCATCATGATCCTTGCCGCGACCTTCTTCTACTACATGAGCTACAACGCCATGACCACGAACATCTCGCGCTACGCCGACGCGTTCTTCGGTATGGCGGGAGGCAGCTACGCCATCATCAACATCGTGACCATCGCGGGCGGCCTGCTCTCGTACGTGCCCATCGCCAACCTCTCGCTCAAATACGGCCGCAAGGTCATGGCAGTCATAACGTCTGCCGTGGTGGTAGCTGGCTCTGCCATCATCTGGCTCGTTCCTGGGTTCAACCCGCTCTTCTACGTGGTGTTCCTGTTCATGGGTGCCGCGCTGGGCGGTGTGGACCTTTGCGTATATCCCATGCTGCTCGAGCTTTGCGACTCCAACAGCGTGGGGCGCTACTCCGGCTACTACTACACCGTTTCCATGGCTGCGCAGGTGGTGACCCCCATCCTCTCCGGTATGGTGATGGACGCCGCGCCCGCGATGCTGTTCGGCTACATCACGCTCATGGGCGCCTTTATGCTCGCGTCCGTGCTCGCCGCCAAGCACGGTGACACCATCCTGATCGACGAGGTCGCTCGTCGTGAGGAGGCGTACGAGGACCGTCGTTAATCGCGATGCACGTTCGCTCCATAGCTTTATCCGGGTTGGCGAGTATACTAGGTGGGCTCAATGCAACCAAGTCGCGGTGCGCGCCGCGCGATCGCCCGGAGGATGAATGCCCAGCTACGCCGTAGATATCGACTCGCTCAACCCTGCCCAGAAGGAGGCGGTGCTCACAACAGAGGGGCCGCTGCTCGTGCTTGCCGGCGCGGGCTCGGGCAAGACGCGCGTGCTCACCTACCGCATCGCGCACATGATTGCCGATCTGGGCGTGCGTCCATGGCAGGTGCTCGCGATCACCTTCACCAACAAGGCTGCTGCCGAGATGCGCGAGCGTCTGCAAGCGATTCTGCCGGAGGGCACGCGCGGCATGTGGGTGTGCACCTTCCACGCGATGTGCGTGCGCATGCTCCGCGAGGATGCGGATCTCCTGGGCTATACCGGCCAGTTCACCATCTACGATGACGATGACTCGCGCCGCATGGTGCGCGACATCATGCAGGCGCTGGGGATAGAGCAGAAGCAATACCCCATCAACATGATCCGCTCCAAGATCTCCACGGCGAAGAACGCCATGGTAGGCCCAGAGGAGTTCAGCCGCCTGGCGAACACGCCGCCCGACCAAAAGGCCGCTCAGGTCTATCTGGAGCTTGAGCGGCGCCTGCGTGCGGCCAACGCCATGGACTTCGACGACCTGCTCGTGCGCGCGCTCGAGCTCCTGCGCACGCGCCCCGACGTCCTCGACCGCTACCAGGAGCGCTTCCGCTACATCAGCGTGGACGAGTATCAGGACACCAACCATGTGCAGTACGAGATCGCGAACCTGCTCGCCGCTAAGTACCGCAATCTCATGGTGGTGGGTGATGACGACCAGTCCATCTACAGCTGGCGTGGAGCGGACATCTCGAACATCCTTGACTTCGAGCAGGATTTCCCCGACGCGTGCGTGGTTAAGCTCGAGCAGAACTATCGCTCGACGGGGCACATCCTCTCGGCGGCCAACGCCGTGGTGCGCCACAACTCGCGCCGCAAAGACAAGCGCTTGTTCACAGCGGCTGGCGACGGCGAGAAGATCCGCGCCTACCAGGCCTCCGACGAGCGCGACGAGGGCCGCTGGATCGCTGGTGAGATCGAGAAGCTGCATGCCGCGGGCACGAGCTATGACGATGTCGCGGTGTTTTACCGCACGAACGCCCAGTCGCGCATCCTCGAAGACATGTTCCTGCGCGCTGGCGTGCCCTACCGCATCGTGGGCGGGACGCGCTTCTTCGATCGCGCCGAGATTCGCGATGTCATGGCCTATCTCAAGATGATCGTGAACCCCGCAGACGAGATGAGCGTGAAGCGCGTCATCAATACGCCGCGACGCGGCATCGGCTCGACCTCTATCGCCAAGATCGAGGGGCTTGCACGGCAGAACCGTTGCTCGTTCTTCCAAGCATGCGAGTTCGCTTGCGCCGAGACGGGCATGTTCAGCGCCAAGGTGCGTACCGCACTCGCCGATTTCGTGGATATCGTTCGAGAGGGACGCCGCATGGACGGCGAGCTCCAGCATGTGGTCGAAGCCATCGTGGAGAAGAGCGGTCTCATCCAGGCTCTACGGGCTGAGGGCACCGTCGAGGCGGAGGGCCGCATCGAGAACATCCAGGAATTCCTAGGCGTCGCCGCAGAGTTCGAGGAGACTCACGATGACATCGAGGGTACGCTCGAGAGCTTGGAGGAGCTGCGTGCCGCAGGCATCGCGGACGGCGTGGCGCAAGAGGCCGTGGCCCCTGTAGCGCCGCTGGATACGCGGGCCATGCCAGGCGTGCAAGCCGCCCCGGAAGAGGCGCTCGATGAGGCACTCACCGATGCCCAAGCGGCGCTCGCTCGGCTTATCGCGAGCAATACCCTGGCGGCGGCTCCCGTAGTGCCCGAGCATGCCTCTCAGGTCGCCTCCGAGATCGAGCGCACCTACGGTCCGCTCACCTGCGCGGCGCTGCCCGCGTTGCTCGAGTGGCTCGCGCTCCGCAGCGACCTCGATGCGCTGGCGGGGGAGAGCCATGCCATCACCATGATGACGGTGCACTCCGCCAAGGGCTTGGAGTTCCCCGCGGTCTTCGTGGCCGGCCTTGAAGAGGGCATCTTCCCGCACGTCGCGGGATTCTCGGACGATCCGGCTAAGCTGGAGGAGGAGCGGCGCCTTGCCTACGTCGCCATCACGCGTGCCCGCAAGCGGCTATTCCTCACCTACGCCGCCACGCGGCGTACCTATGGTTCCACGCAGGCCAATCCGCGTTCGCGCTTTGTTAACGAGATTCCCGAGGAAGACATCGAGTTCACCGGTGTGGGGTCGTCGGGCTTCTCGGGGACCGGCTGGGAGAAGCGCGGCGATCGCCGAGGGACATACGGTTCCGGTGTGGGATCGGAAATGTACGGCGGCAACGTATTCGGCTCGTATACCCGATCGGCTGGCGGGGCGACCCGTCATCGCGGTGTCAGCCCCGATGCCGGTCTCAAGCCGGCGACGTTTGGCAGCGGTTCCGGCCAGCGCCGCGCATCGGCTGCGAGCAGCCATATGGTTGAGCAGCGCCGTCCCGATGCCGCCAAGGCCGCGGAGACGTTCGCGGCCGGCGATACCGTTCGCCATAAGACCTTTGGAACGGGAACCGTTATCTCAGTCGCGGGCGATATGATAGAGGTCCGGTTCGAGAAGACCGGACAGGTGAAGAAGCTCATGAAGGGCTTTGCACCGATTGTGAAGATGTAGCGCGGCTACCGGTTGGCGGCAGCTTTGAGCTGGCGGTAAGCGGTATCCGGAAATAGGGGGATACACGTGTCAGAACCTGAGATGACGAACGGAAAGAGGCTCTCGGCGCGGGCGTCTCTCACGGTAGGGGCGACGCTCTTTTCGATGTTCTTCGGCGCGGGGAACCTCATCCTGCCACCGCTTCTGGGCGCTCAAGCCGGGCAGGATGCCCTGCCTGCGCTCATAGGCTTCCTTGTCACTGCTATCGGGTTTCCGGTGCTCGGCATTGTGACCGTGGCGCTCGCTGGTGACCTCAAGCATCTGGCGGGGCGGGTAAGCGGCTGGTATGCATCGCTCTTCGCTGTCCTTGTCTACCTTGCCATAGGTCCTTGCCTCGCCATCCCTCGCACATCGTCGACGGCATTTGAGATGCTCGTGCCGTTGCTGCCTGCGGACGCCCCGGTGCTTGCTGTTTCAGTGACTTTCTCCGTCGTGTTTTTTGCGGTGGCGTTCGCGCTCGCCCTGCGCCCGGGTAAGCTCTCCCGTGTGCTCGGTCGCATCTCTGCACCTGCGCTCATCATCCTCATCGTCCTCGTAGTGGGCTCCTCCATCACCGCGCCGCTCGCCCCGGCGCAGCCTGCGGTCGTCCCGTATACCCAAAACGCTGCCGTGCAGGGATTTATCAACGGCTACCAGACCATGGACCTGCTTGCGGCTTTGTGCTTTGGGATCGTGATCGCCCTGAACGTGCGCGATTTAGGTGTGGAGCGGCCAAGCGCCGTGGCTTTCGAGATCTCGCGCGCAGGCGTGATCGCCGGCGTGCTCATGCTCGTCATCTACTGCGGTCTGGGGTACGCGGGTGTGGTTACCGGCGCGCTCGTGCCGGGCGCCGGCAACGGGGCGCAAGTGCTTACCGCAGCTGCGACCGGGCATTTTGGTACGGCAGGCACCGTCATCGTCGCGGCGATCTTCCTCATTGCGTGCCTGAACGTGTGCACGGGCCTTATCAGCAGCTGCGCGAGCTACTTCGCCGAGACGTTCCCACGGGTGCCCTATCAGGTTTGGGCAGCTGTCTTTGCCGTGTTCTCGTGCGCGGTGTCGAACTTCGGCCTTACCGCGATCATCACGTTCTCGGTGCCACTGCTCAACGCTCTCTATCCGCCGGCAATCGTGCTCGTGCTCATGGGGCTCGTCGCGCGCCAGGTCGATCGCGTCCCTTACGTGTGGAAGTGGGTCGTGGCGATCGTTGCGGTCGAAAGCGTTCTTGTGAGCGTGCGCGATGCGTTCGCCCAGGGCATCTGGCTGCCGTTCGACGCGCTGCCCTTGGCGGATCTGGGATTGAGCTGGGTGGTCCCTGCTCTTGCGGGCGTTGCCATCGGCATCATCCATTCGGTTGTCGTCGCCTCGGCCTCGCGGGAGCCTGAAGAGTAGGGCGTGCCAGGTCCCTCTGTGCGTGTTCATGCTGTGACGAGGGCTTTCATGCGCGATGGGCGTGTAAAATTATCGAGTTCGACATGATGCGCCCTTGGCGGGCGCTGCGCAATCGAGAGGGGATGCCTGTGGCTTCGCATGCTAACGACCAAGTGAACCAGAAGGTGCTCGTATTCGACTTTGGCGCGCAATATGGGCAGCTCATCGCCCGGCGCGTCCGTGACCTGCATGTGTATTCGGAGATCGTGCCCTGCGACATCACCGCTGACGAGGTGCGCGCCCTGAAGCCGGCGGCGCTGATCCTCTCGGGTGGGCCCGCTTCGGTCTACGCCGAGGACGCCCCATCGATCGACCCCGCGATTTTCGAGATCGGATTGCCGGTGCTGGGCTTCTGCTACGGTCACCAGATCATGGCCGTGACGCTCGGCGGCGAGGTCGCCCATTCCGAGGTGGGCGAGTACGGACCGGCGACCATCGAGCGCGAGCGCGAGAGCGCGCTGTTCAACGCCACGCCGCTCGAGCAGACGGTGTGGATGAGCCATCGCGACGCCGTGGACCGCGTGCCCGAGGGCTTCACCGTCACGTCGCGTACCGAGGTGTGTCCTGTCGCCTCGATGGAGTGCCCGGAGCGCAAGCTCTACTCTACGCAGTTCCATCCCGAGGTGCGCCACACCGAGTACGGACAGCAGATTCTCTCGAACTTCCTCTTCGATATCTGCGGGCTCGAGCCCACATGGACCATGGACAACCTGGTGGAATCCATGACCGCGCAGATTCGCGAGCAGGTGGGCGATGACCGCGTGATCCTGGCGCTCTCGGGCGGTGTGGATTCCTCGGTGGTCGCCGCGCTCGGCGCACGCGCCATCGGCCGCCAGATGACCTGCGTGTTCATCAATCACGGCCTGCTGCGCAAGGGCGAGCCTGAGCAGGTGGAGGAGGTCTTCACCAAGCAGTTCGATGTCGATTTCATCCACGTCCATGCCGAGGATCGTTACGCCGCGCTGCTCGACGGTGTGACCGAGCCCGAGGAGAAGCGTCGCATCATCGGCACGCAGTTCTGGAAGGAATTCTTCGCCGTCGCCCAGCAGCTCGAGCTGGATGGCCGCCCGGTGAAGTACCTCGCGCAGGGAACCATCTACCCCGACATCATCGAGTCCGGCGCACGTAAGACCGGCGGCAAGGCCTCGACGATCAAGAGCCATCACAACCTCATCCCGTTCCCCGATGGCGTGCACTTCGACCTGATCGAGCCGCTTGACCATTTCTTCAAGGACGAGGTGCGCGAGCTCGGCTTGGCCCTGGGCCTGCCCGAGCATATCGTGTACCGCCAGCCGTTCCCCGGCCCGGGTCTTGCGATCCGCATCATCGGTTCCGTCTCTCCGGAGAAGCTCGAGATTCTGAAGAACGCGGACGCCATCGTGCGCGAGGAGCTCGATGCTTACAATGCGCGGCTCTTCGAGCTGACGGGCGAGCGCAACAGTGAGCACAGCTGCTGGCAGTACTTCTGCGTGCTGCCCGACATCAAGAGCGTGGGTGTTATGGGTGACGAGCGCACCTATGCGCGTCCCGTCATTCTGCGCGCCGTTGAGTCGAGCGACGCCATGACCGCCGACTGGGCGAAGCTGCCTTATGAGGTGCTGGCGCGAATCTCGAGCCGCATCGTGGCCGAGGTTCCTGGCGTGAACCGCGTGGCGTACGACATCACGTCGAAGCCGCCTGCGACGATCGAGTGGGAATAGAACAGATGTTCGATATAATAATATAGTATCAGATAGCGGGCACGGTTTCAATCGAATCCGTGCCCGCTGCTGTATGTGTGTCCTTGCACGCCCAATACGCGCCGTGAAAGCCGTCTTCTTCAACATCAAAGTGAATGCGCTTCGTTTTCGCCTCTCAAAATCTTATTTTCACGATTTGCATTTTCATCCCGTTGTCACCGACCCTTGCGAGAAACCGGAAAAAGCCGCCGACAGAAGGGTCCCTCAAATCGTTGTAGCCCAGCATATAGCCGCGACTCGTGACCTGCAGACGGCTGTCCCACGTGCCGATTTCCTTGGCGGCATCCGAAACCGCAAAATATGCCCCCACATCCTTGATATTCGCAGTCCTGAGCCACGTTTTAGCGATCATCTTCACCGCCGTCCGATTGGCAGCATCAAAGACCAGCACCCCGCCGGGGAAAGCGTCCGCCATCCCCCGCACCAGTTCCCGGACCTGCTGGGTCAGAAAGTAATAGAACACCCCGGAGGCAAAGAACACCACCCCGCCGGAGGCATCGATCTTGCTAAACCATGCGGTGTCTTTCAGGTCGCAGGGGATATTTTGCTCTCGATCCCCGGCGGGCAGTAGCTGCTGCCGCAAGGCAATCACATCCGGGAAGTCCAGATTGTAGATCTTGCATC
>DHCMC07803__coassemble_961_pt1 | contig 20830 bp, 14 predicted proteins | sample DHCMC07803__metabat2_low_PE_050 | metagenome-assembled genome bin DHCMC07803
CGTGGGCATGAAGAACATCGACCGCGTGCTCGGCATCATGAAGGCCTACATCACGCGCGTCGGCTCGGGCCCCATGCCCACCGAGCTCGCCTATGAGACCGAGGAGGGCCATATCCTCACGGAGCAGGGCTACGAGTACGGCGTCACCACGGGCCGCCGCCGCCGCTGCGGCTGGTTCGACGGCGTCATCGCGAACTACTCCGCCCGCGTGAACGGTCTCACCGACATCGCCCTCACCAAGCTCGACGTGCTCTCCGCCTTCGATACCATCAAAGTCTGTGTCGCCTACGACGTCGACGGCGTGCGCTACACCACGGTGCCCGAGCACGAGAGCCGCTTCGCGTCCGCAGTGCCCGTCTACGAGGAGCTGCCCGGTTGGAAGGTTGACATCACCGGTTGCCGTCGCTTCGAGGACCTGCCGGTCGAGGCCCGCGATTACGTCTCGTTCATCGAGGATCTCGCCAAGACGCGCGTGTCGATCGTCGCCGTGGGCCCCGATCGCGACCAGACCATCATGCGCTCCTGGTAAGACCCGGACCGTCAAGGAAAGACACCATGGATCAGTTCGCCATCGTCATCGATAGCGCTGCGGACCTGCCTGCCCCGCTTATCGAGAAGTACGGCCTGCGCGTCGTGCCGCTGCATGTCACGTTCGGTACCACCGAGTACTCCGACGGCGTGGACATCGAGATCGCCGAGTTCCTCGACCGCCTCGAGGGCATCGACGAGCTGCCCATCACCTCGCAGCCCGCCCCGGCGGACTTCCTCGCCGTCTACAACGGGCTCATCGACGAGGGCTACACCCAGATCCTCTCCATCCACCTCTCCGCCGCGCTCTCCGGTACCTGCGAGTGCGCGCGCGGCGCGGCGGCCTACGTCGCGAACGGGCGCGGCGCCCGCATCGAGGTCTTCGACTCCTGCGCCGCCACGGTGGAGCAGGGCGCGATGGCGCTCGAGGCGGCCTGCATCGCCCGCGCGGGCGGCACCCTCGACGACGCGCTCCGGCGCATCGAGGACATCCGCCGCACGAGCCGCATCTACTTCATCCCCGATACCCTCGACAACTTGGTGAAGGGCGGGCGCGCGAGCAAGTTCCAGGGCATGGCGACCTCGCTGCTCAACATCAAGATCGAGGTCTCGCTTACCGAGACCGGCGCGATCGAGGCGCTCCACAAGGCGAAGGGCATGAAGAACGCGGTCACGCACATCGTGAAGCTCATGGCCGAGCAGGCCGGCGAGATGGGCCCGCTCGTCTTCTACAAGCTGCATACCAAGGCCTACAAGGCACTCGAGTACATGGACGCGGCGCTTGAGCGCACGGAGGCGCCGCTGCGCTGCCTCACGGTCGCGACCATCGGCCCCACCATCGCGACGCACGTGGGCCTGGGCGCGGTGGGGCTGTTCGCCTATCCGGAGGAGTACCACAACCCCGAGCTCGACGGCATCGCCGAGTACCTGACCCCGAAGTTCTAGGCCGGCAGGGGCACCGCCGGCGGGAGGAGGAGCCATGACCGTTGACCGTCAGACCATCGACATCCTACTGCTGGGCAGCGGCGGCCGCGAGCACGCGCTCGCGATGAAGCTCGCCGAGAGCCCGCGCTGCGGCACGCTCTACATCGCGCCGGGCAACGGCGGGACCGCTCAGGTGGGCGAGAACGTCGCGCTCAGCGAGGAGGATCCCGCCGCGGTCGCCGACTTCGCCGTGAACGCCGGCGTCGGCCTCGTGGTGATCGGTCCCGAGGCGCCGCTCGTCGCCGGCGTCGCCGACGCGGTGCGCGCCGCCGGGATCGCGTGCTTCGGCCCCAGTGCCGCCGGTGCCGAGGTCGAGGGCTCCAAGCGCTTCTCCAAGGAGCTCATGGGCCGCGCGGGCGTCCCCACTGCCGCCTACGGCTCCTTCACCGACGAGGCCTCCGCGCTCGCGTACGTGCGCGAGCAGGGCGCCCCGCTCGTGGTAAAGGCGGACGGCCTGGCCGCCGGCAAGGGCGTGGTCGTCGCGACCGAGCTCGCCGAGGCCGAGGAGGCCGTGCGCGAGTGCTTCGCCGGCGCGTTCGGCGCGGCGGGCTCCACCGTGGTCATCGAGGAGATGCTCACCGGCCCCGAGTGCTCGCTGCTCGCGTTCACTGACGGCAGGACCGTGCGCCCGATGGCCACCGCGCAGGACCACAAGCGCGCCCTCGAGGGCGACCTCGGCCCCAACACGGGCGGCATGGGCGTCTACAGCCCGGTCCCCATCGTGACCGACGACGAGCTCGCCGCCATGAAGCAGGCGCTCGTCGATACCGTCGCCGAGCTCGCCGCCGAGGGCATCGACTACCGCGGCTGCCTCTACGGCGGCTTCATGCTCACGCCGGAAGGGCCCAATGTGCTCGAGTTCAACGCGCGCTTCGGCGACCCCGAGACCCAGGTGATCCTCCCGCGGCTCGAGAACGACCTGGTGGAGGTCATGCTCGCCTGCGCCGAGCAGTGCCTCGACGAGGTCGAGCTCTCCTGGCGCGACTCGTGGGCCGTCGCCGTGGTGCTCACGAGCGCCGGCTACCCGGGGTCCTACGAGAAGGGCAAGGTCATCACCGGCGTCGAGGACGCTGAGGCCATGGAGGGCGTCACCGTCTACCACGCGGGCACGGCGGTCCGCGAGGACGGCGAGCTCGTGACGTCCGGCGGCCGCGTGCTCGCCGTCACGGCGCTCGGCGAGACCTTCGAGGCCGCCCGCGACCTCGCCTACGAGGCCTGCGGCAAGATCGATTTCGAGGGCAAGACGCTTCGCCGCGACATCGGGCTTCGGGCGCTCAAGGGCCGCGAGGCCTGGGCGTAGGGACGCCCGGCCCCCGATTCGGGCGGTCGAGAAAACAACGCGACGTTCAAGCGGGCGCGGGCTGCAGAGTCCGTGCCCGCTTCAGTTAGCGCCCGAATGAGCGGGCCCCTGTCGAGGCACGGGCGCAGGCGCGCTTCGCAGGCCGGCGCAGAACCGCTCGAGGGCGCTGCCCGCGCTAGGCCCGCTGCTCCATCCAGGAAAGGGCCTGCCGGTAGACCTGCATGCCGGTCGCGTCGGTGACGTCGCGGTCGAAGTCATGCGGCAGGTAGTAGACGGTCTTCATGACGGCGTTGGGCGCGAGGCGCGCGAGTGTCTTCGAGATGCGCAGCGGCACGTCTTCGTCGCCGGAGCTCGCCGTCGCGAAGAGGGGAGGCAGCTGAGCGATGTCCTCGGCCGTGAGCGACCAGGCCTCGGGCGTGCGCTCGCTCGACGTGCCGTCGAGCCCCATGAGGTCGAGCCAGGCCCCCTCGTGCTGGCGCGCGTAGACGTAGAGCCCGTAGCGCAGCGGCTTGGGCCCCGAGGTGGGCGGCACGTCGCGCACCATCCCGGCGACGGTCGCCGGCGAGACCTCGGGCAGCGCGGTATACGCCTTCGCGGGCTCGCGGAAGGCCGGGTCGGTGAGGTCGTAGTAGCCGTAGAAGCTCAGGATGCCGAGCGGCTGCGGCAGCGGCGCCTCGGCCGCGCGCCGGCGGATCTCCCGTGCGAGCACGAGCGCGAGGTACGCCCCCGCCGAGCGCCCGAAGAGGAAGTACCCGTCGAGCTCGCCCGCCTGGATGGGCCGCGCGATCGCGTCCTCCCAGCAGGAGAAGAGGGCCTCTGCGGTCTCGGGCAGCGCGGACTCGGGCGCGAGCGGGTAGTCGGCGCAGACGAGCGTGTAGCCGGCGTCAGCGAATGCGCGCACGTAGGGCGCGGGCAAATCGTCGCGCTCGCCGTACACGAGGCCGCCGCCGTGCAGGTAGAACACGGCGATGCGCCGGTCCGCCTCCGCCCGGGGCGGGACGACGGTCGTGAGCCCTGCGTTCGTGTCTGCCATGGCCATCAGCCCTTCCTCAGGGTGTAGATCTTGCTCGCGAGGATGATCTGCAGGTAATCGTTGGGATCCTTCACGTTGACACGGTAGACCTCCCGGGCGCGCTCGACACGGTAGCGCACGGTCTTGGGGTGCAGGAACAGCTCCTCGGCGGTCTTGGGGTAGCTGATGCCGTTCTCGCACAGGCGCACCAGCGTGTTGAACAGCTCGGGCTGCTCGTCGTGCATGCGCGTGAGGCGCGGGTCGATGAGCTTCTCCTGCTGGAGGTGGTCGTCCGAGCCGAGCAGCAGCTTGTAGATGCCCAGGTCGTCGAAGCGGATCGAGACGTCGCGGTAGCTCGAGTCGTCGAAGAGCTTGTAGGCGTTCATGACGTCGTTGTTGATCTCGGGCAGCCGGTAGCGGTCGGTGGAGCTCGAGAGCACGGCGAAATGCGTGAAGAGCGGCAGCGTCGACGACTCGTGCAGCTTGGTGAGGATGCGCTGCACCTCGTCGATGTCGATGCCCGAAAGCTCGCTGCGGTAGTTGTGCAGCACGAGCAGGCGGTCGCCGTTCACGTAGTAGACGATGCCCGGGTAGGCCGAGCGCAGCCGGCGGCGGATGGCCTGGTGCAGCTCGTCCTGGCGGTCGGTGTCGCTCGGGTCGAGCAGCGTGGAGCGCACGAGCAGGACCTCGTAGAGCGGGAAGCGGTCGACGTTGAGCAAGGCGAGCGCCTCGTCGACGCGCTCCTCGGAGCTGAAGCGGCCGAGGAGCAGGTCGTGCACAGTGTTGTTGTTCTGGTAGAAGAGCTTCTGCTTGACGGCGTTCTGCTTCAGGATCTCGATCTGCAGCAGGCTCACGATGTTCTCGACGAGCATGGTGTCGACCTGCGAGAGCTCGGCGCCGTCGCTGTGGATGATGAGGTAGTAGTCCACCCCGTCCGAGCTGGGGATGCGGACGGCGAGCGCGTTCTCGGCGCGGTCGGCGCCGTCGAGCATGTCGGGCACGGACGCGTCGGCGGCAGCCTCGTCGCTGGCCACCCTACCGCCTGCGCCTGCGTTCTCGGAGGCGTCGCGGTAGAAGAGCCGCGCGTCGAAGTAGGCGTGCGTCTGGTAGGGGCTCGGGTCGCGCCGCGTGAAGGAGTAGCCCGTGAAGGCCGCCCGCGCGGGGTTGGTGCTGAGGCGCCGGTCCCGCTGCGTGTCGAGGTAGGTCGTGTCGGCCATGAGCGAGTTCTTGAGCGTGTTCAGGATGTAGGAGATCGACGGCTGCTTGAGCGCGAGCGTCATCACGTGGCGATGCGACTCATAGAAGCGGTTGAGCAGCGTGAGGTTGGTGTCGAGCACGTGCCCGAGGACGTCCATGAGGATGGCCTCGTATTTGACCTGCGGCGAGAGGCGGATGAGCGGCAGGTCGAAGTCGTCGCAGAGCTCCACGATCTCGCGGGGGATCTCGTCGACGGCGCGGCCGGGCTTGATGGCGAGCGCGCCGATGCCGATCGTGCTCATGGTGCGGAAGAACCTGCCGAGCCCCACGGCGTCGAGGTCCGCGAGGGCGAAGTAGCTCGAGATGATGAGCTGGTTGCGCCTGCCCCAGTTCTGGATGTCGGCGCCCTCGAGGATCATCGCGCTCTCGATCTCGTTATCCAGATGGGACGAGCCGGCGACGACCTCAGAGCCCGCGAAGGAGGGCAGCGAGAGCATCTCCTTGACGTGCATGGTGCCGACCCTCCTCCATAGATACTGGGCGAACAAGCCGGAATCATGCGGTCTTATGCATCAGAACGCGATTTCAGGCCACATTCCAGTATATCGGTACCCAAATCCGGCTCATTTCCCTAACGGATAAAACCCTTCAGCAAATCTTATCCGTCCAGCGCACGGATGCGCGGCCCCCGAATGGTTCAATGCAGTCGCAATACGGTGCGACGGGTATCCCGGGAATGTCGCGCCTGCGCCACGCAGCGGCGTGCGACCTATCCGCCAGATAGAACAGGAGGAACGCGATGCTGCAAACGGTCATCAAGCCGAACTCGTATCAGGACTCCATCAACCTGATGCTTCTCACCAACAAGATCAACACCCTAGACGGTGTGATCCAGAGCCAGATCATGATGGGTACCGACGCCAACAAGGATATCTACCGGGCCGCCGGTCTGCTCACCGACGAGGCCGCCGCGGCTAACCCGTCCGACATGGTCATCGTCGTCGAGAGCGATGACGCCGCCATCCTCGACACGGTCCTCGCCGAGACCGAGGCCTTCCTCGCGGACCTGTCCGTGAAGAAGGAGGCCGCCGGCGGTCCCGCCGAGGCCACGAGCTGGGAAGAGGCCATGGCCCAGCTGCCCGACGCCAACATGGCGCTGTTCTCCATCCCCGGCGAGTACGCCGCCCCCGAGCTCGAGCGCGCGCTCGACCTGGGCCTCAACGTGTTCTCCTTCACGGACAACGTGCCGCTGGATGACGAGGTCCGTCTCAAGAAGAAGGCGCATGAGAAGGGCCTGCTCTTCATGGGTCCCGACTGTGGCACCGGCGTCATCTCGAGCGTCCCCGTGGCGTTCACGAACGTCATCAACCCGGGCAACATCGGCATCGTCGGCGCCTCCGGCACCGGCATCCAGGAGGTCACCTGCATGATCGACCGCCTGGGTGGCGGCTGCGTGCACGCCATCGGCACCGGTGGCCGCGACCTCAACGAGAAGGTCGGCGCCGTGACCGTGAAGGACGCCATCGTCGCGCTCGAGAACCATGACGCGACCGACGTCATCTGCGTCATCTCCAAGCCGCCCGCGCCCGAGGTCCGCGACGAGGTCGTCGATCTGCTCGAGAAGTGCACCAAGCCCGTCGTGGCCATCTTCATCGGCGAGAAGCCCGAGGCGCACCAGGGCAAGGTCTACCTGGCCCACACGCTCGAGGAGACCGCCCGCATCGCGGTCGACCTCGCCAACGGCGCCGAGGTCAAGAAGAACTACCTCGAGCCGCTCGACTTCACCTGCGACGAGCCGCTGCCCGAGGACAAGACCGTCATCGGCCTGTACTCCGGCGGCACGCTGGCCGGCGAGGCCGCGATGATGATCACCGAGGCGCTGAACCTCGGCTCCATCATCAAGGAGGACGGCTACATGCTGCGCCACGGCGGCTACGACGTCATCGACCTCGGTGACGACGTCTACACCCAGGGCCGCCCGCACCCCATGATCGACCCGGACGTCCGCATCAAGATGATGCGCGACTACTGCGACATGGACACCACCGGCGTCATCGTGTTCGACTGCGTGCTCGGCTACGGCTGCCATCCCGACATGGCCTCCGCGCTCGCGCCGGTCATCGCCGAGTGCAAGGCCAAGGCCGAGGCCGACGGTCGCACCATCCAGTTCGTGGGCACCGTCGTGGGCACGAGCCACGACCCGCAGGACTACGAGCGCTCCATCAAGATCCTCGAGGACGCCGGTGCGCGCATGGAGCCCTCCAACGCCATGGCCGTCCGCGCCGCGCTCGAGTTCAAGGGCATCCACTTCACCGAGGAGGACCGCGAGGTCGTCCCCTACGAGGTCAAGGACACCACGCCTTTGCCCGAGCCCTCCGAGGCCGTCATGGAGCTCCTCACCACGAAGCCGCGCGTCATCAACGTCGGCGTTGAGAGCTTCAACGACCCGCTGCGCGCCTACGGCGCCAAGAGCGTCCAGTACACCTGGAAGCCCATGGCCGGCGGTAACAAGCGCATGATCCACCTCCTGACCGAGCTCGCCAAGGTCGAGGGCATCGACGAGGCCAACGAGCGCATCTGCCAGCGCTTCAAGGAGAGCCAGCCGCAGCTCGTCGACGTCGTGGTCGCCAAGGACGTCATCCCCGAGCTCAACCGCGAGAAGAAGACCCTTCTGCACGCCGGTCCCCCGATCACCTGGGAGAACATGCAGGGCCCGATGCGCGGCTCGTGCATCGGCGCGGCGCTCTTCGAGGGCTGGGCTGAGACCGAGGAGAACGCGGTCAAGATGCTCGAGGCCGGCGAGGTCGAGTTCATCCCCTGCCACCACTGCCACGCCGTAGGCCCCATGGGCGGCATCACCTCCGCCAACATGGCCGTGCTCAAGATCGTGAACCTCGCGGACGGCACCACCGCCTACTGCACCATGAACGAGGGCATCGGCAAGGTCCTGCGCTTCGGCGCCTACAGCCAGGAGGTCGTCGACCGCCTGCACTGGATGGCCGACGAGCTTGGCCCGGTGCTCTCCAAGGCGCTCAAGCTCTCCGACGGCGGCATCAACCTGAACGTGCTCATCGCGCGCGCCATCACCCAGGGCGACGAGTTCCACCAGCGCAACATGGCCGCCACGCTCAACTTCCTCAAGGAGGTCGCGCCGCTCATCGTCAAGACCGACGCCCCCGAGGACGCCAAGGAGCGCGTCATCCAGTTCCTGGCCGACACCGACCAGTTCTTCCTGAACATCATGATGGCCATGGGCAAGTCGATCGTGGACTACGTCCGCAAGGACGAGGAGGGCTGCGTCGTCTCCACCATGACCCGTAACGGCTACGAGTTCGGCGTGCGCGTCACTGGCCTCGGCGACCAGTGGTTCACCGCGCCCGTGAACACCCCGATCGGCCTCTACTTCACCGGCTTCACCGCCGAGGACGGCTGCCCGGACAACGGCGACTCCGCGATCTGCGAGACCGTCGGCGTGGGCGGCATGGCCATGGTCGCGGCCCCCGGCGTCACCCGCTTCGTGGGTGCCGGCGGCTTCGAGGATGCCCTCAACATCTCCAACGAGATGGAGAAGATCTGCGTGGAGCACAACCCCAACTGGTCCATCCCCACGTGGGACTTCAAGGGCACGTGCCTCGGCATCGACATCCGCAAGGTCGTCGCCACGGGCATCACGCCGCTCATCAACACCGGCATCGCCCATAAGAAGGCCGGCATCGGCCAGGTGGGCGCCGGTACCGTCCGTGCCCCGCTCGCCTGCTTCGAGCAGGCGCTCGAGGCCTACTGCGCCAAGCTCGGCATCGAGTAGCGCGCAAGGCAGGCAACCATGAACGTCTCCTCCGCCAGCGATTACGCGCTCCAGCTCCTGGGCGACGCGGCCCAGGGCCGGGTGCACAGCGTGTTCGGCACGAGCTTCAACGTGGAGCTCGCCGGCGAGCTTGTGCACGTGGGCCCGGACGACCAGCCGCTCTCGTGCCTGGGCGTCGCGATCGCGGCGGGGGAGATGCCCTGCGTCCTGCGCGCTATCGAGGCGGGCGACGCGGTCGCGTGGGACGGGGCGCGCCTCGTCATCCAGGCGGCGTCGCGCCCGGTCTCGCTCCTCGTCGCAGGGGCCCCGGTGGCGCACCTGTCCGTCCCGCGTGTCGAGGGCGCGCCCGTCGGGCTCGACGCCGCGGTCGCCGCGGCGATCGCGGACCTGGATCTCGCCGAGCGCATCGGGCTGCCGTGGTTCGGCGAGGAGCGCTCGGTCGTGGCGCTCACCAGCCTCGCGCGCTTCTCCTCGATGTGCCTGGCGCGCGAGCTCGGCGAGCGGAACCCCCTTCGGGAGGAGTCCGCCACGCGCGCGATGCGCTCTGCCGTCGAGTACCTGGTGGGGCGGGGCCTCGGCCTCACGCCGTCAGGGGACGACGTGCTTTGCGGCTACGGCTGCGGCCTCAGGCTCCTCTACGGGGGCTCGGGGCTCGCGCAGACGTTCTTCACCGCCGTCGCGGAGGTCTATTCCGGGAAGACCACCGCGGTCAGCGAGGCGTATCTCAAGGCCATCTGCGCCGGGTACGCCAACGCCGACTACATCGACCTGTGCACCACCCTGTGCGCAGGCGAGGTGGCGATGCTGCCCGCCCGGCTCTCCCGCGTGCTCGAGGTCGGGCACACCTCGGGTGCGGACGGGCTTCTCGGGTTCGCCGCAGCGTTCTGCTGCCTTATCTAACCGGTTATGGCCACAGCAAGAAAGGAAACGCTTATGGCTACTGAAGTCAAGAAGAAGGGCCCGGATCTGACAGTCCTCATGCTGATCTCGATGGCCGTCGCGGTCGTCGCCGGCCTCGTGGTCGGCGAGCCGATGACCCAGGTCCAGTTCATCGGCGATATCTTCTTCGCCCTCATCCAGATGTCCATCCCCATCTTCGTGCTTGCCACCGTGGTCAAGTCCGTGGGTGGCCTCACCCCGCAGACGCTTTCCGGCATCGCCGGCAAGGGCGTCATCATCTTCATCGTCTCGTCCGGCATCGCCGCGGCGCTCGGCATCGGCCTCGGCGTCCTCTTCCAGCCCGGTGCCGGCGCCGGCACCGACGCCGTCATGGCCGCTGCCGGCTATGATGGCGAGGCCGTCGAGATGATGACCATCCAGGACACCCTCACCGGGTTCTTCGGCACCAACATCGTGTCCTCGCTCGCCAACGGCTCGATGATCCAGATCATCATCTTCGCCATCGCGCTCGGCCTGGTCATCAGCTTCTGGCGCCAGACCCATGAGACCTGCATGGTCTATGACGTCATCTCCGAGGTCTCCGACCTGCTGCTCAACATCATCCGCGGCGTCATGAACATCGCCCCCATCGGCATCTTCTGCTACGTCTCCTCGATGGTCGCCTCCGTCGGCATGAGCGTTCTGGTCCCGCTCGCGAAGTACTTCCTCGTGATGGCGTTCGGCATGGTCATCATGTTCGTGGCGTACCTCTTCGTCTGCGGCGCGTACTGCAAGGTGAACCCGCTCAAGCTGGGTGCCAAGATGGGCCGCATGCTCGTCACCGCCTTCACCACCATCTCCTCCGCCGTGACCCTCCCCACCGCTATGGAGGACGCGAAGAAGAAGATCGGCATCCGCGAGGACGTCTGCGACGTGCTCCTGCCCCTCGGCGTGCCGCTGAACTCCAACGGCGTGGCCATCCACATGACCGTGGACGCCCTGTGCATCGCCCAGCTCTACGGCATCACGTTCGGCCCGTCCGACTTCCTGACCTGCTGGCTCATCTGCACCATGATCTCGTTCGTGAACGCCGCCACCCCGGGCGCCTCGCTCGTGTCGCTCACGATGATGATCCCGGCGCTCGGCCTGCCCATGGAGGCCATCGGCATCTTCGGCGGTCTCGAGTACCCCACCGGTGCCACCCGCACCCCGCTTAACGTCACGGGCGACGTCTTCGCCGCCATGCTCGTAGCCGGCCCCGACGGTATCGACCACGACATCTTCGACGGTAAGAAGGAATTCCAAGAGGCTGCATAAGCGGCCGATCCCTCCACATCCGGGGCCGTCGCTTTGGCCACATCTCCTCTCAGCGGCGGCCTCGGAGAATCGCGGGAGCGGGCGCTGATGCGCGCCTGTGGTCCGCGGCCCGTGTCCCGCGCCCGCGATGCCTTGTGACCATCAAGGTTGGTCCCCACTCGGACCTAAAAGCCTTGTAGCGGCCCTCGCGCCGCAGCCGCCCTTCTGGGCGTGTCTCATCAACCTACGTGGGGAAGAGTGGTTTCCCCTAGGGAATCAGTGATTACCATGAGCAATGAAGGTACCCTTAGTACCCGCAAATTCAAGTACAACGCTACGCTCGCCATCGTGATCGGCATGGTCGCCGGCTACATCGTCGGCGTCATCGGCGGCCCGGTGATGTCGAACGTACAGTTCATCGGCGACATCTTCTTCCGTCTCGTCCAGATGGGCATCGTGCCGTTCGTCATGTGCACCATCATCGAGGCCGTGGGCGGCCTAACCGCGCGCGACCTATCGGGCATCGGCGTCAAGGGCATCGCCTGGTTCGCCGGGTCCTCGATCCTTGCTGCCGCATGCGGTGTCGCTGCTGCGACGTTTTTCGAGCCCGGTGCCGGTCTGGCCGGCACGGCTCTTGTCCAGGAAGCTGCCTACGAGGCTACGGGAACGGGCTCTGTGACCGTTCAGGATACCCTCACGAACTTCTTCAGCAGCAACATCATCTCGTCCATGGGCGCGGGATCCATGGTTCCCTGCATCGTGTTCTCCATTGCTCTCGGCCTTGCCATCAGCTACTGGCGCACGAAGCACGAGGACGAGCCCTGCCCGCTGTTCGATGTCATCAAACAGCTCGGTGAGACGTTGCTCATCATTATCCGCGGCGTCATGACGGTCGCGCCCATCGGCATCTTCTGCTATGTCGCCTCGGTGGTCGGCCAGCTCGGCCCCGATGTGCTCCTGCCGCTCCTCAAGTACCTGCTGGTGCTGGGCGGTACGGTCTTCGTGTTCCTGGTAGCATGGATCGTTGTCGTGTGCGCGCGCTGTGGGCTCAGCCCGTTCGTCTTGATTCGCCGCATTTGGCGCATGTCGATTATGGCCATCGCTACCGTCTCCTCTGCGGTTACCCTGCCGGTCGAGATGGATGACGCCAAGAACAAGATCGGCGTTCGTTCCGACATCGCCGACCTCGTGCTGCCTCTCGGCATGCCGCTCAACTCCAACGGCGCTTCCATTCATCTGGCGGTGACGGCGATCACCATCGCCCAAATCTACGGCATGACATTTACCGGCTTCGACTTCGTGTACCTCACGGTTATTTCCACGCTGCTCTCGCTCGCGAACGCGGTCGCTCCTGGCGCCGACATCGTCTCGCTGACGATGATCGTCCCGCAGCTTGGCCTGCCGCTTTCGAGTATCGGCATCTTCGCCGGCCTTACCTATCCGGTGGGCGCCATCCGCACCATCCTGAATGTGGATTCCGACGTGTTCTGCGCCATGATGGTCGCCGCTGGTGAGGAGGACGGCATCGACAAAGACGTGTTCTATGGGAAGAAGGCTATCGAGAGCTAGCTGCGTCCCAGCCCACTTCCGGGCCGCACGTCTCGACGTGGCGGCCCGGCACACCCACCAGCCCCGGGCAGCCGCCTAGGGCTTAGACCAAGGAGGTTTCCCATGATCGTCCCCCGCGAAGAACTCAAGCAGCTCATGAAGAACAAGTTCATGGCCGCCGGCCTCCACGAGGACCACGCTGAGGACATGGCCGAGGTGCTCACCTGGTCGTCCGAGCGTGGTCTACACAGCCACGGCGAGGTGCGTGTCGAGTACTACACCGAGCGCATCTCCAAGGGTGGCACGACCATCGACCCCGAGTGGACCTGGAAGCAGACCGGTCCGTGCTCGGGCATCCTCGACGGTGACAACGGCTGCGGCTATCCCTTCGCCATCATGGGCATGAAGAAGGCCATCGAGCTCGCCAAGGAGAACGGCATCGGCTTCGTGGGTGTCGCCAACGTGGGCCACACGGGCGCCATCAGCTACTACACCGAGATGGCCGCCAAGGAGGGCATGATCGGCTTTTCCTGCACGCAGTCCGACCCGATGGTCATCCCGTACGGCGGTGCCGAGCCGTTCTACGGCACGAATCCCATCGCCATCGCCGCTCCGACCGCCGACGGCCGCATCGTGAGCTTCGACATGGCCACGACGGTCCAGGCCTGGGGCAAGATCCTCGACGCCAAGAGCGCCGGCCGCTCCATCCCCGAGGGCTGGGCGGTCGATGAGGACGGCCTGCCCGTCACCGACCCGCACAAGGTCAACGCGCTCGTCGCCATCGCCGGTGCCAAGGGCTACGGCCTCATGATGATGGTCGATATCCTCTCCGGCGTGCTGCTGGGCGTGCCCGCGGGCAAGCATGTCTCCTCCATGTACCACGATCTCTCCGAGGGCCGTCGCCTCGGCCACCTCAACATCGCGATCAACCCCGAGTTCTTCTGCGGCGACAAGCAGTTCCGTGAGGCCATGTCCGTCGTGCTCGACGAGCTCAACGCCGTCAAGCCCGGTGTCGGTTTCGATAAGGTGTACTGGCCCGGCGAGCGCGCGCAGCTGCGCATCCAAGCTACCAAGGATGCGGGCGGCATCGAGATCGTGGACGACATCTACGACTACCTGGTATCCGACGATCTGTATCGGAACAGCTGGGACCACAAGAACCGCTTTGCGGAGTAGGACGATTGTAAGGAGCCCATCATGTCCAAGTCTCTCGGTAAGCCCGATCGCATCGTCGTGGCCCTCGGTGGCAACGCCCTGGGCAACACGCCCGAGGAGCAGATCGAGCGCGTTAACAACGCTGCGAACGCGCTGCTCGGTCTCATCGAGCAGGGCAATGAGATCATCATCACCCATGGTAACGGCCCGCAGGTCGGCATGATCCAGAACGCCTTCGCGGCCGCACATGACGCAATCGGTACGCCTGCCATGGACCTGCCCGAGTGCGGTGCCATGAGCCAGGGCTACATCGGCTACCACCTGCAGCAGGGCATCGGCCGCGAGATGCACAAGCGTTACAAGCGCTGGCACGTTGCCACGGTCGTGACCCAGATTGAGGTCGACCCGGAGGACCCGAGCTTCCAGAACCCCACCAAGCCCATCGGCCCGTTCTACACCGAGGAGCAGGCTCGCGAGATCATGGCGGCGGAGCCGGACAAGGTCTTCGTGGACGATTCCGGTCGCGGATGGCGTCGCGTCGTGGCGAGCCCCGATCCCAAGAAGATCGTCGAGGCCCCCTCGATCCTCAACCTTCTTGATAACGAATTCATCGTCATCGCCTGCGGTGGCGGCGGCATCCCCGTGGTTCGCGACTACGATAACAAGGGCTGCTACAAGGGTGTAGCGGCGGTGATCGACAAGGATGCCGGCGGCGAGCTCCTAGCCGAGGACTGCCATGCGGACGTCCTCTTCCTGCTCACCGCGGTCGAGCATGTGGCCATCAACTTCGGCAAGCCCGACCAGCAGGAGCTGACCGACATCACCGCCGACGAGGCGGAGCGCCTCGCCGACGAGGGGCAGTTCGGCAAGGGCTCCATGGAGCCCAAGGTGCGCGCGGCGATCAAGTTCGCGCGCAGCCGCAAGGGCCGCACCTGCATCATCGGCGCCCTCGACAAGGCTGCCGAGACCATGGCGGGTCTTTCCGGCACGCGCATCCACGGGTAAGTTGGCGCGTTTATTGGACGGCGGTTATCGCCTGTTGTGGCGGGCCGGCGGAGCGTTGCACTCCGCCGGCCCGTTTCTGCTTGCAGCCCGGGGCGCTCTGTGGGGCGCGGTGTGAGGTGTAGGCGTATGGCGCAAAAGCGCGTCGCGCGTGGGTCTGGTGCAGGGCGCATCGCGGGTGCACGTCGCGCGGAGGCACTCAAAGAAGGCAGGGGTGCTCACGGGAGGGTGCATAATCTTGACGAATGCGCGCACAAACTTGCCGAATGTCGCCATTTCGGGGCACTCGACAAGTTTGTGAACGATTGGCCGGCCCTCCCGCCCGGATGCGCCGCGGGGCACCGCGATTGGCCCGCCCCGGAGCAAAAGTCCCGCCAAAGGATCGGATTTTCATCGATGGGCAGGTTAGACCGCGCCGCAGGCTCAGGGGAGCTGCAGGTCAAAGCGTTGGCCTCTCGGCGGATACCGCGCGTGCGCCCAATAATCCGATCCTTTGGCGGGACTTTTGCATCGCATCGCGCGCTTACGCCTACCGAGCGGCTTTTTCGTGCCCCGTCGGCGCTTTTCCAGGCCGGGCGGGGTCGCGGTGCATCCGGGCTGCCTGCGGGGGGCGCCGGAAGGTGGCCCGGCGTGCCGTGTTGCCAAATATAAAACAATGCATGTTACATTAGAAAGCGTAACAGCGGGACGGTTAGGCTTTGCTCCCCATTGCACTGTCGCTTGCAGGAAATGTTCGCGAATCTATAGATGGTGCTCGTTGGCTCATCTATAGGTCGGGCATAGATTCGTCGATTTCTGCACCAGCTAGCATGCTGTGTCTTGGGCGGTTTCTTCGCTGGCAGCATTGCTCCCTTCGACAAAGCCGCGTTCTAGAGGGCCTTCTGCACCTTGATGCTATGTGAAGCTTGGAACCAAACAACGACGCCAATAACCCGCACGCGTCTTCGATTGAGCATCAGGTCGGGCGATGCTGTTTGAAAGGAGTGAGACGAAAGGATAACCGTATCGTTGCCGCAGATGTATCTTCGAATGACTATATTTCTACCATCGACAAGCGCCACGACGCTGCATCCGTTCCAAGGAGCCGCGGTAGGGTCGACGAGAAGGCAACAGCCTTCAGGGTATATTTTGGACATTTCCTGCCCGTCCATCTGGACGAAGAAGCTTTTCGGATGGTGCTGCGCGACATCTGCGGGGGCATAGGCCCTTGAGCGGGCCTGCAGCGACGTGCCATTTGCTGAGCGCGTCACACGAAAAACGGGGCGTTCATCCGCTTGCCTTTCGCGCGCTGCGGGAACGCCCACGTTCGCAGCCGAGGCTTGTGCTGCAAGCCCCCGATCTTCGCTCAGCAGGTCGTCGCGTCGCACATGGAACAGTTCGACCATGCGCTCGATATGGCATGCGCGCACGGAGCTGCGCCCTCGTTCCCAGCGACAGACGCTTTCTTTTGTGACGCCCAAGGCCCGCCCTAGATCGGTTTGCGTCAAGCCTTCGCGCCTCCTGAGCTCCCGTATGTTATCCGCGAGCGTCATCAGACGAGGTCCTCGCGCCAAAGCGGTAGGCACAAACAGTTGGCACCGCCGTAGCCCGCCGTCAGCTCCTCGGCTCGCAGAGGGAGCAGCTCCATCCCTGCTTTTTCGAGGAGGGTATTCGTCTGCACATTCTCCTCGAACGTGCAGAGACGGCCCGGCGCAAGGCAGAGTACCGCGCAGGCGTTGTTCTCAAGCTCGCGCTCCTTCATCTGCGAATTGCCACCCGCACAGTTTATGCAGGTTACAGCCGGTAGATGCAGTGCTTGGGCAAGCATGCTCGGGAAGCCCCCATCAAGTGCGTGCACGCGGATTTCCCCAGCCCGGCGCCCTTTGGTTATGAGATAGAGGCGCGCCGTATCCAAGATGTGCGGGTCGACGATGAATGCATCATAGTCGATGCGGTTCAGGTAGGTATCGAGGTGAAGCCTCGTTCCGGTTGATGGGATCTCGACGGCATACAGCGACGTGATGGGCGACGCGCTTTCGCTCCAGAGGAGGTTGCGAGCCAAGGTATCGACGGCGGCCGCCTCGGTTCGTTGAGAGAGACCGACGAGCAGCGCATCGTTGCTGAGGTTGAGCACATCGCCGCCCTCGATGTGATAGGAGCTTGTGTGCTTGAACCACTTCGGGGTATCGCGGAAGCGGGGGTGGTACGTAAAGATGATCTCGTACAGGAGGACTTCTCGATTGCGCTCAGGCCAGTACATGTGGTTGAGCAAGACCCCGTTGCCGACGGCGGTGACGGGGTCGCGGGTGAAGAATATCGTGTTGAGCGGATTGGCAAGAAACATATGCTCGTCAAACGCCTCTCCCGTTGCGCTGGCGAGCGAGGATTTCGCTGAAATCGGGGGCAGCACCTCGCCCGCGCGCATGCCGTCGAGCACGAGGCGGACGAGCGTTTCCGTGGAAGCGCCTTCAAGGAGTTCCCGCATAGCTCCTTGGAGTTCATCCCCCGTGGCCCCGCTTTCTGCGAGAAAGCTCTTGATGAGGTGTGGGCGCGCTTGAGGGGTGGCATCGAGCGCCTCGCGGAGCAAGGTTTCTAGGTACAGGCACTCGACCCCTTCAGCCTTCAGCATGGCAGTAAAGCGGTCGTGTTCGTGCTGGGCCTTGTCGGTGTCAAACGAGCTGCTCCAAGGTCTTAGGGTAAACACCTGGGCAAACTCACCTGAAAGATAGTTTTGGGTTTCGTGCCCCGGACGATGAACGAGGACGCTCTTCAGTTTCCCGATATCGCTTCGAATATTGATGCTGCTCATATATCTTCCGATGATGCGGTGGTCATTGACATGCTGAGTTTACCTTAAACATCAACACAAAGATGCTGATTGATGTTTAACATCAATCGTTGTACCGCCTAGAGGGGCGATCGATGCGCTTGCCCGAGCGCAACCCCTCGCTTTGATCCGCTGCCATACAGTTTCAAATACAGGCTGTAGTGTTGCCGCCGTGATGGTGCCGTTGCCATGACTGCGGCAAGAGCAAGACGTGAGGAGGATCATATGGGCTTGCCGTCGGAGAAAGGGTTTAGATTCCGGGTCCCGCATGCGTACACCATCATCTTCTTGCTGATGGTGGTCTTTGCGGTCCTTACGTGGATCGTCCCGTCTGGCGCATTCGAGCGCCAAGAGGTGGACGGTCGTGAAGTGACCATAGCGGGGACGTATCAGGAGATCGACAAGGTCTACGTCGATTCGGAGACGGGCGAGGAGACCGATCTTCGCCAGGGCGTCTTTGATGTGCTGCAGGCGCCGACCCAGGGCATCCAGGGTGCCGTCGAGGTCGTGGCGTTCATTCTCATCGTGGGCGGATCATTCCAGATCATCACGAAGACCGGCGCGATTACCAGCGGCATGAGCAGGGCCGTGAGGCGGCTCAAGGACAAGGACATTCTGATTATCCCGATCATGATGGCCCTGTTTGCACTGGGTGGGTCGACCTTCGGTATGGCGGAAGAGACCCTGCCGTTCTATGCGGTGCTCATGCCGATCGTGATGGCGATGGGGTTCGACTCGATGACTGCCTTCATGATTGTGTTCGTGGGCGCTCGTATCGGATATATCGCTTCCACGGTGAATCCGTTCAGCGTTTTGATCTCTCAGGGAATCATCGGCATCCAGGGCAACCCTCAGCTTTGGCTCCGCGTCATCGCTCTGGTTGTCCTCACGGTTATCGCCATCGTGTGGGTGGTCATGTACGCCCGCAAGGTGAAGCGCAGCCCGGAGCTGTCCGTTACCTATCAGGATGATATCGAGAAGCGTAAAGAGTTTGCCGCTGACGAGAAGGCCCTTGATTCTGAGTTCACCAACCGCCAGAAGGCGATCCTCATCATGTTCGTCGCCGGCATGGCGCTCATAATCTGGGGGCTTGTGGTCCAGGGCTGGTATATGAACGAGATCTCGGGCATCTTCCTTGCGATGGGTCTTCTTTCGGGCGTCATTGCCGGCATGTCCGAGAAAGAGATAGCAACCGAGTTCGTGAATGGCCTTGCGGACTTCGCCTTCTCTGCGGTCGTTGTCGGCCTGGCGCGCGGCATCTTGGTCGTTGCCGAGGGCGGCATGATCATCGATACCGTGCTCAACGCCCTCGCCGGCGCGCTTGCGGGCATCCCTCCGGTGCTCTTCACGACGATCCTGTATGTCGTCGACAACCTGCTCGCCATCCTTGTTCCCAGCTCTTCGGGCATCTCGGCGCTGACCATGCCCATCTTCGGGCCGCTTACGGAGCTCATGGGCCTCAATCCCGAGGCGGCGGTCACGGCTCTGACCATGGGCGGAACGTCGATGTCGTTGCTGTGCCCCACGAGCGCGATTCTCGTCGCCGGCCTGGGCGTCTGCAAGATCTCGCTCGGTCAGTGGTGGAAGACCGCGTGGAAGTTCTTCCTGGTCGTATCCGTGGTCAACATCGTATTCGTTGCAATTTCTGGTCTGCTGCCCATGTAAATAGATGAGTTCAAAGAACGGTGTCTGAGAAAGGAAGGTAAAGCATGAGCAAGGGGATATGCGTTCACAGCGAAATTGGTGCGCTGAAGAAGGTTGTTGTTCATCGCCCCGGCAAGGATCTGGTGAACCTGAAAGCAGAGGACTTCGAGCGCGTCTGGATTCACGACTGCTTCTATCTTGAGTACGCTCAGAAGGAGCACGATGCGTTCACCGATATTCTTCGCGGCCAAGGAGCCAAGGTCCTCTATATGGAGAAGCTCGTGGCTGAAGCCATGGATGCCGATCCGACCGTTCGGCCGGCGTTCACCGACGCGTTCCTTGCGGAGAGCAATATCACCAACCCGGCGATTGCCCAGGCGGTGCGTGAGCGCTTGGATGCGGTGGGCGATAACTACGAGTTCGTGCTCACGGCGATGGGCGGGCTGTATCTCAAGGACCTCGACCTTCCGCGTGGAGGATCGCTTGCGATCATGGACAGCGATGCCATCGCTCCGGACGAGCCCCTGCTCTTCCCCATGCCGAGTTCGTATTTCTCGCGCGATCCGCTGGCGTCTGTGGGGCATGGCGCGCTGCTCAACCGCATGTATTGGCCGCAGCGCAACCGCGAGGTGCTGTTCTACGAGACCATTTTGAAGCACCACCCCGATTACGCGGGCACCCCGATTTGGTACGACCACAACAGCGCGTGGCACATCGAGGGCGGCGATGTTCTGAACATCAACGCCAAGACGCTCGCGATTGGAATCTCCCAGCGAACCGAGGCCGCTGCCATCGACCAGCTCGCTAAGAACTTGTTCTGGGGCCCGGAGGAGTCCGAGATCGAGACGGTATACGCCATCAGGATTCCCAACGGATATGCGTACATGCATCTCGATACCGTATGCACCCAGGTCGACTACGACAAGTTCACGGTGTATCCCGGCATCTACCAGACGCTGCGCGTATACCGGCTCACGCGGGGAGCTGCGCCCGGTGAGGTCGCTATCGAGGAGATCGACGATACGCTCCAGCACATCCTCGAGAAGGCGACGGGCGTCGATCATATCCAGCTCATCGAGTGCGGCGGCGGCGACCCCATCGAGGCGTCGCGCGAGCAGTGGAACGATGGCTCCAACACGCTGGCGGTGGCACCCGGCAAGGTGTGCGTCTACGAGCGCAACGTGGTGACCAACGATGCGCTGTACAAGGCGGGCGTCGAGGTCCTCGCGGCGCCGTCTGAGGAGCTGTCCCGCGGTCGCGGCGGCCCGCGCTGCATGACCATGCCGTTCTGGCGCGAGGAGATATAAGCCGCGCCGAGCCTATCCATGTAGTACGACGTATTGATGGGAGCAATCATGAGTCTGAATCTTTCCGGTCGTCATTTTCTCAAGCTTCTCGACTTCACGACCGAGGAAATCGAGTACCTGCTGCAGCTCTCCGCCGACTTCAAGGCGTTGAAGCGCACGGGCACCCCGCACCGCTACCTCGAGGGCAAGAACATCGTCTTGCTGTTTGAAAAGACCTCCACGCGCACCCGCTGCGCCTTCGAGGTCGGTGCCATGGACCTCGGCATGGGTGTGACCTATCTCGATCCCGGCTCGTCCCAGATGGGCAAGAAGGAGTCCATCGAGGACACCGCCCGCGTGCTCGGCCGCATGTACGACGGCATCGAGT
>DHCMC07803__coassemble_962_pt1 | contig 20812 bp, 19 predicted proteins | sample DHCMC07803__metabat2_low_PE_050 | metagenome-assembled genome bin DHCMC07803
CGGAGGGCGGGCCTATGGGGCTGTCGGAAAGTGCGCAAGAATCTTGACAGTACCCGGAAAAATGAACACCTCCATTCCCCTGAGTGACCATTCGATGAAAAAATGAACGCCTCGATCTCTTGAACGCCCACTCTCTGGAAAAGCAAGCGGCTTTTTCGTACTCATTTTTTCAATGAGTGGGATGCCGTCGGGATATTCGCGGGTGGACGTGTTGCCCGTCATCCGCTCCAGGCGATTTTTCAACGCACTTTTCGAGCAGATAGCCGCGAGGCCCCCATCGGCCCATGTATTGCATGGTTCCCGGCTCCCGCCCAGCCGCTCGGCGTTCAGATGATCGCCGAGTGGTGGCGGGGCCTTCCGATGCTCTAAAAGGCCCTGTCGCAACGCATGGCTGGTTCTCGGTGCCTCCATGTGCGCGCGGATAAGAGCTCCTGCATGTTCCTGCGGAACATCGACTATGCGTTGTGATTGAGTCATTTAGAAAAGCAGCTTAGAGTTTTCTGCTCTGCCATGTTTGTGGATGCGGATGGTATTCTTGCCGTGTTGACAAGAAAACTTTGCATTCGTAGAATCAACGATGACAATAAAACTTGGCATACAGAGGAGCTCGTGATGGATAGGGAAGAGATTCTCGCCCAGAGCCGCAAAGATAACCGCTTCCAAGACGAGCGCGACTGTCGAATAGCGGACCAGGCAAGCGTGTGGGGCGCTATCGGCATGGGTGCCGTTCTCTTCGCGGTCTTTCTAATCCGTTGGTTCCTTCATGGTGATGACCCCTACGACCTGCTTGCCATCGGCTTCGGGTACCTTGCGGCGGCAAATGCCTATAGATGGAACACCACGAAGGCAACCACAGCGCTTCTGGTTGCCATGTTGTGCGCCGTCATAGCCTTAGGCTGGCTGTGGTTCTACGCGATCGAGGGGTGATGTCGCCCATGAGGGAGTCGCTGGTCTTAAGGAACCGCTTGAAGGAGGCGCGAGCAGAGCGCGGGCTCTCGCAGGCGCAGCTCGCTGCGATGGTGGGCGTTTCCCGCAACACGATCAGCTCCATCGAAACGGGTCAGTTCAGTCCTACGGCCAAGCTCGCCCTCGTGATCTGCATCGCACTGGATAAGAAGTTCGAGGAGCTCTTCTACTTTTAGACTGCGACATGCCCGGGGCAATCACCCCTTCACGAGGCGCTCTACGAGGTCGATGAGCTCCTGCTGGCTATGCACGTTGAGCTTCTTGTAGATATGGCGCGTGTGCGTTTTGACGGTGTTATTGGAGATGATGAGTCGCTCCTCGATGGACCGCCCGCTGTGCCCGCGTGCGAGCAGGCCGGCGATCTCGCGTTCGCGGGCGGTGAGGCCGTGGGTGTCGGCGAGGGTGTCTATGGTGGCATCGAAATCAGGGGTCTCAGGCTTGGCCTGTTCGGATGGGCGCTCAGGCACTTCTGCCGGGACGATCTCGCCGAAGAACTTCACGAACCTGAAATCGCTGAGCCCGATCCACACGAAGCAGAACAGCGCGAGCGCCATCGCCGCGCTAAGGATGAGCAGGGCATCGGGTACGCCTGCTGCTTGCATGTCGATGCCAGCCTGCGCGATGCTGAACCCCACGACCGAGCAGCACGAGGATACCGCGAAACCCAAGGGTATGGTCGCGAGTGCGCCTGCGGGGTTGCGTCGCGCGATGCTCGCCAGGATCGAGAACATGAGGGCGTAGAAGCACTGCGAGCCGCATTCTATGACGGTCGAGGTGATGTCTCGCGAGATGGATGTCGCGGGCGTGAGCAGGAACCCCGTGACTACGACGAGCGTGCTCAGGCGGAAGGCGGCGTCTTCGTCGAACACGTGGCGCCGCGCCCGGCTCCAGAGCGCGATTAACGTTCCGAAGATGATGGCGATGAGCGCGTACTGCCAGCTTGCGATGGAGCCGAAGCGCACCGACGTGGCGTACCCGAAGGTGGTCTCGAACAAAGCGATGCAGACGAACAGCTTGCTGGAGAGGGGAACGAACGAATACGGGTTGGTCGAGGCGAGCTCACGGGGGCTCTCCGTGGTATTGATGAGAGCGAACAGATCGCGCTGCTGCAGGCTTCCGATGACGATGAGCAGGCCGAGGAAGAGAGATGCGAAGATGACGGGTGCCGCGGCTGCGGAGGTCTCGAGCAGCGGCCAGAGCGCGTAGGAGCAGGCTATGCCCGCGAGCGCACCGATCATGGAGCGCTCGCCGGAGGGGATGCGCGAGAGCGCGAGCGCGGCGAGCAGCGTTCCCCAGGCTCGTCCGGCGTTGAGGAGGGTGTCGGCGATGAGGAAGAGGGTCGCGTCATAGGGGCGGGTCAGCACGACGTCCCACAGCAGGGCCCCCAGCAAGCTGCAGAAGAGGGCGGTGCTGGAGCAGAAGGCGAGCGAGAGCAGGCGCGGCCGATGGTGGGCGATGACGGCGATGGGAACGTAGAGTAAACCCGAGATGAAGACGCTCACGTTGACGTCGAAGGTGGGCGCAGCGGGCAGCATCACGCTATTGTGCATGAGCATGATGAGCGAGACGAGTGCGACCTGAGCCACCGCAGAAGACAAGGGTACTACGCGTTGTACCTGCTCATTCGTCATCTCATCCTCCCATCACCCCAAAGGGGTGAGTACCGTTTACGGGCCGGATCGAACCGTTTGCCATCGCGTGCACCGGGTGAAATCGGGCGACTTTTCCGGTGCCGCCGCGCTGCAGGCGGTGCGACGCATACTATCGTTCCATGGTAAAGCCCGCCACGTCAAGCAGGCGGATCGATGATAGGAGTAGGCATGAAGCAGGTTGTCGAAGAGGCACGCGCGCTGCAGGAGCAGATCGTGGCCGACCGCAGGTGGCTGCACCAGCACCCGGAGCTTGGATTCGACCTTACCGAGACGTGCGCCTACGTGCGCGGCCGCCTCGAGGAGATGGGCTATGAGGTGACGGTGCCCTGCGAGGGCGGCCTGCTCACGCAGATCGGCGACCCGGCGGCCGGCCCGTGCGTGATGTTGCGTGCCGATATGGATGCCCTGCCGGTAGACGAGATCACCGGGTTGCCGTTCGCGTCTACGAACGGGAACATGCACGCGTGCGGCCACGACACGCATACCGCCATGCTGTTGGGAGCCGCCGCGGTCCTCAAGGCCCATGAGGCTGAGCTGAAGGGATGCGTGAAGCTCTTGTTCCAGCCCGACGAGGAGGGCTGCGCCCCGGTTGACATCTGCGGCGGCGACGCCGTGCTCGCGGCGGGCGTGCTCGAGAATCCGCATGTCGACGCTGTGACCGCCTTGCATGTGCAGGCGCTCGAGTTCGGTGCCGGCGAGATCTACACCCGTCCGGGGACCATCTTCTCGTCCATCGACGACATCGAGGTCAAGATCAAGGGATGCGGTGCCCACGGCTCCACGCCCCATCAGGGTATCGACCCCATCAATATCGCTTGCCATATCTACCAAGGCTTCCAAAATCTGATCTCGCGCGAGGTCGACCCCACTCAGACCGTCGTCGCCACGTTCGGCAAGATCGAGAGCGGCCGTGCCGCGAACGTCATTCCCGAGGACGCGCACATGCTCGGCACCCTGCGCACGCAGGATGCCGATGTGCGTCAGGGCTTCAAGGAGCATGCGGCGCGCATGGTGCACGGTATCGCGGAGGCTTTCGGCGGCGAGGCCGAGGTAGCGTTCTTGCGCGGTGTTCCCAACACCTACAACGATCCCGAGCTCACCAGCGAGCTCGTGGGCTATGCCGACGAGCTGTTCGACGAGCCGGTTCGCGAGCTCGAGGCTCCGTTCTCCGGTACCGACGACCTCGCCATCCTTTCGCAGGTGGCGCCTACGACCTACTTCATCCTGGGCACGGGCACGCTTCCCGGCCATGAGGGCTGCGGAATGCACCATCCCAACGTGGACTTTGACGAGTCCGTGTTCTGGAAGGGCACCGCGCTCCTCGCGAACAGCGCCATCGAGTTCCTCGAGCGCCGCGCCGGCTAGCGCCGGATCCCCCCGCGGCGGATATTCCAGGGGTGCGTGGGGCGGAGGCGCCGCGCGTGGTGGCCGACGGCCTCCGCCCGCCCCCAGCTGGCTTCTGGGACCGTTCCGGCGGCCCCATCAATCGGGCAAGGCGGCGCGTCCGCGCGCCGTGTGTGGTTTACATCTGTCAAACATGAGGAGGAACCTATGGCAGAGGCTACCAAGCAAAAGAAGAAACGGGGCATGCCGACCTCGTTCACCATCCTTCTGGGATGCCTGATCTTCGTCGCGATCTGCACCTGGATCGTCGCGGCGTTCACGCCCGACGTCACCGGTGCCACGTTGGCGCAGGTCATGCAGGCCCCGTTTAGCGGCTTCAAGAACGCGATCGACGTCTGCCTGTTCGTGATCGTGCTCGGCGGTTTCCTGGCGATGGTCAACAAGACCGGTGCCCTCGATACCGGTATCGCCACGCTCGTTCGCGCGCTCGGCGACCGCGATACGCTGCTCATCCCCGTGCTCATGATCGCCTTCGGCATCTGCGGATCCACCTACGGCATGATGGAGGAGACCATCCCCTTCTACATCCTGCTTGCCTCGGTGACCTTCGCCATGGGCTTCGACTCCATGGTCGGTGCCCTCATTGTGCTGCTCGGCGCCGGTCTCGGCACCCTTGGCTCCACGGTGAACCCGTTCTCGATCGCCATCGCGTCCTCGGCGCTCACCGACATGGGCATCGCCGTCAACCAGGGAACGCTCATCGGCGTGGGCTTTCTGCTCTTCGTCATCTCTGAGGCGATGGGCATCGCCTTTGTGATGCGCTACGCCAAGCGCGTGAAGGCCGATCGCGCTGCCTCGGCCATGACGAGCGAGGAGCTCGCGAACATGGACGCCGCTTATGCCGACGAGACCAAGATGCTCGAGGACGAGCAGGCATCGAGCCTCAAGAACGCCGTCCTTACCGGTAAGCAGAAGTTCGTGCTGGCTCTCTTCGCCCTCTCCTTCCTGGTCATGATCGTGTCGTTCATTCCATGGGAGAGCTTCGGTATCACGTTCTTCGCCATCGGCGGTACCGCCGATGATCCCTCCACCGCATGGAGCGCGATCCTCACCGGCTTGCCGCTCGGCCAATGGTACTTCACCGAGTGCGGCATCTGGTTCTTTGTCATCTCCATCGTGATCGGTATCGTGGGCGGCCTCTCCGAGAAGGAGATCGTGAACACCTTCATCGACGGCTGCTCCACCATGATCTCGACCGCGCTCGTCATCGCCGTTGCGCGCGCCATCTCGGTGCTCATGTCCGAGACCGGCCTGGATGTCTTCGTGCTGAACGCCGCAGCCGACGCGCTGCGCGGTGTGTCGGCCGTGGTCTTCGCGCCGGCGAGCTACGCGCTCTACTTCGTGCTGTCCTTCCTCATCCCGTCCAGCTCCGGCATGGCGACCGTCTCCATGCCCATCATGGGCCCGCTCGCCGACAACCTCGGCTTCTCGCCTGACATCATGATCATGATCTACGTCGCCGCCCACGGCGTGGTGGCTATGATCACGCCGACCAACGGCGTCATCGTGTCCGGCCTGGAGCTCGCGCATACCAGCTACACCTCGTTCCTCAAGCTCACGCTTAAGTTCTTCGTGGCGCTCACGTTGGTCACCGCAGTCGTCCTCACGGTGCTCATGCTCGTGATGTAACGGCTTCCCACGGGGCGGTGCCGGAACACGGCGCCGCCCCATCGCTTTGCAGCGCCCGCGCGGGTCCATGGCGGCATCACCTGCCGCTTGCCTGCGCGGGCGCATGATAAGGAGGCGCACCGTCCGATGGACGTGCTCTACATCGCTTCGCAGATGGTGATGCTCTCGCTGCCGATTGCGCTCGGCTATGCGGTCCACAAAGCGGGCATCATGAACGACGAGGTCGATCACAACCTCTCGAGGATCGTGCTCGAGGTCGCGCTGCCCTGCCTCATCATCGCCTCCGTGGGTTCCGTGGACGAGCTACCCGATGCACGGACCATCGCTGTCGTGCTGGCAGCATCGGCGCTCGCCAACCTGCTTGCACTTGTCGTGGGCTTTGCAGCGACGGCGGCCATGCGCGCCCCGGCCGATGTGGCGGGGGCCTATCGGTACATGATCGCCTTTGGCAACTGCAGCTTTATGGGCTTCCCGGTGGTATCTGCCGTGCTCGGCGGCCAGGCGGTGCTGCTGCTCGCCATCGTAAGCATCCCTGCTAACCTGCTGATGTTCTCCGTGGGAGTCTCGCTGTTCAGCGCCCGCGGCGGCTGGAGGCGCTATCTGCGCTCATGTGCGGGAAGTCTCAAGTCACCCACCCTTATCGCGAGCATGTTCACCCTCGTGCTGGTGCTTGCCGGGGTGAACGACCTCGGCATCGTGGGCGGCGCCCTGGATATCGTGGGCCAGCTGACCACGCCCGCTGCCTTGCTCATCATCGGTTCGTCGCTCGCCCGTTACGACCTTTCCGCCATGTTCGGCAACCCGCGTGCCTACCTCGCGGCGGCGTGTCGGCTCTTGGCGATCCCCCTCGTCGCATTCGTGCTGCTGCATGCGCTCGGGATCGATCCGACCGTGGTCGCGGTGGTGGTCATTGGGGTGGGGATGCCGGTGGCGACCAACGGAACCCTGTATTGCCTACAGTACGGTGTGGACATGAAGCCCATGATCCAGACGACGTTCCTCTCGGTGGTAGGGTCTATAGCCACGATCCCGCTTCTGGTCGCGGCGCTATAGGGAGGTTGTGCCCGTCACCTCGACGTTGAGCAGCGTGTCGCTGATGATGCGGATGATCTGGTCGACAAGAAGCTCTCGGTCGAGCGCGGGATCGGCGCAGCGATCGAGCAGAAGCCCGACGATGCCGTGGGAGTAGAGGGTGAGCGCCGCATCGAGGTCCGGGACCGAAAGGCCCAGGGAGGGATAGCGGACGCGCACCAGCTCGACCAGGTAGGTGTGGACACCGCGCACCATGATCGCTTCGACCTCGTTATGCCAACGCGAGGAGAGGAGCAGCTCGATAAAGGGGAGGTTCTCGGTCACCACCGCTATGAAGTAGCGCAGCGCATCATGGACGCGGTCCATTGCGAGGCCTTTCATGAGCACCTCGCCAAAGAGCTGCCCAAGCGTCCAGGTGACCACATCGCCGATGTTCTGGAAATGATAGTAGAACGTCTGGCGCGAGATGCCGCAGCGCTCTATAAGGACCGTGACGGTGGTCTTCTCGACCCCCATCGTCTCGCAGAGATCGATGAACGCGTCTGCTATGAGGCGCTTTCTATCCCGTGCCATCGCCATGCTCCATTTCCTGCTCTCGGGTCCGCCTATACCGCCGTTTGCGCTCGTGGCTCAGTTCGTCTGGCGGCCGAGCGCCGACGGACCCCATGGTAACTTTACCGAGTGATTACGAGCCGATGACGAATCGCATCGCCACCTTCTGTAGTTTATGCCGGTTCACGTGCGCATATCGCGTATGTGTTGGGCCGTGTGTAAAATATACCGAGGTTGTTCGCGCCTTGCAGGCGCGGTATACTCGTTCGAGCTCGTTTTGGCATATATCTGGGAGGAACCGTATGATCCCCAAAGGTTTTGAATGGGTAGTTATCCTGATCGCCGTGCTCGTCATCTTCGGGCCCAAGCAGCTCCCCAAGCTGGGCAAGGCGCTTGGTTCCACGGTGAAGAACCTGCGCGAGGGCATGCAGGGCGACGAGACCGCTTCCGAGGAGGTCGTGGAGGAGAGCGAGGAGGATCGCGAGATCCGCGAGCTCGAGGAGAAGCTTGCCGAGGCCAAGAAGAAGAAGGAAGAGGGCTCCGAGAACGAGGGTCCCATCTCCGAGTAGGGCCCGGTCCCGCGCGAGTGCAAGCAACGGCCGGTTTCCCCTGCGGGTGCCGGTCGTTTTGGTTACATTAGTTGGAACAGACGCAAGGCAAGGAGTCTTCTGAATGGATACGAGCGATATCGTACTGACGGCCAAGGGTCGCCAAGACCTCATCGAGGAGCTTGAGTGGCGCGAGGGCGAGCTCTCTAAGCAGATCGTCGAGCGCATCAAGACTGCGCGCGACTTCGGCGACCTCTCGGAGAACTCCGAGTACGACGACGCCAAGGAAGAGCAGGCTAAAAATGCCGCCCGCATCACCGAGATCCAGTCGATCCTTGCGAACGCCAAGGATGCCGAGTCCGTCGATCACGTGCGCACGGTCTCCATCGGCTGCATCGTGACGCTCGTCGACGGCGACGGCGTCGCCACCGAGGTGACGCTCGTCGGTACGACCGAGACCGATTCGCTGGCGCACAAGATCTCCAACGAGTCGCCGGTGGGCAAGGCCATCATCGGCCATAGCGAGGGCGAGACCGTCGAGGTCGTGACGCCTTCCGGTAAGTCCCGCGTCTACACCATCACCAAGATCACGCGCTAGGCCCCAGGTCGAGCGCATCGGCGTTATGTTCGCTCCCTGGGGTCCTCCGGGCCCGAGGGAGCTTTTTTCGTTACGTATTCGCCTCCCAGAGAAGGAGCTTTGATGCCTCAGCAAGAGACCGAGACCCGTGAAGGCACCCAGCCGGTACCCGAAACGCTCAACGACGAGCGCGCGCATCGCTTGGCGAAGCGCGAGGCTATGATCGCTGCGGGCAATGACCCGTACCCCGAGCATTCCGACGTGCGCGATCATATTGCCGATATCGAGGCGCGCTATGCCGAGCTCGCCGCCGGCGAGGATACCGAGGACGTGGTGTGCGTCGGTGGCCGCATCATGGCCAAGCGCGGCCAGGGCAAGATCGCCTTCGTGGTGGTTCGCGATCCGAGCGGCGAGATCCAGCTGTTCTGCCGCATCAACGAGATGCGCGATGAGGATTGGGCGCTGCTTCAGGAGCTCGACCTCGGCGATATCGTTCAGGCCGAGGGCCTCGTCGTGCGCACCAAGCGCGGCCAGCTCTCCATCGCGCCTAAGCGCCTCACGCTTCTCACCAAGAGCGTGCGCCCCCTGCCCGAGAAGTTCCACGGTCTTTCCGACAAGGAGACCCGCTACCGCCAGCGTTACGTGGACCTCATCATGAACGACGACGTGCGCGCGACCTTCGCCAAGCGCTCTGCGATCATTTCGGCGTTCCGCCGCTACATGGAGGACAACGCCTACATGGAGGTCGAGACGCCGATTCTGCAGACCATTCAGGGCGGTGCCACCGCGAAGCCCTTCATCACGCACTTCAACGCGCTCAACCAGGAGAACTACTTGCGCATCGCCACCGAGCTGCATTTGAAGCGCCTGCTCGTGGGCGGCTATGAGCGCGTGTACGAGATCGGGCGCATCTTCCGCAACGAGGGCATGGACCAGACCCACAACCCCGAGTTCACCACCATGGAGGCCTACCGTGCTTACAGCGACTTGGAAGGTATGAAGGAGCTCGCCGAGGGCGTGATCAAGGCCGCTAATGCCGCGATCGGCAACGGTGAGCAGATCGAGTATCAGGGGCAGACCATCGATCTTTCCGGCACCTGGCCGTCGCGACCCATGACCGAGATCGTCTCCGAAGTTATGGGCCGCGAGCTTTCGCTCGATACTCCGATCGAGGAGCTCCGCGCCGCCGCTGCCGAGTGCGGCATCGAGGTCAAACCCGAGTGGGGCCCGGGCAAGCTCATCGCCGAGATCTACGACGAGCGCGGCGAGGATTCCATCGTGAATCCCACGTTCGTCTGCGATTATCCGGTCGAGGTGAGTCCGCTCGCCAAGCGCTTCGAGGACGATCCGCGTCTCACCCACCGCTTCGAGCTGGTTATCGCAGGGCACGAGTACGCCAACGCCTTCTCGGAGCTCAACGACCCGGTTGATCAGGCGGAGCGCTTCCGTAAGCAGGTCGAGGAGAAGTTCGCCGGCGACGACGAGGCTATGGAGTACGACGAGGACTATGTGCGCGCGTTGGAGTACGGCATGCCGCCGGCGGGCGGCATCGGCATCGGCATCGACCGTGTGGTCATGCTGCTCACCGACTCCGCTTCCATCCGCGACGTGCTGCTTTTCCCGCACATGCGTCCGGAGAAGAGTGCCGGTCGAGCCAAGCAGGGGGGTGCCGGGGCGACCGTCTCCGAGGGCGACGCTTCGCCGGTTGATGACGCCGACGTTATCAAGGTCGCTCACAACAAGATTCCGACGATCGATTTCTCCAAGGTAAAGGTCGAGCCGCTCTTTGCAGACGACGTCGACTTCGATACCTTCAGCCGTTCCGACTTCCGTGCTGTCAAGATCAAGGATTGCTTCGCGGTGCCCAAGAGCAAGAAGCTGCTGCAGTTCACGCTCGACGATGGCTCGGGTACCGACCGCACCATCCTCTCTGGTATCAGCATGTACTATGAGCCCGAGGACCTCATTGGCAAGACGTGCATCGCCATCACGAACCTCCCGCCCCGCAAGATGATGGGCGTCGATTCCTGTGGCATGCTCATCAGCGCCGTTCATGCGGAGGGCGAGGGCGATGATGCCGAGGAGCGCCTGAACCTCCTCATGGTCGATGACCGTATCCCCGCAGGCGCGAAGCTGTACTAGCGATATTCCCATACGGCGTGTAACGCGCCAAATTGGAAAAGGTCCTGGCATCCTTGGGTGTCAGGACCTTTTTCGTTTCAGATCGGCTTCTGCGCAGAAGATTCCGCGTCCAGAACAAAGAACTGTCCAGCTGCGCACGATTTCATCGCGGACAAACAGCGATGAAGAAATATAATCTGCGAAACACAGAAATATTGTTGCAAACAAAGAATAATCGCGTATGATGGGGATGGTGGTCCAGAAGAGGAGAACGACCGGAGGGAAGGTTCCTCACATGAATATGGTCAAGCTCGGAGATACTGGCATCGAGATTTCAAAAATCGGGCTCGGTACGTGGGCTATCGGTGGTGGTCCCGCGTGGAATGGGGATCTGGATACGCAGGTCTGCATCGATACGATCCATAAAGCCCAAGAGGTCGGTATCAATCTGATTGATACGGCGCCCGGATATAATTTCGGCAACAGCGAGGTAATCGTTGGTAAGGCGCTCAAGGGCCTTAATCGCGAGGATGTCGTCCTCGAGACGAAGTGCGGCATCGTGTGGGACCGCAAGGGAAGTCTGTTCAACAAGGTCGGCGACCGTCAACTTTACAAAAATCTCTCCCCGGAATCGGTGCGGGAGGAGATTGAAGCGAGCCTCGAACGCTTGGGGACGGATTATGTCGATATTTATATGACGCATTGGCAAGCTGTAGAGCCGTTCTTTACGCCGATCGAGGAGACGATGGAGGTATTGCTTGATCTCAAGCGTCAGGGCAAGATCCGCGCAATTGGTGCTGCGAATGTTACGACGGATCACATCAAGGAGTACCTGCGTTGTGGCGAGCTCGATATCGTCCAAGCGAAGTACAGCTTGATGGACCGTGCTGTTGAGGACGAACTGTTTGAGCTCTGTCGGGAGAACAACATCGTGCTCCAGGCCTATTCGCCGCTTGAGCAGGGACTTCTGACCGGGACTATCGAGAGGGGATATGTACCCACCGGCGCCCGCGCGAACAAGAAGTGGTGGCAGCCCGGCAATCTCGAACGTGTTATTGACATGCTCGAGTCATGGAAGCCGCTATGCGAGAAGTACGAGTGCGGAATTCCGACGCTTGCGCTTGCATGGGTGCTCGCTCAGGGCGACTTTATATCGATCCTCAGCGGTTCTACTACGCCCGAGCAGGTGGTTGAGAACATCCGTGCCGTCGAAATCGGGCTTACGAAAGAAGATGCGGACTGGATGCGCGCTCAGGCCGAGAAGCTCGACGTCTAGTAAGGCAGAGAGTCTTGGATGCGGGCCGTCATGCGCGGGGGAAGCGTGCATGGCGGCCCTACATGTTAAGCGCGACAGGACGGTTTACGGTGCCGGTCGGTTCGGAAGGAAGGGTTCGCGTGCAGGATAACGATCGAAAAATGGAGGCAGGGGAAGCGTACGAACCGGAGTGCGATGCGAGGCTCGACCGCTTGCCGGCAACGAGGTGGCGCTGGAAGATCTTTTTGATGTCCGGCTTGGGAATTTTGTTTGCGTGGAGCAACTACATCAGTGGACTCGTGCTCGCGCAGCTCAGTGAGATTGGCTGGGTCGATACCGGCAGCAGCGCAGTATTCACCTCCGCGTATATGGCTGGGATGTTTTTCGGGTCGCTCGTGGGTGGGATGATCGGGGACGCAATCGGGCGCAGGAAGAGTTACCTGCTCTTCGTCGGCTTGCACACGCTCACGATGTATCTCGCGGCGGTCTCTCCCAATATCGTGATATTAACCTTGGTGAGAGCGATTATGGGATTTGGGCTCGGGGCACTTCTCGTGACGTTGTTCGCGGCTTTTTCCGAATATGTACCTGCGGCGACTCGGGGAACGTGGATGGGGAGAAACTCGTTCCTAGGGAACTGCAGTAATCCCATTTCCTCGCTTCTGGCTACTATTTTGACGCCGCTCGTCACCGCCGATATGAACTGGCGTCTCATGTTCGTCATTCCGGCGGTCCTATCGACTGCAGTATGGATTTGGGCATGGTTTCGTTATCCGGAGTCCCCGCGTTGGCTGGAGTCGAAAGGTAGATGCCGTGAGGCCGAAGACGTTATGCGACGTATTGAAAGCGAAGTGGAACAGGAATATGGGAGCGCACTTCCCCCGATCAAGGAGGGGCATGGGGGATCTCGACATCATGTTCAGCATGTGGAAGTTCCTTATAGAGAGCTGTTTCATGGCATACTGCTCCGCCGGGTAATCTTGGGTGCATTCGTTCTGATTGCGATGAACGTGACCGCTTACACGCTTATGACCTGGCTGCCAACTATCCTGCTTCTCAAGGGTATCGATATCAACCAGTCATTCGTGCTGTACACGGTGATGGCGGTGGGTGCTCCTGCCGGTGCGTTTTTAGCTATGGAGCTGATGGATAGATGCTCGCGTAAGGTTATGGGTATCGGATTGCTTTTGATCATGGCTATCGTGGGGCCGGTGTTCGCATTTCAGGAGAATTACACGACCATCTGCATTCTTGGCTTTTTGCTTCAGGTCGTCGTTGAGATGTACGTGGTGTTCTCGTCGGGCGTGTACGTTCCGGAGATTTGGCCGACTGAGGTACGAATGCGTGGATCAGGGCTTGCCAACTCGATTGGACGTGTCAGCGGGATACTTACGCCGTTTGCGGTTTCCTATCTGCTCGCTTGCGCGGGGGCGCCGCCGGTGTTCGCGATGATGTCGATTGTTGCCATCGTCACGACGGGCATCATCGCATTTCTTGGTATCGATACTCGGGGGATGACCGCCGAGGAGATCGAGAACGCGACAGTTTGAGTGCGCTGGAAGAAAAGACGCAGCTTATGGATATAATGGCAGAAGGGATTGTGTGACGGGGCTAACCTTCGCACCTATCGCATCCCAGTAGTATAGGCAGAAGAGGTGTATGGAATATGGCCGCCCAAGACAGGCGTCGGTACATTCAAGATGAGCTTTCTCAGATGGGAAAGGTTGTCGTTTCGGAGCTGAGTTCCAAGCTCGGTGTTACCGAGGAAACGATTCGACGGGATCTCGAGCGGCTGGAGGCCGACGGCGTTCTCAAGCGCACGTATGGCGGCGCCATACTGAATCCCGTGAAGCGGCAAACTCCAGACGTTCAGTTTTACAAGCGTGCCGTTCAGCGGGTTTCGGAGAAGCGCACGATTGCTCGAAACGCATTGCCTCTGCTCGAGGGCATGCGTACCATCGCTGCAGACTCGAGCACCACGACGGCGGAAGCCGTGAAAATGGTCAAGGACCGTTCGGATCTCACGCTTCTGACCAATTCAACGGTTGCGTTTCAGGAGCTTGAGGACTCGAAGATATCCGTTGTGTCTACTGGCGGCGAGTTTCATCGCGGCACGCTTTCTCTGAGAGGGGAAGCGGCGAAATCTGCGATCAAGCGGTATCGCGTGGACGCTCTCCTGTTCAGCTGTATGGGAATCGATGAGAACGCCGTCTTCGATAGCCGTCCTGAGGAGTCCGAAATCAAACGCGCGCTTATCGAACAGGCGGCAAAGGTCATTCTCCTTGCTGATCACACTAAGTTCAGCCAAGTTGCATTCGTCAAGGTGACCACGCTCGACCGTATCGACTATCTGATTACCGACAAGGAGCCCGATCAGCGCTGGAAAGATATCTGCGCCGAGCACGGTATTACGGTCATTTACTGAGGAAAGCCATAACAAAACCGAAAATGAGGGCCTGGTGATGAATCAGGCCCTTTGTCATTCCTATCTGTGAAACAAAGATAGTATCAACCGTTTAACGGGAAATACTGCCCGTTTGCGGAAGAAAATCTGCGATTACCAACATTTCTAGTTTGAAACACAGAAATTAATCTATACTTGCAACAAGTTAAGTGCTCGGAACAAAGGACCACCATCGAGTGCTTGACGTCACTGTTACCCTAGAGAGAGGTTAGGAATTCGCATGCTGTATCAGGAAACCCGAGAAGAAGTTCTTAAGTATGCTGTGAAGTGCCTCGAGCACGGCCTCATCCATGGCACGGCAGGCAACGTTTCTATGCGCGTCCCTGGCGAGGAGGCTGTTGTCATCACCCCGAGTGGCATCCCCTACGACACGCTTGATCCTGAGGATTTGCCGGTCGTCTCCCTGTGGGGCGAGGTAATCGACGGCAACCTCAAGCCATCTTCAGAGACTCCGATGCATACCGCCATCTTTCGCGCTCGCGAGAACGTGAACGGTGTCGTGCACACGCATTCCATGTACGCAACGGTGATGTCGATTATGCAGAAGGAGATTCCTGCCATGGTTCCTCCTTCGAGCGCATTTGCTCCCGTCCCGTGCGCTCCGTTCCAGCTTCCTGGTTCCAAGGAGCTTGCCGAGACCGTCGTTGCCACCCTTGGCGAGGAGCATCTCGCTTGCACCATGCAGAACCATGGACAGATTACCTGCGCTCCGACGCTTGCCATGGCATATAAGGGCGCTGAAACTGTCGAAGAGTGCGCCGAAATCGCTTATCTCACCTACCAAGCCGATTCCATGATTGGCTTGCCTGAAGATGCCCGTCTTGAGCTTCGTCGTCGTGCCCTGAAGGGCCAGGCAGTATAGACTTCGTTGTTGGTTGTTGAGTAGGCACACATATCGGAAAGGACGTGCACTCATGAAGGAATTTCGAATTCTAGGTGTTTGTGGAGCCGGTCTTTCAACCTCCACGACGGTGGCGCGCACTCTGCAGGTGGGAATGCAGGAGCGCAGCATGCCTGCACAAATCCGTACCTGCAGCGTGCAGGAGGCCACGGGAACCATCGAGGGCTATCAGCCAGATGTGATTCTCGCAACGGTGGCGACAACTTCGTTCGAGAACCCCAGCGACTCAAAGGTATTCTCGGGCGTGCCGCTGCTGACGGGAATCGGTTCCGACGAGCTTCTCGACGAGATCGTCGATTACCTCAAGAGCAAATCTGCCTAAACGAGTGCCGGATTTAGCAAACTTGAAAAGGGGGTTAGTATATGGACATCGTACTTAACTTTGTTGAGACGATTGTTGGCCTGGGCGCCTTCGTCATGATGCCGGTGATTCTCTTCATCATGGGTCTTTGCTTCGGTATGAAGGTCAAGGACGCTGCTCGTGCCGGCATCATCGTCGGCGTGGGCTTCAAGGGTATCTCGCTCACCACGGGCCTGATTACCGAGACTATGACTCCGCTCGTGGAGAAGCTCCAAGAGCTTTGGGGTTTGGGTCTCGAGGCCGTTGATGTGGGCGTTCCCGTGGTGAGCGCTATGGCGTTCTCCGATGGTGTGTTCGTGCTCGCAATGATTGCCGCGCTGTTGATCGTGAACGTCATCCTTATCCTGCTCAAGGTTACCAAGACCCTGAATGTGGACCTTTGGAACTTCTGGCACTATCTGTTCATCGGTTCGATGGCGACTGTTATAACCGGCAATATGGCAATTGGTATCGCAATCGGCGTCGTGTACTCTGTCTGCAACCTACTGCTTGCCGACCGCAACCAGGACATTATCTGCGAGGTGTGTGGTGAGCAGTATCGCGGCCTTTCCTTCTGCACGATGGCGTTCCCGGTTCTCGTCCCAATCGTCCAGGGAATCGACTGGGTCATAGACCATATTCCCGGTGTGCGCAACATTGACCTCAACCTGCGGAACCTTCCCAAGGGTCTGTCGTTTATGAGCGAGCCTTCCATTCTCGGCCTGCTTATCGGCATCATTCTCGCTTTGCTCGCTCAGTACTCTTGGGATCAGGCGCTTACCGCTGGCATGAGTCTCGCTGCGGCGATGGTTCTTCTGCCTCGCATGATTTCCATCCTGGTCGAGGGTCTCTCCTCCATCGTCGCCGCAGTGCGCAAGTTCGTAACCAAGCGCATGCCTGGCCGCGAGCTTCGTATCGGCATGGACTTTGCTCTACTTGTTGGTGATCCTGACATGATTTCTCTCGGTCTTGTCATGACCCCGATTTCTCTGCTGCTTGCGGTTGTGCTTCCCGGTAACGCCGTTCTTCCCGTCATCGGCTTGACCAACCTGAGCTACATGATGATGGCGCCGGTCGTCGGAACAAAGCGCAACATGTTCCGTGCTTTCATCGCTGGCATCGTCTGCATCATCATCGTGTTCTACGCCGCGACGTGGCTTGCCCCGCTCATCACGCAGGTCGGAATTAACGTCGGCCTGCTCGAGGAGGGCGGTCTGTATTCGCTCTTCAACACGGGCGAACATATCGGAACCGTGTTGCTCATGATCCTCGACTTCTTCTTCTAGTTTACGAGCGGTCATGACGGGGTGGAAGCGATGTAGCGTTTCCACCCCGTTTTTTACCAGCGGCTACCCACATCGGCCGTTCGCCGGGATCAGGTAGCTGCGTTCGAACTGCTAGCAATAATGGAGGTAACCATGAATATGCCGACGCGAGAGCAGATCGTTGAGATCTTTGCTAAAGCAATCGATGGAGGCTATGCTATCCCGCATATCAATCATTCCGACTACGGTGATTTGATCGCTATCGCTGAGGCTGGTCGCGAGGCGGCAACGCCGATTATGGCGGCAGGCACGCCTATGACCACAAGCGCGATGGGTTTCAAAAAGATTTCTGTCATTGCGCATCTCCTGGCGGAAGAGGGGGATACGCCATTCATCATCCATTGTGACCATTGCCCCGATCCCGAGCTCTGTAAGCAGGCGATTGACGCAGGATACAATTCGGTGATGATCGATGCCTCCGATAAGCCGCTCGACGAAAACATCGCGATAGTCAAGGATGTCGTCGACTACGCGCATGCTCGTGGCGTGTTCGTCGAGGCCGAGGTGGGTCATGTCGCCCACGGCGAGGGCTCGTCATGGGACGCGAGCGTCGATGAGGCGGTGAAGCTCGTCTCAGCGACGGGTGTCGACGCCCTTGCGATTGCAATGGGTAGCGAGCATGGCTTCTACAAGGAGCTTCCAAAGCTCAACTTTGATCTCGCTGTTCAAGTGCATGAGGCGCTTCCGAATACTCCGCTAGTCTTGCACGGCGGTTCCGGCATCCCTGCTGCCGATGTTCGCCATGCGATTGCCAGCGGCATCCGCAAAGTGAACGTGGGCACCGACGTGCGCTGCACGTATGTGGCGGGGCTTCGCGATGCTATCGCCGAGATGGGCATCGAGCGTCATACTCAGGACATCATCGCGTTCGCACAGGCTCGCGCCAAAGAGAAGATTTTCGACGTAATCGATATGTGCGGGTCACGTAACAAGGCATAGGCCGGAAGAAGGAGAAGAAAGTGATTGGAGCCGAAGATCTCGAGCTGCTCAAGCCCGAGCTCGTGTTTGTCGACATCGATGCTGAGGATACCGAGGATCTGTTCCGTCAGATGCAAGCCCGTCTTGATTCGATGGGCTACATCAAGGATAACTGGCTCGATGCTATGCTCGAGCGCGAGCGCAATTACGCCACTGGCCTGCAGACGCCGACGATTGGCGTGGCGATTCCCCATGCGGACAACTGCGTAAACAAAGCTTACATAGCGGTCATTAAGCCGGTGAAACCCGTCACGTTTCAGCCTATGGGGGGTATCGGAGATGAGGTGAGCGCTGAACTCGTGATCAACCTCGGCATTATGCGTGAAGGAGGACAGGTCGAGATGCTGCAGGCCCTGATGCGCATCTTCATGGATGACGCTGCTGTCACTGACATCATGGCGCAGAAGACCCCCAACGATCTCGTCGCAACGATTAAGGCCCATCTCGCATAGGCGCGTATAGGTTGAGCGGTTTCGGCGGCGTTACGGCACCGCATTCAGTTCGATGCAATTAGTCGAATCGGCGGGTCGAGGACTCGGTAGCTCCCTATCGACAATGATGCCCCGGTGCGCTTTTGTGTGCGCCGGGGCACCTGTGATGAAGGGCGTCATTTTAAATGAACCAGTGGTATCGTACGGATAATGCATCTATACCAGTGGTATCGTACGAAATCTGGTTTCTTCACTAGCATTGTTCTCGCGATGACAAACAAGGTCGTAACAATAATGCAGAAGAACCACTGGTATCGTATTAGAAATGTAAAAAATTCTAACAGTCAAGAACTTGGGTGATAGGGCACCTACGTCGAGCTGCGGAATCTCGCGTCGGTCATGAGCAGGTGGCGGACCACCCTTGCGATCTCGGGCCACCTCTCGCCGTCCCGCTTGACCCTGAAGAGGTAGACGAAGAGGTTGAGGTAGGACTGCAGGTTCTTCGGGTCCATCCCGGTGAAGCGCCAGAGGTAGCGCTTTATCCAGGAGCAGAGGTTGTTCACGAGCGCCATCTTCTCGAGGTAGACGGTGTCCCGGACGTCCGCCCTGTAGGACTCGTCCTCGAGGGAGTTCTCCCGCACGAGCGCGTTGTGGGCGCGCTCCCGGTCGTGGACGAGGGTGGCGCCCTCGGCGACATGCGCCTTCATGGCCTTCTTTATCCGGGTCGACGACGGCTTGCCGTGCCCGCAGACCACGGCGACGGGCTCCTTGCGGGCGTCGATCCCGACGGCGATGCAGAGCAGCCGCTTGGAGAGGCCGCGCCGCCGCGCCTGGCCGTAGCCGTGGGAGAGGTCCGTGTCGTTGACGTAGGTCTCGTCGACCCAGACGCGGCCCCTGAGCACGATGCGGTCCTGGTAGCCGTCGACCGCCGCGAAGAGCCTGTGGCGCCACTCCCATGCCGTCTGGTGGCTTATCCCGCACATCTCGGCGCATGCGTCGAGCGGGACGGCGAAGAGCGTGAGCCGGATGAAGTCCACCCAGGTCGGCAACGGCTTCTTGCAGTTCTCGAGGACGGTCCCGGTGAGCGAGGTGAACCTCGCCCCGCAGGCTGGGCAGCGCCAGCGCCTGACGCCCGACGGCGCGAAGCCGTCCCTCCAGGGAGACGGCTCGCCGCACGAGGGGCAGGGCGGCGAGGGGCGGTAGAGCTCGGCCGCCTCGGCGAGCGTGCCGAAACCGACCTCCTCGCGGAGCCCGCGCTCCGCGACGGCGTCGGACAGCAGGCGGAGCTCGGCGGGCGACAGCGACCCGACGAGCCCGGAATACGGGTTCTCGTGCTTCATGGCGGATCTCCCCATCCGCCCGAACGCCCACCCGGAGGGATTGTCGCCAAACAAAGATCCGGGTGGGCGCTCGGGCTGACTCTCTGTTTGGCTGGGAAGATTATAGCCCGCCCCTATTCGGGCCGGGCTATCCATCACCTAAGTTCTTGACTGTTAGATAAAAAATAATATCAAATCGTAAGAATAATACAAATATTTAAATGAAAATGGAATTATATTACGACTATAAATCTGAAGATGGCTATATTCATGGATTTCAAGAAGTAAACGAGCAAGAGGGCGCTTCGCAGCACGAGAGCGCCATGAGTGGGCGGCGGGATGTTGGAGGATATTCTGTCGGCTTAGTTGCCAAAGGTCTCAGCGCCGAAGGTCACCTGAAAGACGCTTGCGTTTCCGTCTAGTTGCAACGCGCTGTTCATGCTGGGATGTCGCATAATAGAGGTGGCATGCGATCGTTGAGAGCGGGGGACTTCGATGTTTTGTACCAAATGCGGCGCTCAAATCTCTGATGGAACGCGGTTTTGCACTGCATGCGGTGCGCCGGTGAGCGTAGCTGCATCCCGCTCCGACGCTGGCGCTGCCGAAGCCGGGGGAGCTGATCCCACCATCTCCATGGGCTCGCCCCAGTCGGTTCCCGGCGGGACCGTCCAAATGCCGCGTCCGGCATCCTATGCAGACCCCGCGCCTGCTGGGAGCCCTGTCCAGACGTATGCCCCGCCCCAGCACCAGCAGGCCGCCTCGTTTGGCGAAGCGCCTCACCGTAAGGCATCGCGTAAGACGCGCAACGTTGTGATCGGCGTCTTTGTGGCACTCGTCGTGCTCGTTGCCGCTGCAGCGGCGGGCTGGTTCTTCTTCATCAGGACGCCTGCGCCCACGGCGGTCGTGTTCATGATCGACGCCGCGGGTCTTGATAGCTCCACGGGAACGAGGATTCCCGTGCATATCGAGGGTGAGGACGTCCGTGGTAAGGAGGTCTCTGCAGATTACTACCTCGAGACGGACGGCTCGGGCATGGAGCTTGTCGACGGCGTCTACGAGCTTACCGTCGCGGCGTCGCCCATCGCTGCGGACGGCACGATCTACAACGTCGCCGATGCCGGGTCTGCGACCATCGAGATCGAGGGAGACAGCGGAAGCATGGAAGGTTCTATCTCCCTTGATCCCATCCCCGCTGCGGAGGTAACCGATCGTCAGATCGAAGATGCGTACGAGGCGGCGCTTGCCGGCGGCGTGGATGACGAACAGCGAGCCGAAGAGCTTCGCGATGCCGCGACTGCTCGCCGTGATGAGGCGGTCG